>Ga0209025_1001841_pt1 | contig 24900 bp, 23 predicted proteins | sample AraplaMF_Col_mLB_FD_184256 | JGI IMG/M metagenome (GOLD analysis project Ga0209025, IMG submission 184256) | Arabidopsis root microbial communities from the University of North Carolina, USA - plate scrape MF_Col_mLB (SPAdes) (version 2) | ecosystem: Host-associated > Plants > Roots > Endosphere... | reverse complement strand
AAAGAACCGCGTGGGTGTGTCGTAATGAGTGTATTTCTAGTCTAGGTAAATTTGCTTTCTTAAGTATGCGTGAGAATGCATTGAACAATGTTGACTTCGGCAAGAAATTTCCATCTACTCTTGAAAAAACTAAATCTAATTCATGTTCATATGCATCTTGTAAAACAAGCTTATTAGCATTTTGCCATTTTTTATGTGCCAGCAATTCATCGACTAATGTTTTAGGAATCATGATAGTACGTTTAGAAGTAAATGTTTTTGTATCTCCAAATAATTCTTCTTTTGTTTTAGCTGTAAAATCCAATGTTTTAGAAATAGTAATAGTATGTTCTTTTAAATTTATGTCTTTCCATTGTAAAGTAGCAGCTTCACCTTTACGCATACCAGTATTCAGAAGTGCTTTGAAAAAGATGTAATAAATATAGTTGTATTGATAAGAAGTTTTTAAGAAAAGGGGAATGTCTTCACTTCGCATGTATTTTAGCCATTCTCTTTCTTTATTGTTCTTATTTGAAATAACTACTTCTTCACAAGGAGTGTTTTCGATTTTTTTTAAGCTAACAGCCGTTTTCATAGCATTGTTCATTGTAGCGTGGATAATTTGAACAGTTCGCTTACTGTATTCCTGATCAGTTAGCAAAGGAAGAACATACTATATTACTGTAAATGAAACCTACGTATATGTGAAGTAATAGGAAAAGCCGGTTCCTATTAAAGGAATCGGCTTATATATTTGTTCATTTCATTATGCTTCATATGCCATGCTGTCAGGAAAGTCTTCGTTTCTTTTTAGACATCGAACAATCCTAGTACATGCACAATTAAAATAATGTTCTCTCATTGTTTCTGAATCTACTAGAGCTTGCTCTAAGTCATAAAACATTCGTTCTTTTTTATTATAATACATTTTTCCTATTTTATCGGGTGATTCAGAAGGATAGTATTGATAAACAACAATCTCTTCATCTTCAAATTCTTTAGTCATTAATAAACATATTGCCATAAATAAAGCCCCTTTTATTTATACTGAATTTTATGTTTGGAGTTGTCTGAGAAAAATGATCTCCTGATTTCTAGTTTGAAATTATTGAGGATGACTAGTCTTCTTTTAAAAATTCAATATTAATTCTATCAACTTCAATTTCAACGAACGTATTAAAGTATTCGCTATGTTCTGGAAAACTTTCATCTTCGTCTTTAATAATGATCCCTGCATCAATAAATTCACGATTTAATATCCCGCTAATACGATATTTAAAAGAATCATCAATTCTTTTTAAACTTTTAACTCCAGCTATGCCCTCATTTATTTCAAAATCATCAAAAATCGTAATATTGAGAATAACAGGATAACTTTTCCCTTCTTCAATTATATACGGACAAACAGTGGAGAATCCTGTAAATACTACACCGTTAATATTTATTGTAACTTCCTCTTCGATTAGTTTATTGTTTTTTTCTACATATGCCATATATTTCATGTTTTTTTCTCCTATTATTAAGCGTGTTGTTACTAAGGTTAATAATCTATGTTTCAATTATACCCCTTTTAGGTAGGGGATAGATGTTACTGTAAATGAAGTCTATGTATACGTCTATTAACCTAGTAGTAGTATGAAAAAGAAATCGGCTCTTTATTTGAGCCGTTTTTTTATATCCTTGTTTGTTGTGTTATACTCCGTATGTCATTTCTTCCAAAAATTCTCCACCACTCTTGATACATTGCATTATTCTGCTACATGCACAATAAAAGTAATGTTCACTTGTTGCAGTTGATTTTACCGGAACTGGATCTATTTCATGAAACATTCGATCTTTTTTATGAAAATACATTTTTCCAACTTTATCTGGATATTCTGAGGGATAAAATTGATATACAACTATTTCCTTGTCTTCAAATTCTTTATTCATTGTAATATGAATTGCCATAATTTATCTCCTTTATTGTTTTATTCTCTATCAATTTCAGGTATTTCCCAAGGGCGACCTGATTTTACAGTTGCTGCATGTGCTGTTTTGTAATCTGTTTTGAAAATCCCTTCAAATCGAGATTCAAAAATTTCATGGTGTAATAAATCTATATCACTTGGAAGGTGCTTACCTGATTCTAATCGTTTCTACGCTAATGACATTGGATAATCGGGATCAAAGTAACCTTTACTACCATCTTTTAGTACATGTTCTTTAAAAAACACATAATCTTTTGCTCTTTGAATACGGTGCTCATTAAAACCTGTATTCTCTGCTATCGCTCTTACATCAGAGGTACTTTTCTTCTTGTAAATAAAGAGTTCATCAGGAGAAACCTTACCATATCTTCCTACTGATTGAATGGTTATCTTTGAAGTGTGTGTTGCTTTTTTACCTGTATTTACAGCTTTAGTCTTAGCACCTTTAGCAAAAGTGAAATAAAAAAAGTGCCGACTCTTAATCGGGTCGGCTACATAATAAAGGTAATATAATTAATAGTACCTTTGCATTTTTAGACATATATATTGTCCTCCTATTTATTTGGAATTTCCCTAACTTCTTTGATCCATTCGGATGGATATCCAAATGGTAATAGTATTTGGTCTTCATCACCTTTAAATATCGTTCCAGACCTAGTGGTTTGTTTTTCAGCTCGTCCTATCTGTAATATTGTACCTGATTAACATATGGAACCATAACAAAAATTATATAAATAAGATATGTGAATTTTTCGTCCTTAAGAGAAGTTTTGAGTAGGAATATTTTTGATGAATTAAGGTGTAAATTTCCTAATTTATATCTTGCTAGGAATTAAGTGTTAAGATACGGTAATAAATGAAAGAAATAAATAGTAAGGAAGATAATGATTAAATTACAATAATTCGCATAAGGAAGCGATCAAAAATGAAGAAAAAAATATCAGTCGTTGGTGCAGTTATATTAAATAATGATAATCACGTACTTTGTGCATTACGTTCCCCAAAGATGTCACTTCCAAATTATTGGGAGTTTCCAGGTGGTAAGATAAATAAAGGGGAACATCCGCGAGATGCTTTAGTACGTGAGATTAAAGAAGAATTGGATTGTTTTATTACTGTAGAGGAACAATTAAAAGCAGTTGAACATGAATACGAGAATATAATTGTTCACTTAGTTACTTATAAAGCGCGTATAAAGTCAGGAATACCTAAGGCCCTTGAACATTCAGAATTGAGATGGATTAGTATTGGTCGTTTAAAGAAATTGAAATGGGCACCAGCTGACATTCCGACAGTAGAGGTATTGTAGTTATAAATATAAGATACAGCAAAATAGATGCATCGTATTTTTAAAATGTAATAGGCGGGGAAACTTGAAAACTAAAAGGGGGTTTTAATAATGGATAAAAAAACAATTGAAAATGGACGTTTTAAAGCTACATATCATAATGAAAAGACGGCTTATTTGGACGGTATAAAAATCTTTCGCCACAGAGACGGAATTGCATTCGAATTTAATGGACAATTAACTTCGATCAATGATAGGGGCAAAAATTCCGTTCGGGGTGCGAATGACCTTTACAATAAATTAAATGCTATACTTCTTGAACTTGGAGTTGAGGAAGGGGAATATGAAAAGAAGAAAAAGGTCGTGACCGACAAGGAAGAAATAAATGAATGACCGTTTGTTTTTGTGGGTGAATCAAAATAATTTATAATTCACCCACGAACCCACCCACAATTCACCCACAAAAAATAAAAAAAGTGATGAATCGCTATGAAACATCACTTTTATAAAATCTTGATAAGTCAACGTTTTTGGCAAGCTTGAAAACTTGATGAATTCAGAGGATATATTCTGCACGCAAGTACACCAATGGGAACGCGATCAATATATGTCTCTATACTAAGAGGCTTAAACCCTTGATACAACTGGTATCAAGGTTTTTTTATTTCTCTTTTGTTATAACGTCATGTGGTTGCAAAATGAAAAACAGCCACAAGAAAATTTATTCTAAAACATTGTTCATGTACTTTTCAAATCCGGAAATATAACGTGTTGAGGTTTTTGAATTTATCGGGCATTTTCCTAGTAGGAATATAAAGGTGCTAACAAATTCACAAACGGATTTACTAATACCTATGAGAAATGAGCATCATTTGAAAAACCAATGCATTTAATATATACGATCTATTTCGATGGGGAAAAATACTTTGCTGAAATACGATTCAATACAAAGAAAAACAGCCCTGATACTACGGTATCAGGGCGTTTTCGTCATTTATCTACAGTAAATTATGAAGGATATTGTCGTAATTTTTGAGTTGAAATTAAGAAGTGATTAAACAAAAATAAATTATATTGACTCGTTCTATATAAAGAACTAAAATGACAGTAATTAGTAATGTTTATATATTAAAAATAAAAAACATGTGTTTTATTTATGGTTTTTATGGGAGTTTTAACTGAAATCTCATTGGTATTAAATGAGGGGGAGAAGTAATGAATAAGGAAATAAATTTAAAAAATCTATTTAATGTAATATGGAAAAGGGTGTGGATACTATTATTATTTACGACTCTTACAACGGTAGGAGGAGCCCTGTATAGTATGTATATGAAAACACCTTTGTATGCCTCCTCAGCAAGGGTTATTGTTCAAGCAAATGCTGAAACGATGAATACATTAAAAGCGATGGTAAATGAGCCTGTAATATTAGAAAAAGTGGCTGCTGAATTGAATATTAATAGATCTGCAGGTGCATTAAGTGGACAAATAAGTACAGAAAGTGTACAAGGGTCTCAGATTATGAGAATAAATGTAGTGGATATAGATCCTGTTCTTGCTCATAAAATTGCAAATACTACAGCCACTGTTTATAAGAAAGAAGTAGCGAATATACTGAATTTCAATAATGTGAGTATATTACCAGAAGACTCATTTCAAAAAAATTATATGCCTATAAATGTGAATCACTCTAAGACGATCTTAATTGCATTTTCTATAGGTATGGTATTCAGTATTGGCTTCATTTTTTTATTGGATTCACTTGATGAGAGAATTCAATCGGAACGGCGAATAGAGCAATTGTTAGATGTCCCTGTTTTGGGCGGAATATCTAAAATGAATAGAAAAAATGTGAAAGACAAATTCATTGAAAAAAATAAAGCATTATTGGGGGAGGGAACAGAGTGGCTTACAAAAATAGACGAAAAACAAATAAAGTTAAAGGAGAAAGTATAGTTGCTTATACCGCTCCAAGATCGAAAATTTCGGAGCAGTATCGTTCGCTTCGAACAAACCTTCAATTGTCTTCGTCTATTCATAAAAGTAGAACTATAGTTATTACTTCTCCAAGATATGGTGAAGGAAAATCAACGATTACAGTTAATTTAGCAGTCTCGATAGCACAAAAGGGTGAAAAGATATTGGTAATAGATGCAAATTTACGAACGCCAACGATTCATGAAATGTTTGGAATAGAAAATGCAATTGGATTAACTGATATATTGAACGGAAAAACAACTTTAGAAGGTGCTGTGAAAAAAACAGAGGTGGAAAATCTTGATGTATTAACTAGCGGGCCGATACCATTCAATCCATCTGAAGTACTTAGTTCAGATGGATTGGATATGTTAATTCAAAAGGCGATGGGACGGTACGACATCGTATTATTTGATTCTTCTCCTGTATTAGAAGTGACAGATACGAGTGTATTAGCTGATAAGTGTGAAGGAGTATTATTGGTGATTCGCTATAATCGTACTGTGAATGAAGATGCGCTTGAAACGAAAAGAGCGTTAAGTTTTACGAAAAGTAGAATATTGGGTGCAATTTTGAATGGGAAAGTATGAATAAAATAAATAAGTTTTAAAAAAAAATAAGATTCATATATATAGGTGTTCTTTATAAAGGATGAAGATTGGGTGATGTCTCCTTACCACTATCAATGGAGGCACTCGATTATGCTGTGGGTTGTGAAAACAGCCTTAGATGCGAGTCATCAAGAGTGTAATGTGAGGGAGGGTTAGATGCCCATTGTTTTATTAAAGTTTCTAACTATATGCTTTTAATAAAGAGAATATAGTTAGAAACTTTAAATTTGAAAGAGTTATGTATGGAATTGATTAAAGGAGGAAGTTATATGACGTATCGACGGAGGATATCGTTATTGCTTTTAATGGATTCACTGATTGTATTAAGTGCTATTTTTTTTAGTTATTTTTTTGTAAATGCTAGCTTCAGTGTTATCACCTTATCATCAGTTATTAGCTCTATCACTTTATTAGTTAGTCATCATTTGTTTGCTTTTATTTATAAGTTGTATAAAAAAGCTTTGGAATATGCAAGTATAGGAGAATTGCTAATTATATGCAAGGTTGTTACATTTTCTATACTTACTACAGCGGCTGTGCAGCAACTAGTCATGGGGAAAATGTATTTTCGATTGTTAGTTGTAACTTGGATGATTCACATTTTATTAATTGGTGGTTCTCGCTTTATTTGGAGAATGTACAGAGATATTTATTATGTGAAAAAGGGAGATAAAAAAAGAACATTAATTGTTGGGGCAGGATCTGCTGGGACAATGGTTGCAAGACAATTGTTGAAAAATAATGCTACTGAATTAATGCCAGTCGCGTTTATTGATGATAATGTCAAAAAACATAATCTTGATATTTGGGGAATTCCAGTAATTGGTGGTATGAATCAAATCGAGTACGTCGCTAAAAAACTGAATATTGAAATAATAATTTTAGCAATTCCTTCTTTAAACAAGCGAAATCGAAATGCTATTTTAAAAGAATGTTTAAAAACTCAAGTAAAAACACAAATTCTTCCAATGTTAGAAGACTTAGTAACAGGTAAAGTGTCAGTGAATGAATTCAGGGATGTTCAAGTAGAAGATTTATTAGGACGAGACCCTGTAGAGTTAGATGTGAATATCATTTCAGATTATATAACGGATAAAGTCATTTTAGTTACTGGTGCAGGTGGATCCATTGGTTCGGAAATTTGTAGACAAGTTGCGAAATTTAAGCCGAAAAAATTGATTTTATTAGGGCATGGAGAAAACAGTATATATTCAATAGAAATGGAGTTACATGAAAAATACAATGATAAAAAAGTCATGTTTATTCCAGAAATTGCAGATATTCAAGATGAAAAGAAGATGCATGTAATAATGAATAAACATCTTCCTGATGTTGTATATCATGCTGCTGCACATAAACATGTACCATTAATGGAAAACAATCCTGAAGAGGCTGTTAAAAATAATTTGATTGGGACTATGAATGTAGCAGAGGCGGCGAGAACACATGGAGTAGGAACGTTTGTTATGATTTCGTCTGATAAAGCAGTGAACCCAACGAGTGTTATGGGAGCGACAAAGAAATTAGCTGAGATGGTAATACAACATAAAGATAAAATGAGTCATACAAAGTTTGTTACTGTACGATTTGGAAATGTGTTAGGGAGTAGAGGGAGTGTAATCCCTTTATTTAAGAAGCAAATCCAAAAGGGTGGACCAGTTACAGTTACGCATCCAGATATGATTCGTTATTTTATGACTATTCCGGAGGCATCTAGACTTGTAGTACAAGCTGGTGCGTTAGCCAAAGGTGGAGAAATTTTTGTGCTAGATATGGGAGAACCAGTAAAAATAGTTGATCTTGCTAAAAACCTCATTCGATTATCAGGGAACTCCGTGGATGAAATAGGAATAGAATTTACTGGTATACGTCCTGGAGAGAAACTTTTTGAAGAATTACTAAAAGAAGATGAAATGAATGAGAAGCAAGTCCACCCGAGAATTTATGTAGGGAAAGAAATGAATGTTCGTATAGAAGAAATAGAAAAGATAATTTCTGAATATACAGATTTAAATGAATTTGAACTAAGAAAGCGATTGTTAAATTTAGTGAATCAGCGTAAAACTTTAAAGCTACTAATACCAGTATCAGGTTAACGGCAAAAATTTATAATAAGACGGGTGCGTGGGATGGTGTCTAAAAAAGTTCTGTTTTGTGCAACTGTGGATTATCATTTTAAAGCTTTTCATTTACCGTATTTGAAATGGTTTGCAGACCAAGGATGGGAAGTACATGTTGCAGCGAATGGGAATATACATCTTCCGTACGTTACTCAAAAATATAATATTCCTATTCAAAGATCACCTCTTAGCATACAAAACCTTCACGCATATAAAAAACTAAAATCAATTATTCATCAAAATAAATATAAAATCATTCATTGTCATACGCCTATGGGAGGGGCGATTGCTCGTCTAGCTGCTCGGAAGGAACGGAGGGAAGGAACGAAGGTCATATATACGGCGCATGGATTCCACTTTTGTAAAGGAGCATCATTCATAAATTGGCTTCTATATTATCCAATTGAAAGAAGTTTAGCGATCAATACAGATTGTCTTATAACAATTAACCAAGAAGATTACAATTTAGCAGTTAAACATCGCTTTCAAGCGAAAGATATTAAATTCGTTCACGGTGTAGGGGTAGATATAGAAAGATTTACCCCAGTAACTGAAACGGAAAAACAAGCATTAAAGCTAAAATTTAACTATAATCCACAAGATTTTTTAATGTTTTATGCTGCTGAATTTAATAAGAATAAAAACCAAAGTTTTTTAATTCGTGTATTAGCACAATTGAAAAATGAAATTCCGTATGCGAAGCTTTTACTTGCTGGTGAAGGGCCGTTAATGAAAGAATGCAAAAAACTAGCTACTCAACTTGGGGTGAGTAATAAGGTGCACTTTCTTGGTTATAGAAATGATATAGCCTCTTTACTACAAATATGTGATCTTGCAGTTGCATCGAGTTACCGAGAAGGTTTACCCGTTAATATTATGGAAGCGATGGCTTGTGGACTTCCGGTTGTAGCTACTGATAACCGTGGGCATAGGGAGTTAATTATTAATAATAAAAATGGTTGGATTATAGATCACGATGATATACAGGCGATGTCTGAAAGAATAGAGACTATTTCTAAAAATACTAAATTACAAGCAAAGTTTGGACAGTATGGACGTACTAGTATTACGAATGAATATTCAGTTAATGAAGTGTTGAAAGAGAAAAAAGAAATTTATACAAGTTATATGGATGAAATGGAGGATTTAAATTGGGTACTCCATTAAGAGTATTACATGTAGTCGTAAATATGAATAGGGGCGGAGCCGAAACTTTAATTATGAATTTGTATCGTAATATAGACCGCTCAAAAGTACAATTTGATTTTTTAACTTGTAAAGAGGGGGTATTTGATGAAGAGGTAGTAACATTAGGCGGAAAAGTTCATCGAATTCCATACGTTACAGATGTTGGTCATAGAGGCTATATAAAAGCGCTAGATACTTTCTTTAACGCTCATCCACAATATAAAATCGTTCATTCACATATGGATAAAATGAGCGGTTTTGTACTTCGTTCAGCTAAAAAAGCGAAGGTGCCAGTTAGGATTGCGCATAGTCATAGTACAAGCAGTGAGGGTGGGGCTATAGCCAAATTATATAAATGGTATGCAGGAGCATTTATTATGTCGTGTGCTACACATTTTTTAGCGTGTTCAGTATCTGCAGCGCAATGGTTGTTTGCCGATAGAGAAAGTACAACAAAAATACTGAAAAATGGAATTGAATGTGATGAATTTACATTTAATCCAGACGTTAGAGAGCGCGTAAGAAAAGAACTGAAACTTCATGGGGATGTTTTTGTTATTGGACATGTGGGAAGATTCGCACATCCAAAAAATCATACTTTTTTAATTGATATTTTTGCTCAATTAATAGAATATAGGCCGAACTCTATTCTTCTATTAGTTGGAGATGGGCCGCTTCGATTAGAAATGGAGAAAAAAGTAGAGAAACTGAACTTAACAGAAAAAGTTAAATTTTTAGGAATACGCAGTGATATTAATCGCTTATTACAAGCATTTGATACATTTGTATTTCCGTCTATTTATGAAGGATTACCAGTCACTCTCATTGAAGCACAAGGGGCGGGTTTGCCATGTATTATATCAGATACTATTACACAAGATGTGGATTTAGGGTTGAATTTAGTTGAACAGTGTTCTTTGTTAGATGTAAGAAAATGGGTAGAGGAATTGCGAAGTATAGCGAATAAGCAAGTATCGCGAAGTGTGGAACAAAATGTATTAGCTGAAAAAGGATACGATATAAAAAATATTACAGGGTTTACACAAAAATTTTATGTAGCAGTATCGAGGTGAGCATATTGAAAAAGCTAACAATTTTTACCCCTACATATAATAGAGCATATTGTCTTGAGGGGTGTTATGAAAGTTTGAAGCAGCAAACATGTAAAGATTTTATATGGTTAATTATAGATGATGGGTCTGATGATTATACAAAGGAGTTAGTGCAATCTTGGATTTCTGAAGATTGCATAAGCATACGGTATTACTGGCAAGAGAATCAAGGGATGCATGGTGCTCATAATGCAGCTTACGAGATGATTGATACAGAACTTAATGTATGCATTGATTCAGATGACTCAATGCCTAGTGACGCCGTAGAGAAAATTATTTCATTTTGGGATGAAAATGGAAATGACCAAGTAAGTGGAATTATTGCTCTTGATTTATATAAAGATGGGACAGTAATTGGTTCAAAGCTACCAGTCAATCTTGACCGTTCTACACTTTTTAATCTTTACAATAAACATGGTGTAACTGGAGATAAGAAATTAGTATATCGCACAGAACTAACTAGGAAGTATCCTTATCCGGTTTTTAAAAATGAAAAGTATGTAGGTTTGGCATATAAATACTATATGTTGGATCAGAAACATGAGATGTTACTCATGAACGAAGCACTTTGTTATGTTGAATATATGCCTGATGGTTCTTCGATGAATATGCTAAGTCAGTATTGTAAAAATCCAAAAGGTTTTGCTTTTTATCGTAAGGAACTGATGAAGCTACCATTTGCAAATAGATTATTTAAATATAGACAAGCTGTACATTATGTATCAAGTAGCATTATTGCGAAGAATAAAAAATTTATAAAAGAGTCACCATGCAAAGTGCTTACCCTTTGTGCAGTTCCATTTGGAATTATTCTATATAGTTACATTACATTAAAAACAAGAATGAAAGTAAATATATAGGAATTTACTTAGGATTGATAAGAGGGAAGAATAATGACTATACTTTGGATGAATTTCTTTATAGTGTTCATACTAGCGTTTTTCGCACGGTATTTTGCTATGCCAGTAACTTCAGAAATCGTAGTGTTAAAGCCGAATCGATTATTGATTTTAATGGCGACTATTTCTCTTGTAGTAGTATCTGGTTTTAGAAATAATATTGGAGACACGTATTTTTATATGCACGCTTTTAAAGTTTCTGATTTTAATTGGGGGAATGTTCAGGATAGCCAGAATATCGGATTTAGTACTTTGCAAATGATTTTAAAAATGTATACGAATGATCCTCAAGTTCTAATTTTAATAACAGCGTTAATAACAAATATATTAATAGTAGCGGTTTTATATAAATATTCAAGAATGATTGAGTTAAGTTTATATGTATATATAGCATCGGGTATGTACTTAGTTTCAATGAATGGGGTGAGACAGTATTTAACAGCAGCTATTATTTTTGCAGCCACAAAATATATTTTAGATGGGAATTGGAAAAAATATTTTTTAATAGTTTTGTTTGCATCTACTTTTCATCAAAGCGCCCTTGTGTTGATTCCGATTTATTTTGTAATTCGAAGAAAAGCTTGGTCGGCCATAACATTTATACTTCTCTTTTTTGCAGTGCTTATTGTAATCGGGTTTAATCAATTTGCAGAAGTGCTCTTTGCAGCGATAGGGGATACACAATATGGTCACTATAAGGATTTTCAAGAAGGCGGAGCTAATATTCTTCGAGTTGCTGTGGAAGCAACTCCGCTTATCCTTGCTTATATTGGAAGACATAAATTAAGAGAGATTTTTCCGAAAAGTGATTATATCGTAAACATGGCATTATTAGGTTTAGTCTTTATGATTATTTCAACTCAAAATTGGATTTTTGCAAGGTTTTCGATTTATTTTGGATTATATCAATTAATATTAATTTCCTGGGTTGTAAAGTTATTTACTGATAAAGATCAAAAGCTTATTTATTATGCAGTTTTAGTATTTTATTTTATTTATTTTGTATATGAACATGTAATTACTTTGGGGATTATCTATAAGAGCAATTTGCTTGGATAATAAAGAATTAAATATAGGGAATTGATTGTAAGATTGGGGTAGATTTCAATGGTTAAGACTGAAAAAAACAAAAGAGTCTTGCACATTGTCAGTGCTATGAATCGGGGTGGTGCCGAAACTTTATTGATGAGTATATACAGAAAAATAGATAAACAGAAACTCCAATTTGATTTTGTATCCCATGGAAGCGGGAAGTGTGATTATGAAGATGAAATAGCAGCGTTAGGTGGGAGTGTATATAGAATACCGAGTCTAGGAAAAGTAGGGCCTCTGGTATATATTAAAGAACTTATAAAGATAATGTCTAATGGTCAATATGTGGCTGTACATGCACATACGGATTATCAAGGTGGTTTTGTAGCTGTGGCTGCAAAGATGGCTGGTATAAATAGGAGAATTTGTCATTCTCATAGTAATAATTGGCCGCAAGGATTTGGAGTCGCAGCAAGAGTTACCTTAAAAGTTCTGCAATCTATTATTAAATATGCTGGAACAGATTATTGTGCGTGTAGTATTGAAGCGGCCCGTTTTTTATTTGGTGAAAGGATGCTTAACGATAATAGGGTGCAGTTGATTAAAAACGGACTAGATATTAATCAATTTATTGATGTGGATATAGGGGATATTGACGGTGTAAGAAAAGAACTTTGTATACCGGATGCTGCGAAATTAATTGGGCATATAGGTCGTTTTTCAGAATCGAAAAACCATATTTTTATCCTACAAGTATTAAAGGAGATTTTAAAGAGGGATACGAATTTTATCGCTATTTTAGCAGGGGATGGTCCGTTAAAAGCTTCTATTGAATTGAAAGCAAAAGAACTAGGTATTTATGAAAATATTAGATTTTTAGGAGTGAGATCGGACGTTCCGGTAATTATGAATGTTTTAGATGTTTTTATCTTTCCTTCTTTATTCGAGGGGTTTGGTATTGTGACATTGGAAGCACAGTGTGCAGGCGTACCTTGTGTTGTGGCGGATACAATACCTAAAAATACTGATATGGGGTTAGGTATAATGTCGTTTGTTGGCTTAGATGAAAAAATTGAAATATGGTCTACAGAAATTTATAAAGCGCTACTAAAAGAAAGACCTGAAAAGGGAGTTATAATTAATAACATTTCAAAATTAGGTTTTGATATTAATAATAATATTCTTGATTGGTTAACTTTGTACGGAATAGAGGATAAGGAAGTTATAAGGTAATCTGGTTTATTGCTAATTTATACACTGGATTCATATGGTGATTTGTTGGCCGGAGATAGCAAAAAAAGTCATATGAAATAATAGAAATCCACAATAGATTTTGTGAGGTATTCGAGGATGAAAAAGAAAAAAATATTGATTACATCTTTTGATTTGGCAATTGGTGGGGTAGAAAGAAGTTTGATTGGTTTACTAAATACAATTGATTACAGTAGATATGATGTAGATTTAATGTTATTAAAACATGAAGGAGAATTTTTCACTTTACTACCGAAAGAACCAAATTTATTACAGGAATTACAAAAATACACTACTTTTAGAAAATCAATTAAACAGATAGTAAAAGAGGGGCATATCTCTATTGGGATAACAAGGTTGATAGGGAAAGTTATGGGTACTGTGCATGGCAGATATGTGAAAAGTGAAGAACCAGGGTACTTTGTCATTCAATATGGATGGAGAATGTCTCTTCCATTTCTTCCGAAATTGGAAGAAGAGTATGATGTTGCGATTAGTTTTTTGTGGCCACATTATTTCATAGGTAATAAAGTTCGAGCAAAAAGAAAAATTGGATGGATTCATACTGATTATTCGAATATACAGCTAAATAAAGGTATGGAATATAAAATGTGGAAAGAAATAGATGATATTGTGGCTGTCTCTGAAAGTTGTAGAGATACATTTCTTAGTAACGTTCCTTATATTAATAAAAAGGTAGAGGTTATTGAAAATATAATATCTCCCGAGTTTATATGTGAGCAATCTAATCAAGATGTTAATCATGAAATACCAGTTGGCCTTGAACGGATCAAACTTGTTACTGTTGGTAGACTTTCATATGCTAAGGGAATCGATGATGCTATATATGCCTTTCGGAAATTATTGGATCAAGGGTACGATATTGAGTGGTACATTGTTGGATATGGACCTCAAGAGACTGAACTTGAAAAAATGATAGATAAACTAGAGCTTCAAGGTAGATTCTTTCTACTAGGCAAGAAGACTAATCCATATCCGTACATAAAGGCATGTGATATATATGTACAACCATCCAGATATGAAGGGAAGGCTGTGACAGTACGTGAGGCACAGATCCTTAATAAACCAGTACTTATAACTAATTTTCCAACTGCAAAAAGCCAGTTAGAGAATGGTGTAGATGGATATATTTGTCCAATGGGTGTAGATGGGATTGTAGAGGGAATAAAAAAGCTGGTTGATGATGTCGAATTCAGAACTGAAATTGTGAATAATGTTAGTCAACGAAATTATGGTAATGAAAGAGAAGTGGAAAAGATATATAGATTAATTGAGTGATAATTGATTAATTTATAAAACTAAAAAATCTTTTATTATATGTATAAAAGATATTTGGAGGAAGTGTTTTCATGGATAATGTTTTAGTGTTAGATACGTCGGTAGGTTCTCTTAATAAGGGCGATGACATAATAATGAAGTGTGTAAAGTACCAGCTATCTGATATAACTAAAAATGCATATGTTTTAACATTACCCACCCATGTTTCACCGTTTCATTGGTATCAAGTAGCAAGAAAATCACATCGAGTACAGATTTATAGTAGTGCTAAATATAAGTTTGTAGGCGGTTCAAACTTGTTAGTGATGGATATGCTTACTCACTTTCCTCAATGGAATATTAATATGTTTAATTGTGGTCCTTTAAAAGGGAGTATTCTAGTTGGTGTTGGTGCAGGGAAAGGAAATAAGATAAATAAATATACCAAGTTGTTATATAAGAAAGTGCTATCACATGAATATATACATAGTGTTAGGGACGAAAGAACGAAAAGGTTTTTAGAAGAAATGGGGTTTAAAGCTTTAAATACAGGCTGTGCAACATTATGGTCCCTTACACCTGAGTTTTGCAAGGAAATCCCAACAAAAAAATCAGACTCAGTAGTTTTTACACTTACTCATCATTCTAAGGATTTTGTAAAGGATCAATTATTGATAGATGTACTTAATAGAAATTATAAAAACGTTTATTTTTGGATACAAGATGCGGGTGATTTTGAATATTTTAAAAAATTAAAAGATATACAAGGAATAAAAATTGTGCCACCTACTATAGAAGAATACGAAAAAATACTTAATACAGAGGTGGATTATATCGGAACGCGTTTACATGGCGGTATATTTGCAATGCGACATAAAAAACGTACAATAATTATTTCAATAGATGAAAGAGCCCAGGGGATGGGCGAGACATACAATTTAAATTTAATCGATAGAGCTGACTTTATTAATCTTGAAAAAATGATTAATTCAGAAATAATAACAGATGTTAAGGTAGATTTTGATGTGGTAAATCTATGGTTAAAACAATTCTCCAATCAACCAAAATTCTATGGTAAATGAGGCGATTTATAAGGAGGAAAAAATGAATAGTATAATTCTTGATAAAATTATCGTAAAACATAGCAGAGTTGATTACTTTTTTAGTATCAAGGGGAATTTACAAAAGTATTTTAAGACAAGTAATCATATGTTTCTTGAATACAACTATGATTTATCTGATATTCCAAATAGCATTTTAGCTATTCCATTTGTTGCAAATGTAGTCCCTCTTATATGGATTACTGATTCAACGATAGTGATAAAAGAATTAGATCAATCCTTTTATGTCTGTCTAAATAATATAAAGAATGCATATCAAAACATGTTTCCTAATGTCAAATTTATGGGTTCTATTGTTGTAGATAAAATTGTTGAAAATACTTATATTCCTAGACTAGAGGCAGCATCTTTATTTAGTGGAGGCCTTGATGCACTTACTACTTTTATAAGAATAAAGGATAAAAAGCCGTTATTGGTTACTGAATATGGATGGCATGAAGATGGTATAGAGAGCAGTAATGTGTGGGATGCAGATAAAGAGAATGTTATAAATTTTGCAAAAGATAATGGATTAGAAAACATTCTTATACAATCTAATTATGGTACTTTTATAATTGCGGGGAATGTTGATCATGACTTTAGAAATAAATTAGAAGATACATGGTGGCATGGATTACACCATGGATTAGCAATAATATCTGCAGCTATTCCTATAGCTTTCAAACTTAAGATAAAATGCATATATATTGCAAGTTCTAATTCCCCTTTATATCAAGTTACTTGTGCATCTGATCCAACAGTGGACAACGAAATAAAATATGCATCGGGTGAGGTTTTTCACGATGGATACGAACTTACTAGGCAGGATAAGGTTAAAGTAGTTGTTGATCATTATTCAACTAATAAGGAGTCGGTTAATATCAGGGTATGTTTTAAAAATGAAGAAAATTGTTGTAAATGTGAAAAATGTTTAAGAACTATTATGGGAATTATTGCTGAAGGAAAAGATCCGCGTGAATATGGATTCAATATCCCAAATAATCTTTTTCAGTACGTCAAAACATCTTTAAATAATGAGGTGAAGTTTTTTACAAATACGTTTATTGTTATGTATTGGAATCTAATTCAAGTTCGGATGAAGCAAAACTACACTTATATATTAGATAAAGATTTACTAGATTGGTTTTTAGATTATGATTTTAAAGCGCAGCGAAGAAAAGCATTACTAAAATATAGAGTAACAAAATTTTTTCCTATTTTAAAAAGAAAGATTCGTATTAAAGTAAATGCAATACTTAAACAAAACAATTAAAAATAGAAGGTATTATTATGAGGATACAAAATTCCCTAAAAAATATATTATTCGGTTTGTCTGGACAAATAATTAGTACTGGTATGGGGGTTATTGTTAGAACTGTTTTTATTTATATACTTGGCATAGAATATTTAGGTGTGGATGGACTTTTTACAAGTATATTAATTATGTTTTCGCTAGCTAATTTGGGTTTTGATACTGCTATAATTTATAGTTTATACAGGCCTTTAGCTGAAAAGGATATTTATAAAATACAGGCATTAATGAACTTATACCAAAAAGCATACAGATTAATAGGATTAATAGTTTTATTGATAGGATTAGCACTATTACCATTTCTTCCTTATATAACGAATGCTCATACTACAATTGAAAATATTAACATTATCTATCTCTTATTTTTAGTAAGTTCAGTTTCATCATATTATTTTGTGTATAAGCAATCAATTATTATCGCTGATCAACGTAATCATATTATATCTAAAATACACAGTATATTCATAATTATATCTCACTCTTTACAAGTTTTTTTATTGGTAGCTACAGGTAATTATATTATGGTGCTAATAGTTCAATTAGCATTAAGAGTAATTGAAAATATATATATTGCAAATACGGCAAATAAATTATATCCATATTTAAAAGAGAAAAATAATGCAAAACTATCCAAAGAGGATAGAAAGATATTTTTTGAAAATTTATATGCGTTATTATTATACAAAATTAGTGGTGTAGTAATTAACGGAACTGATAATATTGTTATCTCTAAATTCGTTGGAATTATTTGGGTTGGTATGTATTCGAACTATTTGTTGATTTTAAACACATTAAATACCTTGTTAGGGTATCTTTTTTATTCTATTACTGCCAGTGTCGGAAATTTAAATGTTAAAGAAGATGCAGAAAAAAAATATTTTATTTTTCGTGTGATTAATTTCGCTAATTTTTGGATATATGGATTTTGTACGGTTTGTCTTTGGAATTTAATGAATCCATTTATAACTTTATGGTTAGGTGAAAATTATGTGTTTGATAAATATATAGTTTTTGCCATAATACTAAATTTTTTTACTGCTGGAATGCAAAATGCGGCCACGACTTTTAGAGAAACCACTGGTTTATTTAAAAAAGGAAAATATAGACCTATTATAGCGGCTGTTATAAATATTATAGTTTCTATAATTCTCGCGAAACACATAGGAATTGCAGGTGTGTTTTTTGGAACCATCATCAGTAGATTGTGTACTTACTTCTGGTACGATCCTTATATTATATATAACTTAGTTTTCAAAAAATCAGTGAAATTATATTTTGCCAGATATGGTTTGTTTATAGTACTGGTGTTAGTTGCTGTTATAATAACGGATATTTTGGGCAATATCTTTAATAATTCTATGGTCATTAATATAGTAATACGTAGCGTTTTATGTTTAGTTATTCCAAATGCAATTTTCTTATTGGTTTTCAGAAAAACTAAAGAGTTTGAATATTTAATCGATATATTCAAAACACTTACCATTAAAATAATATCTAGACGATTAGCACATAAAAATTCAAGTAAGACCTATTTATGAATAAGTTTTTGAATCTCACCACTTGAAATGTTAGATAATGGAGAGAAAATAGTGAAGATGATATCTACAAAGGGAGGTGAAGTTTATGAGTCAGGTAAGTATAGTAAGACCTATTTATAATGCAGAGAAAAAACTTGATAAATGTATAAATTCTATTCTTAATCAGACATTTGAGGATTTGGAATTGATTTTGGTGAATGATGGATCCTCAGATAGTAGTTTGAATATATGTAGGAAATATGAAAGACAAGATAAAAGAATCATTGTAATGAATAAAAAAATGAGGGGAGTATTACAACTCGAAAAAAAGGCATAGAAGCTTCGAGTTCTGATTATGTCATGTTTGTAGATGCAGATGACTGGATTGACAAAAGAATGGTTGAAATATTATATAAACAATCTGTTGAAAGTTCTGCAGATATTAAAGTTTGTAATACGTATAAAGTTTTAGGTAACGGTGTGTTGATTAAGAAAAAAAATAAAAGTGAATACTTCGATAATAATAGAATTTATGATAAGGAGGAGATAAGGAAAGAATTGGTAGTGGCATACTTTTGGGGACACCCATTCCCACCTTCGTTATATGCAAAGCTATATAAAAGGGAGATACTCGAAAGTTGTGGGGAGTATTTGAATAAAATACATTTTCTGGGTGGCGATCTCTTTTATAATTTGGAAATGTTTATAAAATCAAATAGGATAACAATTATTGATCAGGCTTTATATTATTATAGGATGGGTGGACTAACAAGTAAATATATGCCGTATTTATTTGAGGATATGGTCAATGGCTATCAAATACAAAAAGAAGTTATTAATAAATATTATTTAGATACTCAACAAAAGCAATACAATGGAATTAGTATAATGTTTCTAAATACATTTAAAACATGTCTATATAATTTATTTAATAGCAACCTTGGTGAAATGCACATTAGAGAATTAATAGAAAAGTATGTTTCGAATGAAAAGGTAATAGAATGTTTGCATAACGAGGGTTCTAGGGACTACTTTTCAAAGGAATATTTAGATGCTATCGAATATAAAAATATAGTTTATTTATACGTACTAGATGAAAAAATGTATAGAAAGGGGAAAATCAAAAGGGGTATTAAAAATATTATTGCTAAGATTCCTGTAATCTAACTAATTGTGATTCGTTATGAAAATAGAAAATATTCTCCGATTTTTGGTAAGTATACTGAAAATAATGAGTTGGAGAAAATCTTTTAGGAAAGAAGAAAGGGATTATAAAAGGTCTTTCTGAATAGTGAATTTCTGTATTGATATTTATAAAGTGCAATTAATTCTACTATATCCAATCAATTTACCTTACTGAACATAATATATAGAAAAGTGAAAAAGAGGTGAAAATTGATGTGGATCAGAAAGGCGAATCTTGGAAGTTTGAGTGATTTGAATTTTGTAACCAAACCGCCTTCTAATGAAGATATTTTGACTTATGATAGTAATCAGTCAAAATGGATACCAAAATCGTTAGGGATTCTAAATTCTTCAAGTATATATACATTAGAATTAGATAGGTGGAATGTTAAGAATGATGGAACTGATGCCGTTAATACTTCTCAAGGGATTAATAATGCTTTAGTTTGGGCGTCGCAACAAGGATATACAGAAGTTGTATTACCAAAAGGTATATATTTAATTGATAAACAAAATCCTATTGAACCTCAAAGCTACCTTACACTGAATTTAAATGGTTCAATCTTAAAAATGGAAACAAATAAATTGACAGGTTATGCAATTATCAGTTTCCGTAAAAATCAGATTTATTCTAGGGTTACAAATGGTGTTATCCAAGGAGATAGAGATACGCATGATTATTCAAGTGGAGGAACACATGAGGGAGGGTATGGAATTGAAGTAGGGAGTTTTACTCCGCCTGCCGATGGGGGGAACAATATAAGGTTTCTATCTTTAGATAATCTAGATATTTTAGATTGTACAGGAGATGCCATTACACTGAACAGTACTTTTGGGCAGATTTCACCTTTTCCTACATCATTAGCAAGTTCATTTGAACAGGGAGCAATTAATGCAACAGATGGTTCATTAATAAGTAGTACAACAAAGATACGTTCCAAGTTGAAAATTAATATGACCCAAGTGGCTATTGTAAAGTATGGTTACTTCGGTTTATATGGAAATGGATTTGGAGCATTGGGCTCTGATATAAAATGCGATTATTATGATGTGATTTTTTATACTCTAAGTAATGTATTTATATCTTCAAAAATTAATGTGCAATTTTTTGATGAAGTAGAGGTTCCTAAAGGAGCAAGTTATGCTAAAATCGTTCTGCATCAAGGTAATGTGCCTGTTCCTACAAATTGCTTAATAAATGTTCGAGTGCCTTCGTTCCCTCAATATACGTATATTGAGAAATGTGATTTACATGATTGTCGTAGACAAGGAATCAGTGTATGTGGTGCAAAGAATGTATACATTCGAGATAATAATATTCATCATATTGCAGGTACTAATCCACAAAGTGGAATTGATATTGAAGATGGATATGATTTAAACCAATATATCTATATTGAAAGAAATAATTTTCATGATAATAAAAATTATAATATTATTGTTGTAAATGGGAAATTTATTTATGTATTAGATAATTCTATTATGAATACAGTATCAAATGCTTATGTTGGGGTAGCTATTAATGGTGGTGCGGATAGGGTAATAGTGGCAGGAAATAATATTCGACTAACAAAGATTGCTTTGTCAGGAGATGTTATTTTCTCTAATAATTACGTTTATGGCACACAAATAAACACGCAGGGTGCATATGCGAATAGGTCTATTAACATACTAAGTAATGTTTTTTGCAATAGTAAGATGATTATTGATACACCTTTTCCATATGTGGTTAAAGTTGATTCATGTCGTTTTTTTAACGATGCTGATAAACTAACTTCTTTGTCATCATTGTATCAATGGACTTTAGAGGTGAAAAATGAGCCACAAATAATTTCAAACTGCGTGTTTGAAGGACAAGATGTGTTGTATTTAAATTATGTAACAGCAGGAACATTTAAATCAGGATGGATATTTGAAAATACACTATTTAATAATGTTAAAAACCCAACCTTATTTGCAGGAACATACACAAATTGTTTTTTTAAGGAAATTGATTTGTTGGGTATCACAAGTAATACAAACTTTTTAGAATTAAGAGATTGTAAGTTCATTAGTAAGGATAAAAACAATACGTTTCTTACATTAAATAACCTCAAATCGTTCAAGATGATTAATTGTCATATTGAAAAACCGAATGGAACAGTCTTAAATGTTCAAAATGTATCTGATGATATAGTGCTAAGTGGAAATGTTATAAAAATTACAAATGATACTCTTCAAAGAACGATTGTTATTTTAGATGGGGAATTTGCAGGTAAGCAGGCAGTAATCCAAAATAATAATATAACTGCAATAAATTTAACGCAAGTTGGAATAGACAATAGGACAGCGAGTAATACACTTCAAGTTGTAATGCAGAATAACATGTTAAATAATGCAACAATGATGATTACAGGAAAAGAATTTTTACAAGGAAATATTGTGAACGGTGTGCTAGATCCATACTATCGAATATCAACTATCCCAACAACAGGGTATTACAGATTAGGACAAGAAGTGAGAAATTCAAATCCAATTGCAGGAGGATATATTGGTTGGATTTGTTCTAAAGCTGGATATGCAAATAATCAAACGTGGACAGCATCTAAAAGTTATGTGAAAGGAAGTAGAATTAGTTTTGGTAACCATGTATATGAAGCTTTAAATAATGGTACGTCACATACAATCTCACCCACGTTTTCTACAATTTCCAGTGGTACTATTACTGATAACGATATTGTATGGAAGGAAATTGGTCCATTGGCGGTGTTTGTAACGTTTGGTCAAATGAATGTGTGATGTGTTTAATTAATTAATATTAAAAGAGAAAGGCTACCATGTTTTCATAGGCATAGTGGCTTTTTATTTATGCTGAGTTTTTAGAACTTTAGGAAGAAGTGCCATATAACGATAGCTAAAATTAAATATATACGATTTAAATAAAATAACTGATATGGAATACATAACAAGAAACCAGCAGATATGAAAGGAGGAGATTTGATTGTATGGAAATTTCAAAAAGTGATACAAAAATGTTAAAAGGAGCAGCTATATTACTCATGTTGTTACTTCACTTGTTTGCTAGGAAAGAAGTTAACGGGATGTATGAAAACTTTTTAACAATCAACGGAACACCGCTAGTTTACTACTTAGCATTATTTGGAGATGCATGTGTACCTATATATTGTTTTATAAGTGGTTATGGTTTATATGTAATTTTTTATAAAGAGCAAAGATTAAATGTAAGTAGAAACCGTATACGTATTCTAAAATTATTAATGAACTATTGGATAGTGCTTGTTCTATTTGTTGTTGTTGGATTTTTTGCAGGTAAATCAGAGGTTTTCTCAGGTGGTATAATAAAGTTCTTTCTCAACGTCTTTGTACTGTCATCTTCATATAATGGTGCATGGTGGTTTTTACAGACATATATTATTCTTGTCTTTTTAGCGCCACTATTGACTAAATTGGTGAGGAGATATAATTCATTAAGTTTGTTACTGGTTTTTGGGATCATATATTTAGTGAGCTATATTCAACGTATAAAAAATGTTTTGGATGTTGGGCATCATACAATTTTAGGCATGTCAGTAAATGCCGTGGTATTGGTTGGTACATCTTTACTTCCATTTATTGTGGGTACTATTTTTGCGAAAGAAAAAATTTATTCAAAACTATATAATAAATTTTATTACATGCCTTATAAGAATATACTTTGTACTATAGGGATTATTATGTTAATAGTTTTACATGCTTTTTATGAATCTATGATTATCGCTCCTTTTATCGCTATTGCATTTATTAGTTTCTTTATTCTTATGAATAAGAGTAGTGTTATACAACATATATTAGCCCTTTTGGGGGAGCATTCGACAAACATATGGTTGACTCATATGTTTTTTTATATGTCAATTTTTCCAGGGCTTATATTTGCGCCTAGATATCCAATCATAATTTTTATTTGGTTGATAACGTTATGTATTGCCTCATCGTATGTAATAAATTTTATATATAAACCTATAGAGCGAATGATTGATAACAGGAGTTTTATTGCACGTAATAATCAAAGAGCGATTGGATAGCTTTTTTCATTGAAATAAATGGGACAATTGTCTATTTAATAGAAGTAGTTGTTTTATATGAAATAATAAGTGAATGGAATAAGTTAATAATTAAAAAATTACAATAAATTAAAGGGGAGCTAAATGTATAAATAAAAAAGGGAACTGAAAAATACAAGGCTTACATTTTTTTCTAAGATGTATAGTGAAATGAGATAAGTTTGTAACAAATGTCTTTTGGTTTATATATTTATCTTTGAAAACGGCATTCGTAAAAATATTAGCAAGGAGTATGATTATTAATGAAAAGACTCTTTGATATACTTATTTCTTTATTATTATTATTGTGTTTCTTTCATGTCATTCTTTTAGTAGCGGTCCTAGTTAAGTTCAAAATAGGCTCACCTATCCTATTTAAACAACAACGTCCAGGTATACATGGACATCCTTTTTATCTTTATAAGTTTCGCACGATGACTGATGCTAGAGATAGTAATGGGGAGCTGCTATCTGATCACGTTAGATTAACTAAATTTGGAAAATCCCTTAGAAAATATAGTTTAGATGAATTACCACAATTAATAAATGTACTAAAAGGTCAATTGAGTTTGGTGGGCCCTCGGCCATTATTAATGGAATATTTGCCTTTATATTCGCAAGAGCAAGCTAAAAGGCATAATGTTAGACCGGGAATCACTGGATGGGCTCAAATTAATGGAAGAAATAGTATCTCATGGGATGAGAAATTTAAATTAGATGTATGGTATGTTGAGAATCAAAATTTTCTTTTAGATTTGAAAATTTTATATCTAACTTTTAGTAAGGTTTTAAAATCGGAAGGAATAACAAATAATAAGCATGTTACTATGCCAGCTTTTAAGGGGGAAATCGAGCATGGGGGGGAATAAAATGAACATTTTGTTTACTAGTTCTGGTAGGAGGGTCACTTTAATTAAAAAATTTAAGGAGGTATTTGAACAAGTAGGAATCAAAGGGAAAATCTTTACTGCAGACTTAAAAGAAACTGCTCCTACCATTTAC
>Ga0209025_1001840_pt1 | contig 24911 bp, 28 predicted proteins | sample AraplaMF_Col_mLB_FD_184256 | JGI IMG/M metagenome (GOLD analysis project Ga0209025, IMG submission 184256) | Arabidopsis root microbial communities from the University of North Carolina, USA - plate scrape MF_Col_mLB (SPAdes) (version 2) | ecosystem: Host-associated > Plants > Roots > Endosphere... | reverse complement strand
CCATGTAAAGAAGTAGGAAGTTTAAAGGAGTTACTTTCTTATTCAGACTTAGAAAAAATCATTCATGATACAGAAGAGAAAATGTCAATGGAAAGAGGAATCATATATAAGGTTAATTCAGAGTGGACTGTAGAGCCAAGGTATGTTTTTAGTAGATTTCAAGGGAATTCCAATATAGAAGCTGGACAAAATATAGAAATATTACCAAAGGGAAAGTATTTAACATTCGCTTATAGCAAGGAAAATGAAGAGGAACGGAGAAATAAAATCATTAAATATGTAAAAGAAAATAATTTGAAAGTTAAAAGTTTTGTAGAAGTGGAGTTACTTAATGATGTCTTTAATACAGAATCTTATAGTTGTCAAATTCAAATCTTTATAGAAAATGATGAATTAGTTGACTATTAGGATAATCGAGATGAATCGTATCATAAGTAAATTGGAAGGATTCTTATGAAAATTTTATACTTAGTTAGCAAGATTAACTCCATTTTAATCAAACTTTATTTAAAATGGAGTTTTTGCGTTGGTTAATAAAGAAGGGGATGGGACTTCATTTTAATCAAGTTTTAATTCAATATTATATAAAGAAAAGTAAAAAAATTCTAAATATATACTTGAATGAAGTATATATTTTTGTTAAATTTATCCTATGGATAGAACAAGTTTAATTAAAGGTCATTTAGAGATGTGTGTGTTATCTATTTTGTCAAAGGGAAAAAGCTATGGATATGAAATTATGAAGGAGTTAGAAAAACATAATTTAAAACTGAAAGGAATAGGAAGCATTTATCCGATTTTGACTAAGCTTAAAGATCAAGAATGGGTTCATACTTACCGTGAAATTACAGAAAGTGGTAAAGTTAGGGTTTATTATGAAATCAATGAAAAGGGGAAAGTGTATCTTCAGAAAAAAATCAACGAGTGGTTGGAATTACAACAGGATATAAAATCCCTACTGCAAAGTGATTTGAAGGGAGAGCATTTGTAATGAACATAAATTTGACCAAGGAAGAAAAACAGTTTGTAAAAGAAGTTTTGGAAGAATTAAAACAATATCAAGTCAGTTCAAAGAACAGAAGAATCATTAGGCAGCAGCTTTTAGAGCATATACAAGAATGTCGTGAACACGGTCAAGATAGTCTAAAAGATTTAGGAGATACAACAACATTTGTTAAAGACTTTTTAGAAATGAACGGAATAGATCTTCATTCTGAAATCAAACAGATACGAAAATCCAAAAATAGAACAGGAATTGTATTTGTGATTGGATTCCTTACTTCAATTGTTACTTACCTCATCTCACAACTCATACTATCTATGTTTTTAACAGAATCATTTAACCCACTGCATACTAATAATGCGTTTGACTATAATATTTTGTATCACATAGCAGATAATTCTTGGTGGAATTCCTTACTAATGATTACTAGCATTTCAATTTCCTTACTAATCTCTACGTTGGTAGTGTTTCGTATCCGAAAAATAAATGTTAGTAGGCGAAACTTTATATGAACCTACTAAAATTCATTATAATTTTAATTTGTTTAGTATTTAATGCAGGCACTTTATTCCTATCAGCCTCAAAAGTCTCCGCAGAACAAGATATGAAAGATACTATAGACAACTATGTAGAAGCTTTTTTAAAAGAACATCGAATTCCAGGTGCTTCGATCGCTATTATTCATGAAAATGATTTGTTTTATTCTAAAGCATGGGGGGTAACGGGAGAAACTGAGGAAACAGTGACGACTACAACCCCATTTACTATAGGATCGATAAGTAAATCATTAACAGGTTTAGCCATAATGAAATTAATTGAAGAAGGTACCGTTAACCTAGAAGATCCAGTCAAAAAATATATTCCGTGGTTTACACTTAAAGATAAAGAAGCAGCTTCCAAAATAACAATTAAACATTTACTTACCCATTCAAGTGGGATTAGTACTTATTCGGGTTTAGCAATATCAGACAAAGAATCTGATGGGCTCAACGCTATAAAAGATAATGTGGAAAGTCTATCAAATGTTGCGCTTACCGCTCTACCTGGAGAAAAGCATCAATATAGTGATGCGAATTTCTTAATTCTTGGTGCTCTTATTGAAGAAGTTACCAATCAAACGTATTCTGACTACATGAAGCAGGAGATTTTTTTACCATTAGGTATGAAGAATGCAGCAGCTGATAATGATACTGCATATAAAAAAGGATATCTTGCTGGTTATCAATCATGGTTTGGGATTCCTAGAAAAAGTTCGGTAACATATGATAATGGGGGAGTACCGTATGGGTACATAACGGCAAGTGCAGAAGATATGGTTCAATACATCAAATTCCTTAGTCGACAAGAGAATGACAATTTTTTAACTGAAAATACTATGAATCTTTATGTATCACCTCATATTCAAACTGGTGAAAACCGTTTCTATAGCCTAGGACTAAGAATTACAAATCCAGATTCTGAGGAGAAAATGATATGGCATTCAGGCTCAACCCCTGATTCGCATGCTGAAATGTTTTTTATACCGAAAACAGGTTGGGGCGGCGTGATTCTCACCAATAAAAATCATATTCTGGAAGAAGAGGCGCTTTTCTATTTGAAGCAAGGTATTATAAATTTAATAAATGGAGATGAACCTGTTGATATTCCTTCAAATACTCCTATTGTTCAATTAATTACAATTGGGGTAATATGTTTACTTTTTCTAATGCTTGTTTATCTGTTCGTAAAGATGAGATCAAAAAAAGTTCGTAAAAGAAGCATATGGTACATTTACGGTATCATTTTCTTGGTGCTATCTATTGCGATAATCCCGGGATTAACCTATATTACGGATTCTCCATGGCATGCGATTTATGTGTTTTCTCCAGATTTAGCTTATTTATCAATTGGAGTAGTTATCTTGTTTGCTCTTAATGGATTGTTTTCTATCATGATTGCTTATAAACAAAATTTGCAAGTGAAGTATTTTAGCGGTTAAATATTAAATCATATAAAGGGGATACAGAATAATGGATCTTACATTCAAACTAGAAAAATCGTGTTTCAACTATCGAGTTGGTGCGATATGTAAACATAATAATAAAATATTAATGATTCAAAATGAAGGAGAAGACTTTTGGTATGTACCGGGCGGACGTGTACAAATGCTTGAGAGCAGCGAAGCGGCGGTGAAGAGGGAACTGAAAGAAGAGCTAGGAGTAGATGTTGATGTGAAAAGGATGTTATGGATGGTCGAAAATTTCTTTACATATGATGAACATCAATTTCATGAAATTAGCTTTTACTATGAAGTGAACTTACTTGAGTTGCCTGGAAAAGGAAAGGATTCTTTTATTTTTGAAGAAAGCGGAAGAAGATATATATTTCAATGGGTGCTAGTAGAACGAATAAGTGAATATAACTTGAAACCGGATTTTCTAAAGGATAAAGTGAATGAGTTGCCTATTCATATGGAACATCTTGTTAAGAATGAATAAAAAGAGATAGAAAGATGGAAATTGGGACTTTATTTATAATTTAAAGGAGATTATAGAAAATATACTAAGGAAAGTATAAGGTTCCAAAATATGTATTGTAAATGATATTCCTAAATATAGAGTTATAGTATGATAGAAGAGAAGTACAAAAGGAACATAGGGGGATTGCTATGATCACATTACAGCAGAAACTGGAGCAATACACACATATATATGCACAGTTAAAAGGGGAACTAAAGTGGAAAACGAGTGATTCTCGGACAGGAATGATGATTGCCGCTATGTATACAGGTAGCGATAAACCGTTTGATCTTGGACGTTTTTTAGAAATTAGTAGTTATATTAAGGATCAGGTAGGGATGTTTTCATACTTAAAGTCCTATCATCGTTTTGTGGTTGCGGCAACATTAGATATTCACTTTACGCATTACAAAAAAGCCTTTCAGCAGTTTCTAGACATATATGAACGTTTGGTCGCTGGCGGCTTTAGCCGGAGTATATTTACTTATCTCGCAGCAGCAGCGCTTTTACCAGAAGAAAGTGGGCAGCATGACACACGCATTCAGCGGTCGATGCAAGTATATAAACGCATGAAAGAGGATCATTTCTTTCTTACAAGTGCAAATGATTATCCGCTCGCTGTTTTGCTAGCGGGACAATCAGAGAAAGTAGAGACACTTATGGACCGGGTGGAACGTCTCTATCAGAAGCTGGCGGCAGCTGGCTTACGTAAAGGGAATGATCTTCAATTTTTAAGTCATATTCTTTCACTAAAAAAGGATGTCAGTGAAGATATGTTAGTCGCACAGTGCACAAACATATGGAATTTGCTAAAGCAAGAAAAGGTAAAAGTGAAACAGATGCATTATCCGGCTGTCGGACTACTAGCGTTGCTTGAGGATGGAGAGAAAGAGGTTCATTCTATTCGAGCATTCATTGAAAAATTGCAGGGAGACAAATTATTTCGCTGGCATACGGATGCAAATATTCTTATTGCAATCCAACTGTTCGTGAGTCAGAAAGGTGCGGAAAGTCAAGCTGCCAACACAGGTTTGCAAACAATGATAGAGGTCCTCATACAGGCGCAGCAGGCAGCTATGCTAGCAGCAATTACTGCTTCCTCTGCAGCAACCTCTGCTAGCAGTGGTTCATAACATGCAATGTGCGGCATGAACTTTTTCAAAAAGGTTACATAGATTAATATTTAATTCAAAAGTCGCTTGTCTGCTGACTAGCGACTTCTTAGTCTATGTTAAATTAATGAGGTAAGCGTCAAATATTCCCCACCTACTATTTGTAAATAGCCAATTTTATGCCGCATTAACGGATAGTAACACTCCCACCTCAAAATTCAGCGGAAGCAAAGAAGTTAGGTGGGAGATGAACTGTCCGTAAAAGCCCGATTGGTGAGGGCTGATTAAAGTTTCTCTTTATTACAATCATCAGTTTTCGGTCGTTAGCACATTACAAAATGGAGGTTGTTAAAATGAGTGTAAACGTAGAACAAGTTAGATTGGCAAATGATGAGGAAACTTATAGGAAATTAAATATTCATCCTACAGAACCGCAGCCAAAAGAGGATGGCATGCGCACAGATGGAAGGGAGAGTTCTTTTGAGTGGTGGTATACTGATGCCGAATTTGAGGACGGAACAACTGTGGTGACTACCTTTTACACCAAAAACCACTTTGACGTTCTTGGACCAGCATGGCCTACAGTCCAAATTGATATTACATATCCTGATGGCACCAAAATCCTTATGTCTTCTCAAGAGGCTAAAGGCAGCAGGCTTAACGCTAAAAAAGATATTTGTGATGTCAATATCAACAAATCCTACCTCAAATATCAAGATGGACAATATGTCCTTCATTTTGAAGAAGGGTATATTAAATATCATGCTGTAATGACGTCAAAATTACCGATGTGGCGTCCAAACACCGGTCATTGGTTCTACGGAGACCGAGATGAGCACTTCTTTGCATGGTTTATTGCTCAACCATCCGCGACAATCGAAGCTACTTTGACTATTGGTGATAAAATGATTCAATTAAATGGGACTGGTTACCATGATCATAACTGGGGCAATATTGGCATGGAGAAATTGATGAATCATTGGTATTGGGGAAGAGCTAAAGTGGATGGTTTTGACATCATTGCTTGCGACATTATTGCTGAGAAGAATTATAACTACAAAAGGTTGCCTGTGTTTATGTTAGCCAAAGATGGAAAAATAATATCGGACGATCAATCTCTTACTAAAATTCAGAGAGAAGATATTATAGAACATCCTGAAACTAAAAAGTTTATGGATAACCATTTAATATACCTTCAACCTATTTCAAGTTTTGAGTCTTACACAGTAGAATTTATTAGAAATAGGGATATTGTTTCAATAAGTTTATTAGACAATTTGGATTCTACTCAGGCTTTGATAGCCAAAAAATCAGGAGCTAACCCAACCTATACTCGTATCTTAGGGGATGTTCAACTAACTCATGAATTGAATGGTGTGAAAAAAATTTATAAAGCTGAGGGTTTATGGGATCAAATGTTCTTCGGGAATAATAAATATGCTATCATCAACAATTAGCTAAGAGACAATTAATAGCTTCACTTTTCACTCATAATGTGTGAAAGATCAGATTGTTTACAAAACCTTGTTTTTCGAGCTTATCTGGATAGAGCGCTCTTTTTATTTCCTGTTTGTGAAGTTTCGGAATACGAGTTGAAAGCATATTGGTGTCTACTATTATGCCAGTCATACTATGGGGATAGTTTCCGAAGATGAACTATTAAATTTCTGTGATGTTGTCGATGAATGGATAGTAATTGGTTTTTAAGTATAATTTGATAATAAATTCTCTACTTAGTTACGATACTTTAAACGCCCCGATAAAAGTGTCATATTGCTCGTGAAATACTAGAGAAAAAGAGAATCTAAGGAATTAAACTTTCTTTAGATTCTCTTTTTTTATTTTCTATGCTCAAGTTGATAAATTTGTTTTCTTTTAACAAATCAATATAAAAGGAGGTTGATTATGGGAACAACAGAGCACGCTAGTATTTTCACTTAATAAGCACGAAGCACATGCAATAAATAATCTTTTCGATTCAGTGGATTATAGTCTACTCGTTTTCGCGACGGGAATTTTGAGTCGATTTTACTATATCCACAAGATCTAGCGATAAAGACACCTTCACCTTCCGTAAAAGAATGCAGTATGCGCTTAAAATTCTCCGTTTGGGCCATCGGCAGAGTTCCTGTTAAACAAAAGGATTCGTTATGAAGTACAGGTTCTGTAAAAGCTGCATGTATAGCTGATAATTTATACATTGCTGTGCTAATTGAATGCGCTGGTACCGTTAATTCAAACTCATTTACTGGTTCATATACATTGGTCCCGGCTTGCTTTAAAGCATCCATTAAGACAAGTGGTGTTAGTTTTCTAAAATCACCAGCTGTCGTTACTGGACTTGCATAGCCGGTATGCGTTAATGTTACGACGATATCAGTGACTTCCCATCCATATAAGCCTTGTTTTAACGTTTGGAATACAGTGTCTTCAATGGCTTTATGAAATGCTAAAGGCAATGAGCCAAGCTCGACTTCTAAGTTATAAGTGATACCAGAACCTGGTGCACTAGGCTTCATGTGAAAACCAATTGTTGCATAGAAAGGGTTATTCTTTTCACCCATTATTTCTAGTGCATTTCCGATTCCAATTGGTTTTTCTATACATACAATTCTTGTGTCTGAGAAAGAAACATTTAAATTATATTTTTCCTGTAAAGTTGTTTCAATCACTTCTTTTTGAACTTCACCAAAAAGCCGAATATAGATTTCATTGTGAATATCATCTTTCACTACTTTTATAAGTGGATCTTCTTCTGAGAGTTCTACGAGTGCTTGATATAGGTTGTGATTTTCCCCTTTTGGCCGTACTTCAATTGCAGCTTCCATTTGAGGTTCTGCAAAGTGAATATCTTTCATTTTATCTGACCATTCACCGATCACGTCACCGATTCTAATGTCGCTAAGCCCCCATACTTTACAAAACTCTCCCGTTCCAGCAGTAGGGGATTGAATAGCACTTCCATTATGAAATATATGAAGCTTTTTGGTTTTTTCTTTGTGTGAAAGGGTCTTTAAGTCACTTTGTTTTCGATTAATATCAACATATTTTCTTACGTGTAAACAGCCTGAGAATATTCGTACGTAAGCAATTTTTTCCCCGGTAAGTTCTCTTTCGATTTTAAAAATAATCCCAGATAAAGGTGTATTTATATCATTGTCACAATTATTTTTGGGAATCATTACTGAGATACCTTCGAGTAATTCAGTGATTCCTATTCCAGTCATTGCCGAACCGAAAAAGATTGGATATACAGTTGCATGCTGAATTTGATCCCATAATTCATTTCTTAAAGTGGCTGTAGTTAATACTTCGCCATTTACATAGGATTCAAGTAACGATTCATTATGTGTTGCTAGAAGTTCAATATATTCATCATATACATCAGCATGTACTTCATTTTGAATCATACATGCATCTTTTGTCCCTTCATTTTTCACTTTATATAATGGAAGTACTTGATTGGTAAGCATTTCCCGTATTTGTTGGATCACTTTAGTAGTTTGGGCACCACTCCGATCAATTTTATTGACGAATAGTATGGTCGGAATGCGCAGTTTCTGCAGAGTTCTCATTAAAATTTTGGTTTGTGCCTGAATGCCCTCAACTGCAGATATAACTAAAACTGCTCCATCTAGAACACGGAAAGATCGCTCCACTTCAGCAATAAAATCCGCATGGCCGGGTGTGTCAATTACATTTACCTTCAGATCATTTATAAAAAATGAAACGACAGATGCTTTAATTGTGATACCACGTTGCTTTTCTAACTCCATCGAATCTGTTTGTGTGCTTCCTTTATCTACTTGACCGATTTCCTGAATCACATTAGTTTCATAAAGAATACGCTCAGTCAAACTCGTCTTTCCAGCGTCTACATGCGCCACAATCCCTATATTTATTGTTTTCATGTATTAAAATCCTCATTTCGTTTTTCATGTTCATTTCCTCATTTCTTTTCGTAATAAATTGCCGCATTACAATCACTCTCCAGTCTTTCATGATATTTCTATTATAGGGAAATTTTCCTTATTTGTAATCTGGTGAAATACTTAATTTTGGAAAAATGGCAGGGTGAGATTACTAATGAGGTTGATATTAAAGTTTCACTTCTTATATACATGCGATTTATCATAATTACACATTTTTAAATGATTTGTGCACGAATACACGAATGAATGAAATGAACCATCTCGTGTAATTGCAGAACAGGTGGGAATATTGTTAGAGAGAAATTTATAATTTAAGCGGAATGAATAAAACCTCTTTGTAAAAGGAAAGAGGTTTTATTTTTTATTGTCGGCAAAAAATAAATAAGTGAAAAACAAAATGGTTGCATTTAAAATTTTAATCAGGTATATTATTTGATGTATCAATAATTGATATATCAATTAATTATGTGTTGCCTTTGCAAAGGAGGAGTAAATTGACCAATTCATGTTCAAAGGAAGCGATTATTTTATATAAAATACACTTTCTTAATAAAGAAGTAAGTTCGAAGTTTGAAGGTTGTACAGGTATGAGTCAATCTAGGCTGGAGCTTATACTTCAGTTATATGAGGTTGATGAAATTAGTCAAAAAGAACTTCAACAAGAAGTGAATATTGATCATGCTGCAATTACAAGGCATTTAAAACAGCTTGAAGCAAATGGAATGATTACAAGACGTAAAAATCCAGATGATAATAGGGTTACTTTAGTTTCTCTTACGAAAGATGGACGAAATAAAATTCATGCCTTTCAAGAAGAGAAAGAGCGTTTTGCAGCGACTGCGCTAAAAGGGTTAAGTGAAGAAGAGCGCGATAACCTTTTAAATATGCTAAATCGCATTGAAGAAAACATACAAGAAGTCTAAATATAAAATGGAAAAAGGGAGATTACATCTATGAGTAACGTAACAAAAACAAATGATTTTACAGAAATTTTAACAGGACGTCGTTCGATTCGTAAGTACGATACAACTGTGAAAATCAGTAAAGAAGAAATGACAGAAATTTTAACAGAGGCAACGCTTGCTCCATCTTCAGTTAATATGCAGCCTTGGCGTTTTCTTGTGATTGATAGTGAAGAAGGGAAAGCAACACTTGCGCCGCTTGCGAAATTTAATCAACTTCAAGTAGAAACTTCATCAGCAATGATCGCTGTATTTGGTGATTTACAAAACTTTGATAATGCGGAAGAGATTTATGGTACAGCAGTAGAACGTGGGCTTATGCCAGCTGAAGTAAAAGAAGATCAAATGCAAAAGCTTTCTGCGTATTTCTCTACAGTTTCACCAGAAGTAATGAAAGATACAGTATTAATTGATGGTGGTCTTGTTTCAATGCAACTTATGTTGACTGCACGTGCATATGGATATGACACATGTCCAATTGGCGGTTTTGAAAAAGACAAAATTGCAGAAGCTTTCGGATTAGATAAAGACCGTTATGTACCAGTTATGCTAATTTCAATTGGGAAAGCAGCCGATAGTGGATATCAATCAGTTCGTCTGTCAATCGGTAAAGTTGCCCAGTGGAAGTAATTTTGAAAAAATTCGTAGAAGATGAAAGGGGAAGCACTTTGATTATCATTCACGCAGTATTTCAAGTAGATTCAGCAAAACAACAAGCATTTGTAGAAGAAATTAGGCCGCTCATTCATGCTTCAAGAGAAGAAAGTGGTAACGTATCATATGATTTATATAAAGATACTGAAAAAGAAAGTGCATATACAATGGTAGAGGTTTGGCAAGATGCAGAAGCAGTCGCTAGCCATAATGCAAGTGGACACTTTACTTCTTTTGTTAAAAAGGCGAATCAGTTTTTAACTGCTCCGTTAGATATTCAGGTTTATGATGGACAACGAGTAAAATAAGAAACACCCCCTCGATTACTCTAAAATAGAGTTGTCGAGGAGGTGTTTTATTTTTTCTTCTTTTTTAACGTCTTTTGATAGGCGTAAAGTTTATTTACTTCTTCTTTAAATTGCCGGAAGAGTTCAGTATTTTCCTGGTCAGCATACCGTACAGCATTGTATGTCTCTATAATTATATCGAATTGAATAGAGGCACCTTCTTCTCTTTGAATTCGCTCCATCCATGCGTCAATCGTTTCACCACGATTTCTGTTTAAAGGGGGGTTTAATTTCTTTTCTAGTTTGAATATTTCTTTGCGAATGGCGTTCGTTGGTGGGCGCGTCATTCGGGTTGTTTTTTGCAATATACCTTCTTCTTGAATAACTGTACCAGAGTTATAAAAGGATATATTCCCAAGGTGAAAGGATTTTCTCTTTTTGTACAGCTTCCAAATTACAAATGCAGCAATGATTCCAATGATTGAAGCAGTAACGGATTGAGCAACAAAGGCATCGTATGGGTGATCGGATTCTGGAAGTTCTGGACTCGTTCCACCTAACTTTTCTATTGCTTCTGTAGCATCATTTGGATTTGTAATAGATAATAATGCTTCGATACCATAGCCAAAACCAAGTGCTACCCAGTAGAAAAGATACGAGAGTACGATACGTATATACGGAATAAATAAGAAGAATAGAAGACTGACTATTCCAATTGCTGTGATAGATACAAAACGAATTGTTTTTTGATCTTTATTATAACTAGTAATCCAAAGTGACAGTAGAATAAATAAAGCGAATAAGCCTAGTACCCATAGAGAAGGTAACTTCATTAAATGAAGAAAATAAGAAACAATGAACCATAAAAAGGCACCTAGCATTTTATGGTATGCTGTTATGTCATCCCGTGCATGTACGATGTAAAAGAAGAACGGGAGTAAGATAGAGCTAACGATAGAAAAGATAGAAAATACGTAACAAAGTATAACTTGTAGAATAAATAGTAAAATGAAAGCTCTTCGCTTATTGATCTTCATTTTATGAATGGGAATCGTACAAAGAAAGCTAATGATTAAAAATAGGATGATGGGAATTGTTCTTTCTTGCTCCGTCAATAGAGAAAGAAGGAGTAGAAGAAGAAAATCATTAATGTAATGGAGCCATGTTTTCAAGTTGTTCCACCATCCCTTCATCTGTAATCAGATATGTTTGTTGTTTCATATTTGGTACATCTTCTTTTCGTATTCCTATAAAGAATAGGATGGAAGAACGTTCTTTTTTTCTATCTAAATAGTGAAGGAAGCCTTCACGTGAAAGCAATGTACTGTCCTCGGAAATACGGGCCAGCTCTTCTAACGCTTTTGCGTAGTGTAAGTGCCCCTCATTTAATGAAAGGTATAAAGGGCCATCTTCCGTAAAGATACTAACAAACAATTCAAAAGGAATCTGTTTCTCTGTTGCAAACTGACACAAATAAGAGGTGTAAGAAATTAAATCTTCAATGTTTTCTCTCCAGCCAATTCCACGATCTGCTCCTAAGGAAAGGGATAATGTCCAACTATAATTTTTTATTGCTTCATATTGTTTTGCTTGTAAAGATTGCATTTTAGCAGACGCTTTCCAATGAATACTTCGAAAAGATTCTCTCTCATATTTCTTTATCCCAATAATAGAAGATTCATCATGGAAATAAGAAAAATTTGTTTTATAAGTACCTATTGCTAATTGATGTATCTCTTGTAACCCTGCAACACGTTTTAAAGTAGGATAAACGATAATTTCAGTCTTCAATTTATCTACAGTAGGCAGATGAACTTGAATGATATGAAATGGATCACCTATAATACATTCAAATTGCTCAATTTTAAAAACCCCTCGCTTTGTAGCTGTAAACGGTAATTCCCATCTCTGTTCTGACTTTGCAGGCTGTGAAAAGCGAAAAGAAAATAACGTTTTAGATATTTGCTCAACGCCAGTTGTCTGATTTGGTATTAAGGTTGGATTGATATGTAAAAAGCAAGTGCCATTCACTAAAGGAAGTTTAGCTTTGTTTTGTAAATGAATTGATAAACTGCCTGTTTCATCAGGAAATAAGCGTGTTGTTTGTTTTTTATCGATAATTTGAAAATGCTTATCTATGTATGCTGTATAACGATAAATAAAATAAGCAAATAAATAATAAAACAAAAATGGGACAACTAAATATGAATTTGTTACATAGAACGCTAAAAACAAAGCAACCGGAATTGTTAGTTTAATAATGTGGTGCTGGAAAAATAATGGAACGGTTACAATACGTGTATAATTCATGATTGCTCAATCTCCACAGGAACGTCTACTTCCGTTAAAATAATTTCAATTAACTTCTGTTTCGTCGTGCGCAGAGCACCTTCCATTGATAAAATAAGACGATGTTTCCATACGTAAGGAAGTAAGAATTGTATATCTTCAGGCGTACAGTAATCACGACCATGTAAATAGGCTAGTGCTTGTATCGCTCTAACTAAGGCAAGTGTTGCACGTGGACTCACACCGTTGGCGATATAATCATGATTTCGTGTAGCATTAGCAAGTTGAATGATATAGTGTTCTAACGATTCGGATACGTATATTTCTTTTACTTTTTGTTGCATTTGTAAAATATCTTCTAAAGTGATAACAGAACGAATGTTATCTAAAGGTCTGTCATTTCGAAAACGGCGCATCATTTTTAATTCGTCTTCCGGGGAAGGATAGCCAATTGAAATGGTCATTAAAAAACGATCCAGCTGGGCATCTGGAAGAGGGAAAGTTCCTTGTGATTCAATAGGATTTTGCGTCGCGATAACAAAGAATGGTTTAGGAAGAGGCGTAGACTGCTTTTCGAGTGTGACTTGGCGCTCTTCCATTGCTTCTAATAAACTAGATTGTGTTCTAGGCATAGCTCGGTTTATTTCATCTGCTAGCAATATATTTGTCATGACTGGCCCGAACCTTAATTCAAATTCACTCGTTTTAGGATTAAAGTATTCAATTCCTGTTACGTCGCTCGGAAGCACATCAGGAGTGAACTGAACACGAGAAAAATCGCCACCAATACTTTTTGCAATTGTTTTCGCTAGTAATGTCTTTCCTGTTCCAGGTACATCTTCAAGTAATATATGACCATCCGCAAGTAATGAAACCAGGAGTAAATCAACCACGTTTTCTTTTCCGACAAAAACAGAACTTATATTTTCTTTTAATTTATTTATCATATGTATCACCCTTTCAAAAAGTAGACAAGTGTATTTGTTATATTTTAACAAATTTTTCTGAAAATTAATATAATAATATTTTTGTATAGAATAAATATAAAATTTTAAAAACACCATCGTTTTTAGTTGTATTTATTTGGAATACGATATACAATATCGATATACGATGTATCGTGTGTCGATACATCATGTGACGATGTATCGGAGGTAGGTATAATGAGTGTGAAAGCACAGAAATATGTTCCATTAACAGAGGCAACGTATTATATTTTGTTGTCACTAGTAGAGCCTATGCATGGCTATGGGATTATGCAAATGGTGGAAGAAATGACGAATGGGGAAGTAAAACTTGGACCTGGTACGTTATATGGAAACACGACAAAGCTTTTGAAAGAAAAACTAATTGTTGAAGTAGCATCTACAGATAGAAAGAAATGTTACGTGTTAACCCCATTTGGTAGAGAAGTGTTAGAACTTGAATTTAAAAGGTTACAACGTTCTGTTCAAAATGGGGAAAATATTCTAGGGGAGTGAAGACAGTATGGAGATTAAGAAGACATTAAAATTTTTTGCGGCGTGGAACCTAGAAAAAGAAGAGGCGTATTTAAGAAAAATGCACCAAAAGGGCTGGGCATTCCAAAACTACAATTTTATGTATACATTTAAGAAAACGGAGCCGAAAGATGTTGTTTATAAAGCCGATTTCAAACTAGACAATCGAAACTCACAAATGAATCAAAAAGAATACATTGAAATCTATGAGATGTCTGGCTGGAAGCATGTCACAAGCTTTACGAAATGGCACTATTTTTCTAAAGAAGTAACGGATGATAATGAATTACCTGATATTTATTCTGAGAAAGAAACAAAGATTGAAAAACTTATGGATTTAATGAGATTTTTTGCACCTATCTTGGTCATTATGATACTAGGGGTGTATTTGAATTACTTAGGGCCTTCGGTCAATAGTCCTATTTGGATAAAACTTATTCTAGGGATTTGCGTGTGTATAGATGTATATGTATTAATAAGGTTATTTTTGGAAGATACGAGAATTAAAAAAGGAAGTTTTGTAAAGGACGTAATTTTTTCACTTCATTATATAAAGATAAGAAACTCAGTCAAGAATTGGCAGGATAAATAGACGAGTTAGTTGAGAAACAGGAAAAACAAGTGGAAGAGGCATGTAGTCAATTTCAAGGGAAGGTAAAAAAGCATTATGAAGAGATGAGTGAACGGTTAAAAGCGAGTAATTGATAGATAATCCAAAAGGTAATGAGATTTTTAGGTTACCTTTTGGATCGTTAAGGACGAATCAAGTTTTCAAGTGTTAAAATGATTGGTTTTGCGCAGGTTTGATAAACTGTTCTGGGTTCTCCACAAGCCCACATACTGCACATTGGACACGATATGAAGGTCCTTGATATGCCATATGAAAAGCATTCATTGTTTCGTTTGTGTATTCTTCTTCAACTTGTCCTGTTTGTGGATTTAATTTTACTGGTTTTACTTGTTGCTCAAGAATATTAAAGCGAGTGCGGTTTGTTTTACAACTTGGGCAAAGCATTGGTTCCATATGTATACACCTCCATTTGTAGCATTTCTTTATATGGGAAAATTTATTCAAAAGCAGCTATGTTTCATAATTTCTGTCAAAAAGTTTCTCAATATGAATTGTTGAATATTATATTTGAAATTCAGAAAATATAAAATATAATAAATGTATGAACTGGTTATGTCCAAACCAATCTCCTGTTTTATGCCAATATGTTTGAGACCGAGAAATCGGTCTTCTTTTTTTTGCTTATTATTATGAATACTGAAATGTAAACAAGGTTTTCTACATCCTTTGTCGAATTTTTAGAAGAGAATTTGAAAGGGAGATTACAATGAATTTAAAAATGAAATATGTCATTTTGTATGTAGAGCGATATGAAGAGTGTCTTCGATTTTATAAAGATATTTTAACCTTACCAATAAAGGGTGAACATGATACATATATTGAATTTGATACTGGAACGACGATTTTAGCGTTGAATAGTAGAGAGGATGTACGGGAGTTAACTGGGTTATCGATTCCGAATGGTGCATTAGAATCTTCTAATTTTGAACTTGGATTTGTTGTGGAGGATGTGAAAGAAACAATTTCGGAATTAAGAGAACAAGGTGTAAAAGTATTGGTGGAGCCAATCACGAAACCATGGGGACAAACGATTGCTTATGTGTCAGACCCAGATGGTAATTACATCGAAATTTGCAGCTCATTAGAGTAGAGGGAGAAAAGGGAATGGGGTTTCCAATTTTAGAAACAGAACGTTTAAAATTACGAGAACTCACATTGTTAGACACTGAAACAATGTTTGATTACTTTGAAAAAGAATCTGTTATCCGTTATTTTGGAATGGAGTCTTTCCAAACTATGGAACAAGTGAAAAATATGATTCAGACATTTAGAAAAAGATATGAAGAAGGGAATGTCATTCGCTGGGGGATTGAATTAAAAGGAACGAATCAATTGATTGGCACATGCGGATTTCATTTAATCAATCCAAATCATAAAAGAGCTGAAATTGGCTATGAATTAGATGATACATATTGGGGAAAAGGCTATGCATCTGAGGCAATACAAGCAATTCTTACATATGGATTTGAAACACTGCAGCTAATAAGGATTGCAGCAGTTGTTTATACAGAAAATGAAGCTTCACATCGATTACTGAAAAGAGCTGGTTTTCAGGAAGAAGGATTACTTCGAAAATATATGATTCAAAGTGGTGTTGCTCATGATACTATAATCTATTCGTTACTAAAAGAAGAGTGGCGAGGATAGTATTTTGAAAAAATTAATAGAACTCATTTCAAAAAATATAAGTAATCGATTTATCTTAGGAATAGATGGTTTAAGTCGTTCGGGGAAAACAACATTGGTAAAGCAGCTAGAAGACGAATTGAAACAAAAAGGTATTCCGTTTCATATTTTTCATATCGATGATCATATTGTAGAGCGTAGTAAGCGCTATGATACTGGATATGAAGAGTGGTATGAGTATTATCAATTACAATGGGATGTTCAATGGTTGCAAGAGCAGTTATTTCAAAAAATAAAGATGGAAAATCAGCTAAACCTTCCGTTCTATAATCATCAAACAGATTCGTGTGAAATGAGAGAGGTAATCATGCCGAATCCTTGTGTGATCGTAATTGAAGGAGTCTTTCTTCAGCGGAAAGAGTGGCGAGAGTACTTTGATTATATAGTGTATTTAGATTGCCCGCGGGAACAAAGATTTCTTCGTGAACATGAAGAAACACAAAAGAATCTTCTAAAGTTTGAACATAGATATTGGAAAGCAGAGGATTTTTATTTGAAAGTGGAAAGGCCGCAGCAAAATGTTGATTTAATTTTAAAAGGATAGAGCTAATGCTTGTCAATGTAGGAATGAGAATTTTAGTACATTTTTAGCCTAATAATGCTAGTTCTTTCGTTTTAGAGGACAAGAATTTTCAAAGTCCTTAATTTAAAGAAGCTGATTTACATATGTCGAATTATTTATTGTTATGGCAAATTAGTTAAAGTGAGGTTATATTCCATGATTCGACTCATTATGGAAAGAGATGCAGAACCCTTTTTAAACTTGTGCAGAAAGATTGATGAAGAAACGGAATTTATGTTATTTGAGGAAGGGGAAAGAGCTACTAGAATTGAACAGCAACAAAATATTATCAAAAAAATATCTCAATCTTCTAATTCAGCTATTTTTGTTGCTGAGATTGAAAATAAATTAGTAGGATATTTGATGGCAATTGGTAGTAAACCTAAAAGAATTAGACATAGTGTTTATATTGTTGCTGGTGTAACACGTGAAAATAGTGGAAAAGGAATTGGAACCCAATTATTTAAAGAACTTGAAAATTGGGCAAAAACGATTGGTGTAATTAGATTAGAATTGACAGTAAGGATAAATAATACATCAGCAATTTCTTTATATAAGAAATTAGGTTATGAGATTGAGGGAACAAAAAGAGCCGCTTGTATTATGGATGGAAACTTAGTTGATAGTTATTACATGTCTAAGATTTTGAAATACACGTAAGACGAAACTTTTCTTAACATTTATTTTTTGTTTTGAAGAACCTCTCACTTTTTATTGATGGTGATGAGATAAAGTTAAATAACCGACATCATTATTTACGAATCATAAAGTTATTTCTGTAATGCTTAAAGAAAAGAATGTTCTATTTCACTGGACTACATGTTAGTAGAAAAACAAGAAACTGTGTTATTAAACTAACGATGCAGGTTAGTAAATGAAGAGACAAAGAAATTACTATGCTACTGTTTAAATACAAGCGTTCTTGTAAATTGAGAGTTTAAGGGGAAAACAGGATGTTAGAAAATCGTGTTAGATTGAATGGAGGATTTAATAACGACGTATTTTATATTAAAGAGAAAGAAAGGGTAGTTAGAATTTCTGAAAAGGGTAAAACAAAGGAGATGATTTTACAAGAAATAGAGTGGATGAATTTTTTATATGAAAAAGGTGTACTTGTACCTAAGCCAGTAATTCCTTTAGGGTGTGAGGAAGAACGAGTTAAAACATATTTTGAATTTATTAAGGGTGATCAAATTGATGTTACAAACAAATCCCACTGGAATGAAAGGGTTTTTAAAAAACTTGGTAAAAATGTAGGAAGAATGCATGCACTATCCAAAGATTTTAAATTAAAAGCAATAAAACGTCCAGAATGGAAAGTTGAAAATCCTGATGTCTTTAATCTTGGAAGAAAGTTAGATCCATGGATTAAAGAGAAATATGAAGAGTTGGTGCATAGTCTAACTTCATATATTATTACTCCTGATACTTTCGGACTTATTCATAATGACTACCATCAAGGAAACTTAATTATTGATGAGGAAGGTCGTATAACTACAATTGATTTTGATGAATGCTCATTTAATTGGTATGCTCAAGATATTGCAGTAGCTTTCTATCATGCTTATTGGCAACATAGCTCCTTCAATGGCAATACACATTCTTTTTGTGATATATTTATGAGTAATTTTTTTGCAGGGTATAAAACAGAAAATACGCTTCATAAGGATATAATGATTCAAATTCCTATTTTCTTAAAAATAAGAGAGATTTATTTGTATCAATTATTCATACAAAAATGGGATATGAATAATTTAGAAGAATGGCAAGTATACACCTTACATAGCTTAAAAGATAAAATCAAGAATCAAGTACCATATGCAGGTATTAATGATTTTTCTATTTTTTTATAGGATGTCTCGACATGTACAGTACATTTTATTAATGCACTAACGGGTGCTTTTATTAAACGAGCAACCACTACACTAAATTAAAGAATATTTCAATATTTGATTAATTAATAAAAAGGAAGTGTTAGGGAGGAGCTGGAAATATATAATATCCAAGTAAAGTGTTCGATACTTTTCGAATGCGTTCTTGGAATTGCAGCCATTACGAATACTAGATTGATGGATACGTTAGAAAAATCTCAAATTGAATGAGGAGAGATCGGGTAATCAGTAATAGGGAAATTTATATTATGGTATTATAAAAATTTCGGAGGGGAAAATGATGAAAGGAAAGAAAAAGGAGATACAAACAAACGACAAGGTGATTCGTTATACACATATAGAAATGGGTTCCAAAACGATTTGCTTTATGTTTTCAGGTTCAGGTTACAATTACGATAAACCCTTGTTCTATTATTCGACGATGTTAATGCTCCAAAATAAAATCGATATTGTCCATATTCATTACTCTTATGATGAGCAAACAATGAAAAAAACGATTGAAGAAATAACAAAAATAATGATGGATGATATTAACCCTGTGATTTTTGATGTTTTAAAAAATGGGCAATACAACAATTCGATTTTTTTAGGAAAATCACTTGGAACAATTCCAATTGCGAATGACTTAATGAAGAGAGATGAATTCTTAAAGTCAAAAATGATTTTATTCACTCCTCTAATAAATTTTGATTCGGTTTTTGACTCAATCTTGAATAGTCAACATGAAGGGCTTTTAGTGATCGGGGATAAAGACCATTATTACAATGCGAATCAAATTGACCAATTAAGTAAATCAAATGTAACGATTGATGTTATCCAAAATGTAAACCATTCCTTAAATGTTGGAGAATTTGAAACAACAAATTCAATTTTAGCTTTATCAAGGGTAATGGAAAAACTCCAAGAAACTGTTAGGACAAATTCGTGACAAAATGATATTCATGTGGGTGTTAATTTAAGTGCTAAAATAAGTTTAAAAAGAGGTGCTAATTGCATCTCTTTTTTTATGGTTATTTTTAATTTTGTACCAATGATATATGCATCTTTTTTTTAGATTTTTTAAAATTCTAAAATTATAGAAGGTTAAATTCGATATTTATAGAATTTAATACATAACAAAATAAGGAGGGATACAATGGAAGTTTTACATATAACGAGTAGAAAAAGGGAAACATATGACGTTCAAGTAAAGTATTCGATACTTTTCGAATGTGCTCTTGGGATTGCAGCCATTACGAATACTAGGCTGATTGATACGTTAGAAAAATCTCGAAATGAATGGGAGGAGATTAGACAAACATTATCGGTGGAAATGCAAGAGCATTTACATTTCGTAGAGAAACATAATACGTGGAAAGCATTACTGCAACTATTATATCAAGAAGATTTTCAGGATTTATATGAGTTTACTCAGTATATCAATTCGTTGTCAGAATCTGAATTAAAGTATATATGTATTCCATTTGTCGGCTATAAATATGAAGAAATGAGAAAGAATGCAGCCAATGGGGAGAGGAAAGCAGTTCAAAAACTACAAGAAATCACAAATAGCAATCCATTTTTCCCTGCTTACATCGATTTTATTTGCAAAGTGGATATAAAAAAGCTGACAGAGCACCTCACTGCAGTGATGACAGGATGGTATGAAGCTGTTATAGAACCTAAAGCGGAAAAACTGTCACGCATACTAAAACAAGACTATGAAACGAAACGTCAAATGAATGAAAAAATGCAACCAGAAGAATTTGTTGAATGGGCAACAGGCGGTGTTACTTATTCTCCAGAGCCCAGTGTACATCATGTTCTTCTTATCCCGCAATATACGTACCGACCATGGAATATCGAAGCTGATATAGAAAATATAAAAATATTTCATTATCCAATTGCAAATGAAAGTATACATCCAGAAGATCCATATGAGCCAAGTTATTTTCTAGTGCATAAACATAAAGCATTGGGTGATGAAGCGAGGTTACGCATTGTAAAATTATTGTTTGAACAAGATCGTACATTGCAGGAGATAACGGAGCAGTTGAATATTGGAAAATCAACAATTCATCATCATTTAAAAATTTTAAGATCTGCGAAGTTAGTTGATATTCTAGATGCTAAGTATAGTTTAAAAAAGAAAGCATTAGAGGCTATATCAAAAGAGTTGGAATTCTATTTAAATCATTAATTATGCATTTGTACATCAAAAGGTATAATGATTTTACCTTTATAGAATATGCACAATAGGAGGAGAATGAAAAAGAAAAGTTGGTGCAAAATGGGGAAAAATATTTTAAAAAATCGATCGTTTTTCTTTATGTGGATTGGCAGCGCGATTTCCGAATTAGGTGGTGCATTTGGTACGCTATGTAATTCTGTTCTTATTTATCAATTAACAGGTTCAAAAATGGCCTTAGGAAGTATGTGGCTACTTTACTTTATCCCGTCGCTTCTTTTACAACTTGTCATTGGTCCTTTCATTGATAAATGGAGCAGGAAATGGATTATGATTGTATCTCAGTGGACACGTGGACTAGCTTTTTCACTTCCTTTATTTATGATAATCATTGGGAATGTAGAAACATGGCATATTTTTGTTGTACAAATGATAGTGGGTCTCATCACTCCATTTTACGTACCAGCCAATCAAGCGATTACGCCAACAATTGTATCAAAAGAAGAGCTGCAATCAGCGAATGCGTATATTGATGGAATGGTTCGCCTTATGATGTTTTTAGCCCCTGTATTAGGGGGAATTGTTATTGAGTTTATAGGAGTAAAGCTAACTTTATTTTTCGTTTGTTTATTTCTATTTATAAGTGGTGCTTTACTGCTATTTATACAAGAGCATAGAGTAGCTCAAACAGTTCGTAAAAGTTGGTTAAAGCAATCTATTGGAGGATTTACATATTATTTCAAACAACCCATTATTGTCTGGTTAGGTGTTTTTCTCACATTTGTTCAATTTGGAGTCGGCGTAACGATGGTTATCAATCTTCCCTATATAATAGATGACCTCTCAGCAAGCTATGCTGATTACGGATATTTTATGGCAGGTTTTCCTCTAGGATACGTAATTGGCTCTATATTTGTCGGGAAAGTGCAGCGTCGTAGTCGGCGTCTTCTCATGCTTGGAGCGTTATTAATAGGAGGGCTCACATATATTTCGCTAGGATTCAATCACAGTATCTCTTTAGCAATTTTTATTGAAGTTATAGCGGGTGTATGCATGGCATTTTTTAATGTTCATAACACGACAATATGCCAGCAAGTTGTGCCAAATGATATGATGGGAAAAGTATTTTCGGTGCGCTTATTTTTAATAAGAGGTGCGATGCCACTAGGTGTTTTAGTTGGAGGAACATTGAGTGAAATATGGGGAGTAAGGGCGCTATATGTATTAATTGGATTTATCATATGTGTAACTTCTTTAGCTGGAATACTACTTCCGTACTTTAAATTTCTTGATGAAGCTGTTCAAGAAAAATCAGCTTAAATGTTTTAATTGAAAATAATTATCATAATCAATTATAATGGAAGAATATTAGAAATATTTACATACAAAGGGAGTGGAATACATGTTTATTGAAACGAAAACGATTACAGTAAAAGAAGGAACTTCAGATCTTGTTGTTCAACATTTTACTGGAGAAGGCATCATTGAAAAATTTGAAGGATTTATCGACTTAAGTGTTCTCGTTAAAAAGGTGAGAAGAGGAGACGAAGAAGTCGTTGTACTGATTCGCTGGGAATCTGAAGATGCGTGGAAAAACTGGGAGACAAGCGAAGAACATATAGCTGGACATAGAGAAGGTCGCGGGAAACCAAAACCGGATCATATTATTAAAGCAGAGCATGCTGTGTATTATGTGAAATCATCGAAGAGTGCTTATCAACAGTCTTAAATTATAAAAACATCGTATGTAAAAGACTACATCTATATATGGATGTAGTCTTTCTTAAAAAATTTTGATTATTTGTTTTTAGGTGCATTGATTCTTTCGGAGTATAGAAGTTTTTCAACGTAATGTTTTGAAATAACCAAAGGTTGTGTGTTTGTATTATTTTTAAATTTTGTGTAATTTGGTTTTTTAACTGGTGTTGTTATAGTTTCTGCAAATTCATATGGGTAATTAACTTTAGATTTGTCTTCAAACATATAGATAGCTCCTTTCTTAGAGTATTTGTTAGAGAGTTATAATATAATATGTTCATGTTTTTTTTTTGGACTAGATATGTATTAATCAATTTATATTTGGGTAAAACAGTTCTTATTTAGTGTCCTATTTAAATATAAATAAAGCAATTAGGGGTATTCAAATCAATAGCATTGGACTGGATCTTAAAAAAGGGGGAAAAATAAGGTTTTCCTTCAGAATAAACATCAAGATATAATGATTAATAAATAGTTATGTAAGGTTATAATATTTAACCTCTTTGGTAGTAAATAAATAGTCCAAACCTTTTTCGGACAGTATGCATTCTTGTATCATAATTTTTATTTCTTCTCTGGCGTAGGTTATGCCATAGGTTATTATGTTGTAAAATCTTTTATGAAAAAGAATAACATCACAATTCAAGAAGCAACCTTGCTAAATGAAGAAGAAATTATTGCAGGGTGTGGAGTTTTTTTAGGAGATCATCTGAAGTTTGAAGTAAAACGACGCAGAAAATACGTTCTGCGTCGTTTAATTTTATAAAAATAAGTTAAATTCAAAACAGAAGGAACACTTACGGCGCCCTTAAAAAATAAACTTTTCATTTTGGGGATATTTCAAAAACAGTTTTACTTTTTAGGGATAGTGCAATTTTTTCTTCTGGATAATTTTAACAATACACGTAACACTCTGCCCACAATAACACCTGTGATTTTTTCTCCAAAAATTTACAATAAATACATAAATAATTAAAAATTAATAGATAAAATAATACAAGAAAAGTGTACCTGTCCAAGTTAACAGGATGAAGAAAACTATTTTTTTCAAGGAGGGAATACAAATGTTAAAGGAAATATCAACAGTTGCTTTAATGACGAGTGTATTATTTTCAACAGTACATTCTACACCGGATTTGGTTGAAAAATCTCTAAGTCCTAGTGTACAAGAGAAACAAAAGCATTCAAAACTTGTTAAAGTGGAAGCAAAAGAGGAAACAGATGCAGTTGCCAATGCGGGTGATACAGCTGATGATCCAGCAATTTGGGTTCATCCTCATGATCCTGAAAAGAGTAAAATTATTGGAACGAATAAGGAGGAGGGGATTTCTGTCTACAATTTAAAAGGAAAACAACTATATTCATATAACTTCGGGAAACTAAATAATGTTGATGTACGATATGGCTTTCCCATTGGAGGTAAAAAAATTGATATGGCGGCGGCTTCAAATCGTTCTACAAATACAATCGATATATTTACGATAAACTCTAAAACAGGAGAATTAGAAAATATTACGGGATCTACCATTCAATCAAGCATGAAAGAAGTATATGGATTTAGTCTCTATCATAGTCAAAAAACAGGTGTTTTTTATGCATTAGTTGTAGGAAAGGAAGGAACTTTTGAACAATATGAGTTATTTGACAATGGAAAAGGGAAAATAGACGGAAAGAAAGTACGTGAATTAAAGCTAAGTTCTCAATCAGAAGGAATTGTAGCAGATGATGAGTATGGAACAATATATATTGGTGAAGAAGATGTGGCAATTTGGAAATTCAATGCGGAACCAGATGGAGGAAACCAACCGATTGCAAAAGTAGATAGTGCTGATGGAACCCATTTAACGGCAGATATTGAGGGTTTGACGATATATTATGGAAAAAATGGGACAGGATATTTAATTGCTTCTAGTCAGGGGAATAATACTTATGCAGTGTATGACCGTAAAGGTAACAATGAGTATATTGGTAATTTTGCT
>Ga0209025_1001834_pt1 | contig 24955 bp, 27 predicted proteins | sample AraplaMF_Col_mLB_FD_184256 | JGI IMG/M metagenome (GOLD analysis project Ga0209025, IMG submission 184256) | Arabidopsis root microbial communities from the University of North Carolina, USA - plate scrape MF_Col_mLB (SPAdes) (version 2) | ecosystem: Host-associated > Plants > Roots > Endosphere... | reverse complement strand
TCGTAATGATAACTTAAAATGGCAACATATAATGGTGCTGCACAGATGGAAAACAGAACAGCCATGAGTCGTAAAAATCTTGAAAACGTAGCGTAAAGCCAAGATACGTTGTAATCCTCTGGTGAAACAAAAAAATCAAAGTATGAAACAGGAGTGAGTAAGACGCTCGGTGAACCGTCTACAAAAATAGCGATTTTTCCGTCGATTAATGCGGTCGTTACTCGATCTGTACGTTCTGTATTAATATATAGTGGGAAGATTGATTTTTCTCCCATTAATTCTTGAATATAGGAGCTGTCGTTGATTTGATCGTATTCAATTGTACGAAGTGATTCTTCTAAATAATCAACACTGTCTTTTTCAGCAAGATTCTCTAAATACATCATGACAACTTTTGTTTTAGAGAACGTCCCAATGATAACTTCTTTTGTTTGTAGTGCTAACACCGGAAGGCGTTTACGTACTAAGTTAATATTCGTATCAATATCCTCTACAAATCCCTCTTGTGGACCAATAACTGTAGATTCATTTAAGGGAATAGATGGTGCCCGATAATTATCAATTGTGATATTTGCTAAGATACATTTTTGATCTTGTTTATGTAACTGTACAATCGCATGCCCTTTTAAAACCATATCTTCAATTTTTTGAAGGTCGTTTGTAATCGTAATCCCGCTCATCGGAATATGTTCTTTTAATTCTTCTAATGTAGAGTATGTACGCTCTAGTAATGCTGGCATTAAATATTTTTGTAATTTTTCCCCATCAAGTGATGGCCGATAATAAGAAATCCAGTACGGCATTGTTTCATCATCTGACGTATGATAACTTACAAAATCACTAGATGCTTTTAGGTTTTCTAATAAATCTTGAAGAGAGTGAGCCTTTTCTTTCTCAGGTTTACTGAAATCATAAATGCTATTGCTATTATTATTTTGCTGCGTTTGTGTATCTTGTTTCGTATCTTGAGCAGCTTGCTGTTGTTTATTTTGTGTTTGCTTGTCTTGCTGAGCAGCTTGCTGTTGTTTATTTTGTGTTTGCTTGTCTTGCTGAGCAGCTTGCTGTTGTTTATTTTGTGTTTGCTTGTCTTGCTGAGTAGCTTGCTGTTGTTTATTTTGTGTTTGCTTGTCTTGCTGAGCAGCTTGCTGCTGTTTGTTTTGTGTTTGCTTGTCTTGCTGAGCAGCTTGCTGTTGTTTGTTTTGATCTTGCTTGTCTTGCTGAGTAGCTTGAGCTTGCTCTTTTGAATCTGTTTTACTTGATTTTTTTTTCTTGCGAAACCATTTCCATATCATATGTATTCCCTCTTTAATGATGTTAGATAATGTTAGTTTGTGGGTATTTTTGTATATTATGCACTTATTTAAGAGAGTAAGAAGGAATTTCATTTTATATATATAAATTTCCTTTAAGAGAAAGTTTCTCTTTTTATAAGCTGAAAAATATATGAATGAACATGTTGGAAGCAATGTAGCGAAGGAGGGAAAAAATTGCTACATGTGAAAAAAGAAAACTTTTATTTAAAAGAATTCACATTTGAAAACGGCATGAAAATTCCTGTTCAGATTGGATATGAGACATACGGTAAATTAAATTGGGAAAAATCAAATGTGATTTTAGTCTGTCATTATTTTAGTGCAACAAGCCATGCCGCGGGAAAATATACGGAAGAGGATCCATTTCCTGGATGGTGGGATGGACTGATTGGTCCGGGGAAAGCAATTGATACAGATCGCTATTTTGTAATATGTACCGATAATATTTGCAATGTACAAGTGAAGAATCCTTATGTAATGACAACGGGGCCAAAATCAATCAATCCAATAACAGGATTTGAATATGGGATGGAGTTTCCGGTATTTACGTTTTTAGATGTGGCACGTGTGCAATATGAATTAGTGAAAGCCATGGGAATTAAAAGATTGCATGCTGTCATAGGGCCTTCAGCTGGTGGAATGATTGCACAGCAATGGGCTGTTCATTATCCGGATGTGGTAGAGCGGATGATTGGTGTAATTACGAACCCGCAAAATCCGGTTGTAACGTCGGTTAATGTTCTGCAAAATGCAATCGAAGCTATTCAGTTAGATCCGAAGTGGAATGATGGAAATTATGGGGAAGAACAGCCAATGAAAGGATTACATGTAGCAGGAAAAATGATGTTTATAAATGCATTTGATGCTCACTATTATGAAACGACATTTCAGCGTAATAGTGCAGAAACAGCACCTTATGAGAATTTCTCGGCATTACTGTCATTTGAACAAAATATAAATGCGTTGACACTTCAAAATATTACTTTTGTTGATGCGAATTCATGGATGTATACAGCAAAGGCCACATTATTACATGATCTTGCCCACGGCTTTTCTTCTTTAGAAGAAGCACTTTTTCAAATCGAGGCAGATGTGCTTATGATTCCATGCAAACAAGATTTGTTGCAACCTTCTCGTTATAATTATCAAATGGTAGACGTGCTTAGGAAGCAAGGGAAGTATGCGGAATTGTATGAGATTGAAAGTATAAATGGTCATATGGCTGGAGTAATAGATGTTCATTTATTTGAAAAGAAAGTGGATGAGTTTTTAAGGAGAAGAGTGTCTAGCCAGGTGTAAAAGAAAAGGTGCAAGTCGTTAAGCAGGCACCTTTTTTTAGATGATTTTTAAACGGAAGAGGTATGTTGCAATGCACAATCCTAAACAAGCAATGCCGATTAATAAATAGAGGAATGATCGTTCTTGAGAAGATTGTGTAGGCTTACTTTTGTTAAATACACCAAGTGAAATGATAGCAAGAGTTAAAAAAATGAGACCTATAATGAAAAGAACAAGTGTCATTTCAAGTGACTCCTTTCGTAAAACAAGTATATTGAGGATACAATGTAAAAGCTATATTTGTAAATAGATTCATTTGCAATTGTGCTGAGAAACAATAAAAAGATAAGAAGTTTCAAGTGTTTGCGTTCGTAATTTTGCATGCTAAAATTGGAGATGAATAGATGAGTAAAGAAAAAGCTGATTACTTAGAGTTACATTGTATATAAGGAGGAATTATGGATATGACGGAAGTAAAAACAATTACAACAGAAGAAGTGAAAGAACGTTTAGAAAATGGAGAAACATTATTTTTAGTAGATGTGCGTGAAGATGAGGAAGTAGCACAAGGGAAAATTCCAGAAGCTGTACATATTAAAATGGGTGATATCCCAAATAAAGTCGACTTCTTTGATAAAGAAAATGAATATATCTTTATTTGTAGATCAGGAATGCGTAGTGAAAATGTATGTCACTATTTAAATGAACAAGGGTTTAAAACGGTAAATATGGTCGGCGGTATGCTGCAATATGAAGGTGAAATTCAATAGTTCGTTCTTAAAACTTGAAACGTGTTTGTTTCAAGTTTTTTTTTTTTGCATACAGTGTACAAAAGAATCCTTTTCTTAGAAAGGAGGTTACTTATGAGTGCATTTCTTCGGAAGATTAAAATTATAAATAATCGAGGAGCGGTAAATGTAGGCGATTGTTTTAGTATCGAACCATTTGCTGTAGCGAAAATATATGCTGGTTCTGGGGCTTCAAGCGTTGCCACCTTTTTAAATGGGAAGCGCATGCCAGCAGAGGTACCGAGGGGGACTGTATTTATTCCTCCGTTAGAAACAAGTGAATTAACATTAGGTTCGTAAAAGAAAGGTTGACTGGTAATGCCGGCAAATATTAAAGAATTTATTATTGTTAATAACTATGGAAATCTATTTACGGGAGATAATTTAAGGGATACTTCATTTAGTGCATCAAAGACGTATAGTGGAGCATCTGGGCCAACTTATATTGATGTTGTGACAGTAATTGGAACAACAACAAAGGTTTGTTTACAGCCAGGAGATACAATAACTACAACGTATACGAAAGGAGCACCTGCAGGAGCAAGTGGAAATACAGATTCCGGTATAAGCGCAACTGGCATCTTACAGGCTGCACCGAATACGGATAATTTTGATTCGGCGCCTGGTCTATAGAAAAACCTCCTGCCAAAAGCGGGGGGTTTTTCACATACTTATAACATATCATCCGTTTTCGTCTGCTCCGTTTACAAGGGAAACAGGGAGAAGAGCAAGGATAATAACATGAGAGGACACTCGCAATGATTCTTATATATTGCGCAAATTTGTTCTAATGTTAGACAACGAGTGGAGTCTTTTCTGTTGCAAACAGGTTGGCAACAAATCGGTGGAGTGTGGTATAAATCCGGTAACAATGATGCTTGGGATTCAAGTGTTGTAAGATAGTAAAAACAACAAACATAGAATATGAATGTAAAAAACAGCACCTATCCTCCTATTATGAGATAGGTGCTATTTTTATTAAATTTTTGCTTTTTCAGATTCAATAGGCTGTCTTTTACGATAAATCACATAACTGCGTTGTAAATATTTCATAGGAACGCTGAAGACATGTACAAGTCTTGTAAATGGCCATGTTGCAAAGAGCCCCATCGCTGCAATGATATGGATTTTAAACCAAATAGGTACTTCTGCCATATATTCTGCTTTCGGCTGGAAAACAAAGAGGCTGCGGAACCATGGGCCGATTGTTGTTCGATAATCAAATCCTTTTGCATCAATATTGAAAAATGTAGAGGATAGTCCTGCTAACATTACGATGAATAAGAGGACAAGGGCCACGTAGTCTCCTTTTGTACTTGTTACGATAATGCGTTTTACTGTAAAGCGGCGGTACATTAAAATGACTAATCCGACGATAGAAGCGATTCCAGCAGGAAGACCGAAGCCGATAGCGACCATATGATACGTATGCTCTGAAATACTGAAAGAGCTGTATACGGATTCTGGAATTAATATTCCCATGATATGTCCACCGATTACGAACATAATGCCAAAGTGGAAGAGCAAGCTTCCGATTCGGAGCATTTTCTTTTCTAATAGTTCGCTAGATTTTGATGTCCAGCCAAATTGATCATAGTTGTATCTGAAAATGTGTCCGCCGATAAAGATTGCGAAAATGATATAGGGAAACAGTACCCATAAAAATTGATTCATCATTTTGACGACACTCCTTTCTAATTCGCTTGTACTCCCCAGGCATCGATAGCGAGGAGAATGGCAGCGATAATTGGTTCGTACATACAATTTGCTTCTTGTAGCTGCTTGTGCAATGCTTGTATATTTTTCGTGTATTTACTCATAATCGGTTCGCTATCTTCTTCATTCGCGTTTGCAAGAAACTCAAGTAGAAGTGGTAAATAATCAGGTAGTTCTTTGTCTGTTGCTGCAAAGCCAGCCTTTTGATAGTGCTGTTTTAACTCTAATAATTCAATTCCTCGTTCTCTTTGTTCACCTGTGTTCATGTAAGTAAGGTACATATTTGTTTTCTTTCCGAAGTCGAATGTATATACGTAAGAATCAATAAGTTGATCGTTTGTTTTTTCTAGTGCTTGTTTTATAAATGTTGTAAGTGATGCGCGGATTTCTTCGTGTTCAATCGTTTGAATCGCTTCCTGTAATTCTAGTAAAGCTTCTCTCCAACCTAGTTCAGGATAGGAGAGAAGAAAGGAAGAACAAGAAAAAGCGGTTTGTAAACTTTGTTTCATATTTGCCTGCCTCCTTTATTTAAGAGATCGTCATACAAGAACCTGGGCCACCTGCGAAGGAAAGACCGCAGCTTCCTTGCTCACTATATAAATCTGCAACTTGTTCGCGGTGAGATGTAGGGATAACGAAGCGATCTTTGTATTTTGCGATAGCAAGAAGGCGATACATATCTTCTACATCTTCTTTCGTTAAGTCTAAGTTTGCTAATACAGCTTCATCTGGTTCTTTATTAATTTGCAGTGCTCTCATATGCGTTCGCATAACAGCCATTTTTTTCAATGTAAGACGAATATGTGATTCATCGCCTGCTGTCAGTAAGTTGGCCAAATATTGAATTGGAATACGCATGTTATCAATAGCAGGGAAAATTTCTTCTGCTTTCCAGTTGCTTCCTTTGCCTTCCACCATATTCATAATTGGACTGAGCGGTGGGATATACCAAACCATGGGCATTGTACGATATTCTGGATGAAGAGGAAGGGCGATTTTCCAATCAATGATCATTTTATAAATAGGTGACTCTTGAGCCGCTTTAATCCATTCTTCAGGAATACCTTGTTTTTTCGCTTCAGCTGCTACTTCTGGATCGTTTGGATCTAGGAAAACAGTAAGCTGAGATTCATATAAATCTTTTTCGTCTTCAACAGAAGCAGCTTCTTTTACTTTGTCAGCGTCATATAACATAACTCCGATATAACGAATACGTCCTACACATGTTTCAGAACAAATTGTTGGCATACCAGCTTCAATACGCGGGAAGCACATTGTACATTTCTCTGCTTTATTTGTTTGCCAATTGAAATACACTTTTTTATATGGACAAGAAGATACACAGAATCGCCAAGCACGGCATGCATTTTGGTCGACAAGGACAATCCCATCTTCTTCACGTTTATACATTGCGCCAGATGGACAAGAAGAAACACAAGATGGATTCATACAGTGTTCGCAAATGCGAGGTAAGTACATCATAAAGACGTTCTCAAAATCTGTTTTAATATCTTCTTCCATTTTCTTGACGTTCGGATCTTGTAATCCTGTTATATGTCCACCTGCTAAATCATCTTCCCAGTTTGGTCCCCATTCAATTTTGTCGATAAATTCGCCTGTAATTGCTGACTTCGGACGAGCTACTGGTTGATGTTTTCGCTGCGGGCTGTTTGTTAATGTTTCATAATCATAGTTCCAAGGCTCAAAGTAATCATCGATTGTAGGCTGATCTGGATTATGAAAAATGTTCATAAGACGTTTCATTTTTGAACCAGACTTTAGCTGGATTTCACCGTTTTTTAATTCCCAGCCGCCTTTATATTTTTCTTGATCTTCCCATTGTTTTGGATAACCGATACCTGGTTTTGTTTCCACGTTGTTGAAGTACATATATTCAGCACCTGGACGATTCGTCCAGGTGTTTTTGCATGTTACGCTACAAGTATGGCAGCCGATGCATTTATCTAGGTTCATTACCATTCCGACTTGCGCTTTAATCTTCAAGCCAATCTACCTCCTTCAGTTTGCGGATTACGACGTTTAAGTCACGCTGGTTACCGGTTGGACCATAGTAGTTAAATCCATAGCTTAATTGGCCGTATCCACCAATCATATGTGTTGGTTTGACATGAATGCGGGTTGGACTATTATGCGTTCCTCCGCGGTTGCTTGTTAATTTCGTACCAGGCACGTTAATATGACGATCTTGTGCGTGGTGCATAAAGGCCATTCCTCTTGGTATACGGTGCGTTACGACGGCACGTGCCACAACAACACCGTTACGGTTGAAGCATTCGATCCAGTCATTATCATTAACGCCAGCTTCGGCAGCGTCGTCTTTGTTCATCCAAACAGTTGGACCACCTCTAAATAGCGTTAACATCGGTAATGAATCGAAGTACATACTATGAATTGACCATTTATTATGTGGTGTTAAATAGTTCAGTGTAATTTCTTTCCCTTCTACTTCAGGGCGTGATTTACGGAACGGTTTATGTTGCAAGATTGGTTTAAATGTTGCCATCGTTTCACCAAATTCTTTCATCATATCGTGATCTAAGTAGAAAGATTGTCGCCCTGTTATCGTTCTCCAAGGGATAAGACGCTCGACATTCGTTGTAAATGGTGAGTAACGACGTCCTCCTTTTTCGGAACCAGTAAAAGCAGGGGATGTAATTACCGTTTTTGGCTGCGCTGTAATTTGTTCGAATGTGAAGCATTCTTCTTCGCGTTCTTCAGCTAAATCACGAAGCTGTAAATCTGTTTGTTTTTCAAGAGCTTCCCAAGCTTTTACGGCCATATGACCATTTGTTGTAGAAGAAAGGGTTAACACTGCTTCGGCAGCATTGATTGCCTCTGTTATGTCAGGGCATCCTTTTGCGATAGAATCAGTACGAACAACACCTAATCTACTCTTTAATTGTTCATATTCTTTTTCTGCTGACCAGGAAATTCCTTTCGTACCAATAGGCTGTTTTCCAGCGTTTGGTCCAAGCGCTGTCATCTTGTCATAAATCGTTTTATAATCTCGTTCTACAACATGAATTTGCGGCATTGTCTTTCCTGGTATTGGTTCACACTCACCTTTGCTCCAGTCATTAATCTTGCCAAGTGGTTGTGCTAATTCTTGCGGTGTATCATGAAGAAGTGGTGTTGCAACAACTTCTTTCATTGGTTCAAGGTCAAGTTCTGTTGCTAAATTAGAGACTGCTTTCGAAAGGGAACAGAAAATATCCCAGTCAGAGCGAGCCTCCCACGGAGAACCGATTGCTGGATTAAATGGATGCACGAACGGATGCATATCTGTACTGCTTAAATCGTGTTTTTCATACCAAGTTGAAGCAGGTAAAACGATATCAGAATAAAGTGCTGTTCCAGCCATACGGAAATCTAAGTTGATTAGTAGATCAAGCTTTCCTTCAGGTGCTTCCTCATGCCATTTTATTTCTTCTGGTCGTAATGAATCGCTATCGTCATTCATTAATCCGTTTGTTGTACCTAATAAATGTTTTAAGAAATATTCGTGTCCTTTACCGGAACTTGAAATTAAGTTTGCGCGCCATACGAATAAGTTGCGCGGGAAGTTATTTTTGTTATCAGGGTCTTCAATGGCAAATTTCAATTCTTTATCTTTTAGCTTCTGCGCAACGTATTTCCCGATTTCTTCCTGTGTTGTTGCGCCACTAGCGACAGCTTCTTTATAAATTTCAATTCCGTTTTTCTCGAACGTTGGATACGAAGGTAGCCAGCCAAGGCGAGCAGCTAACACATTGTAATCACCGTGATGTTGATAGCGTGAGTTACCGACAACTGGCGATGCTAAATGTCCGACTGGTGTATCTTCATAACGCCATTGATCTGTTACGAAATAGAAGAAGGATGTACCGTTTTGTAGTTTCGGCGGACCTTGCCAGTCTTTTGCCATTGCGATGGTTTGCCAACCTTCTGCTGGTCGTAGCTTTTCTTGCCCAACATAATGCGCCCAACCACCGCCGTTTACACCTTGTGCACCAACGAGAAGAACAAGATTTAGAACCGCACGGTAAATCGTATCAGAGTTAAACCAATGGTTAATACCAGCGCCGACAATAATCATCGAGCGACCGTTTGTATCAATGGCATTTTGAGCAAACTCGCGAGCGATTTGAATAATAAGTTCTCGCTTTACTCCAGTCATTTTTTCTTGCCATGCTGGTGTAAATGGAACATCATCATTGAAATCTTTCGGTTCCTGCCCGCCAAGTCCGCGATTAACACCGTAGTTTGCTAACGTTAAGTCGTACACGGTTGTAACGAAAACGTCGCCTTCTTCTGTAGTGATTTTTTTCACTGGAATTGTTCGTTCTAATACTTTGTTTCCATCATCAGAGAAGTATGGGATCTGCACAGTTCTCACTGCATCTTCCATACCAAGTAAGGAAAGACGTGGATCAATTTTTTCGCCTGTTTGTTCATCTTCTAAACGCAAGTTCCATTTCTTTTCATTATCCCAACGTGAACCCATTGTGCCATGAGGTGTTGCGAAATCTTTCGTGTTATCGTTCCAAAGAACAGGTTTCCATTCGCCAAGTTTTGTTTCACGGCCGATATCATTCGCATTTAAGAAACGATCTGCAACGAATTGGTCTCCTTGTTGTTTGAGTGTGACAAAGAATGGGAAATCAGTATATTGTTTTGCGTAATTTGTGAAGTATTCCACTTGTTTATCTACGTAAAACTCTTGTAGGATGACGTGCCCCATTGCCATCGCAAGTGCACCGTCTGTACCTTGTTTTACGCTAATCCAGTCATCAGCAAATTTTGTGGATTCCGCAAAGTCAGGGCTTACGGAAACAACTTTCGTTCCTTTATAGCGCACCTCTGCTAAGAAGTGGGCATCTGGTGTTCTTGTCATTGGTACGTTTGAACCCCAAGTCATAATGTAACCTGAGTTATACCAATCACTACTTTCTGGTACGTCGGTTTGATCACCCCAAATTTGCGGGGAAGCTGGTGGCAAATCAGCGTACCAATCGTAGAAGCTAAGCATCGGTCCACCCATAAGCTGCATAAAGCGACTACCAGCAGCATGGCTCAGCATTGACATGGCTGGAATTGGTGAGAAACCAACGTTTCGGTCTGGACCGTACTTGATTACTGTATAAAGTAAAGAAGCGGCAACAAGTTGTAATACTTCATCCCAATTTGCACGGATGAATCCACCTTTACCACGTGCCTGCTTGTAAGTACGTGCTTTTTGAGGGTTTTCTACGATACTTTTCCAAGCGTCTAATGGTGATTTATGATTTTGTAGCTCCTCTTGCCACATATTCCAAAGAACACCGCGTACATATGGATATTTCACGCGAAGCGGACTATAGATGTACCAAGAAAAACTTGCTCCACGCGGACATCCCCTTGGTTCGAAGTCTGGCATATCAGGACCAGTGGATGGGTAGTTAAGTTCTTGACCTTCCCAAGTCACAATTCCATCTTTTACGTAAATATTCCAACTACAAGAGCCAGTACAGTTAACGCCGTGTGTAGAACGGATTACTTTATCGTGTTGCCATCGTTTTCTATACACATTTTCCCATTCGCGATCTTCGTATGTTTCTTGTGTATGATTATCGTTATAGCGATCTATTGGAGAAAAATATTTTAAACGTTTCATTAATGCTGAAGGTTTCTTTTTCATACTGTTCACTCCTTTATTGCGTCTCTCTTGCTTACTTTCACTATAAGAGAGCGTGCAAAATAGAGATGTGATATCTATCACAGTTCAACAGATTGTCAAAAAATCAGATTCGTAACATTTTATGGGAAAGGTGTGATATTTTACACATCACAAAATGTAGGTTTTTTGTAGAATCAAGGAGAAAGAAAAAAGAGTAGCATCTCAAATAGAGAGGCTACTCAATACTACAAATAGAGGCAGGACAATCTTCACAAGCAATTTCACATTTTAAAAATTGCAAATTATGAATCGTAATCTTTCCCTTATGAATAGAAATAATTCCTTGTTTTTTTAAATCATTTAACATACGGTTTACACTTTCACGTGAGGTTGCACAGAAATTCGCAAGCTCTTGGTTTGTTAAAGGTAGATCGATAAGAATGCCATTCTCTTTTAATATTCCATAACTGTTTGTCATGCGAATAAGTGTGGAGTAAAGAGCTCCTTTTTTTCCATGTAACACTAAATCACGAAATTTTGTTTGCATCCTTCGTAAATGTTCACTAATCCATTTCATAAATTCAAATGCGAGAGCAGGTTTTTGAAGCAATGCCTTTTCTAAAGCATCTCGTTTAATGACGCCAACCTCAACATCCTCGAGGCATTTCGAATTCAATAAATATTTTGCATTCTCCGTAAATAATGTTAATTCTCCAATAATATCGTGTTTCGAACAAATGCGAAGTGTTAACTCTTGGCCATCAGCGCTAATTTTACTAATTTGTACTTTTCCAGAGTGAATAATATAGAGTTCTTTCGCTTCCACGCCTTCTTGGAAAATATAATGTCCTTTATTAATCTGTGCTTTATATTCAACAGATGCAAGGAGTTCTTTTAAATCGTTTGATAATGCCGTACGGTTTGTCACAGCAATCACCTTTCTTTTTAAAGCAGTCTACTTCTTATTGTGGATGTAAACATGGTGAAAATGCAAGAAATTTCTTTTTATTTATAAGTGATAAAGTGATTTTTAGCTGTGAACAAGTTTGCTTTTCATGCGGAAAAAAGAGTGTCTTTTGTAGACACTCTTTTACATTACTTAATCCATTCAACAATCGTATCCATTGATTGACGAGTTTTATCATGTTTCGGTTCTTCTGCGCGATAACCGAAAGCAACTAGAACAGAAACACCGAATGATTCATCTGAAAGAATACCTTCTTCCTTTAAAACAGCTTCTACTTTTTCTTTATTGAATCCTTCAATAGGACAAGAATCAATGCCGATTTGGGCAGCGGCAGTCATCATATTTCCGAGAGCGATATAGGTTTGTCTAGAAGCCCAATCAAACATGGCACGGTCGCTTTCTAGTAATTGAAAATCAGACTCTTGAAATTCTTTATAAAAACCACGTTTCATCGTTATCACTTCTTCAGGGAGGTGTTGAATGTTTTTCATAAAGTTAGAAATATAGGATGAGTTATAAATCATCTCTTCTTTTTTACGAGCTAATATAATGACAAAGTGACTTGCTGTTGGTAATTGTTTTTGTGCACCCCATGCTACAGGGAGTAGTTTGTTGCGCAATTCTTGGTTTTGAATGACAACAAATCTCCAAGGCTCGAAGCCGAATGAACTTGGAGAAAGACGACCAGTTTCTAAAATAAAATGAAAATCCTCATCAGAGATTTTTTTATTTACATCAAATTCTTTACATGCATGTCTAAATTGATACGCTTTTAAAATTTCTTCTTTTGTAGGTTTCATTTAAACAACCACCTTTTTTAATTTACTTTTTTATAGTAAGTTGATTACAAAATTGATTCTACAATAGTACAATGAATGATGTAAGTACGCACATTTTTAGCATATAGTATCAATTTGTATACTAATGGAGAGTGAAAATATGGAACAGAAACATATAAATCGTTGTTCAGTAGAAGTAACGCTTGATGTAATCGGTGGAAAATGGAAAGGTGTTATTTTGTTTCATTTGATGAATGCTGAAGAGATACGCTTTAATCAATTTTTAAGATTGATGCCTGGTATTACACAACGCATGTTAACAAGGCAGCTTAGAGAGCTCGAGGCTGCAGGTGTCATTCACCGTGAGGTATATAAAGAAGTTCCACCAAAAGTGGAGTATTCTTTAACGAAATTCGGAAAATCTCTTACACCAATTATTACTCTTATGCGTGAGTGGGGAGAAGAATATCGTACACAAATAAAGTAGTTGTATCTGAAATGTGAATAAAATTTGAACGAATTTGTGAAGAATTTTTGAATGAAGAAGGCGATGTGAGAAATATCACAACGTACCTTCTTCTTCTTTTCTATGATGGAGGCAACTAAAAAACATAGAAAATGAATAAAGAGCTTAAGCAAAAACATCGCAGTTTAAAAATATATTATAATAGAATGAAGACAGATAGAATTTAGCAGAAAAGGAGGGGTGACGATGCACGAGAAGATTACAGATTCTTTAGGGCGTCCACTTCAAGATTTACGCATCTCTGTCATTGATCGTTGTAATTTTCGGTGTACATATTGTATGCCAGCTGAAGTATTCGGAACTGATTATGCATTTTTGCAAGAAGAATTTTTGCTTACATTTGATGAGATTGAACGATTAGCAAAATTATTTGTAAACCTAGGTGTAAAGAAAATTAGATTAACAGGCGGTGAACCGCTGCTCAGAAAAGATTTACCCAAGCTTATTGAACGGCTTGTGAAGCTTGAAGGTTTAACGGATATTGGACTTACAACAAATGGTATTCATTTAACAAAACAAGCAAAGGCGTTAAAGGAAGCGGGATTACACCGAGTGAATGTTAGTTTAGATGCGATAGAAGACGAGGTATTTCGCAAAATTAACGGCCGGAATATTAGTACAAAACCTGTGCTAAAAGGGATTGCAGCAGCAAAAGAAGCTGGACTTGATGTGAAAGTGAATATGGTTGTGAAAAAAGGAATGAATGATAGTCAAATTCTTCCGATGGCCTCTTATTTTAAAGAGCAGGGAATTCCGCTTCGCTTTATCGAGTTTATGGACGTTGGCAGTACGAACGGATGGAATTTTGAACAGGTCATTACGAAACAAGAGTTGATTGAAAAGATTAGCAGGGTATATCCGATTGAACCTGCAGAACCTCATTATTTTGGAGAGGTTGCGAAGCGCTATCGTTATGCCGGAAGTGATGCGGAAGTTGGATTCATTACCTCAGTTTCTGAATCTTTCTGTTCTTCTTGTACAAGAGCACGGATTTCGGCAGAGGGGAAATTTTATACGTGTTTATTTGCAACGAAAGGAAAGGATTTACGGACGCTCCTTCGAACAGGAATTTCTGATTCCGATTTATTAGAGGCAGTGAAAGCTGTATGGGAATACCGGACAGATCGGTATTCTGATGAGCGAACTGAAGAAAGTGCAAATAATCGTCCGAAAATTGAAATGTCTTATATCGGAGGATAAGAAAGGGGGATGCAGCGTGCAGGAGCGTTATTCAAGACAAATATTGTTCTCGGGAATTGGCGGGACAGGACAAAGGAAAATAAGAGAAAAGCATGTACTCATTATTGGTGCCGGTGCACTAGGAGCAGCAAATGCAGAGGCGATTGTGAGGGCGGGAATTGGAAAACTGACGATTGCAGACCGCGATTATGTTGAGTGGAGCAACTTACAAAGGCAACAGTTATATACAGAAGCAGATGCAAAAGAGTATAAGCCAAAAGCAGTTGCAGCGGCTGAACGTTTAAGGCAGTTTAATTCTGAAGTAGAAATCGTACCGGTTGTAACGGATGTAGCGGTGCAAGAAATGGAAGAGCTCATTCAGAATGTAGATTTAATATTAGATGCGACTGATAATTTTGAAACACGTCTTCTCATTAATGATATTTCACAAAAATACAATATTCCTTGGATATACGGAGGATGCGTTGGAAGCTACGGCGTCACATATACAATTATTCCGGGGAAAACACCGTGTTTTCGTTGTTTGATGGAGCATCCATCAAGCGGCGCGACATGTGATACGGCTGGAATTATACAGCCAGCTGTACAAATAGTTTCCAGTCATCAAGTGACAGAGGCACTTAAAATATTGGTAGAAGATTTTGGGGCGCTTCGTGAAACGATGCTGTCATTTGATCTTTGGAACAATCAGTATATGGCGTTTAAAGTAAATAGACAGAAAAAAGATACGTGTTTATCTTGTGGAAAACTGCGCACGTATCCAAGTATAGCGTTTGAATCGCAAATGAAAACCGAAGTATTATGTGGACGAAATACGGTGCAAATCCGTCCGGGAGTGCCACAAATTCTTAACCTAGAAGAAATTAAAAAGCGCTTACAAAAAAGTGTGGATGTACAAATGACACCGTACTTATTATCGTTTCTGATTGATGAATATCGTTTTGTGTTATTTACAGATGGTAGAGCGTTTATTCACGGAACGAATGATACGACGGTGGCGAAGGGATTATATGCAAGATATATAGGATGAACCTAAAGGAAAACCTTTAGGTTCAAAGGATTAGGAATGTGGATTTCTCGCGTAGTCTCCACTCTTCCCGCCTGTTTTTTCAAGTAAATATGTCTCGCCGATAATCATACCTTTATCAACAGCTTTACACATATCATACACAGTAAGAGCGGTCGCAGAAGCTGCTGTTAAAGCTTCCATTTCAACGCCAGTACTACCTTCTGTTTTGACCTTTACTTCAATAAGCAGACGATATTGTTCTTTCGCTGTTTCCCAGTCGAAGGAGACATCTACTCCTTTTAGAAGTAAAGGGTGGCACATCGGAATAATATCAGAAGTGCGTTTTGCAGCCATAATACCAGCAATTTGTGCGACGGCTAATACATCGCCTTTACCAATTTCATTACGGGAGATTTTATCATAAATTTCTTTTGTAACTAAGATGCTAGAACGAGCAATTGCTGTTCGCACTGTTACTTTTTTATCGCTAATATCGACCATTTTTGCACGGCCTTGGTCATTAAAGTGAGTGAATGAAGACATGGGATTCCTCCTTGAAGTAATTGCTATTATGATTAGCATTGTACAATATAAAGTGTAATCAAGATGTGATATTTTGCAAATATGGGGTGAAAACAATGTTAGAAAAACGAGTACCAATTCCAGTTGCTGAAGCAGTAGCGAGGGTGATGAGGTATGCTGAGCAAGGTGAAACAGAAAAAGTTTCTATTACCGAAAGCTACGGGAAAATTCTTGGAGAAGATGTTGTAGCAGATCATGATGTCCCTCATTTTGATCGTTCTCCCTATGACGGATTTGCGATTCGAGCAGAAGATACGAAAGAGGCGAGTCAAAATCATTCGATTGAGTTTGAAGTGATAGGAGAAATCGGAGCTGGTTCTGTTTTTACAGATGAAGTAAAGAGCTTCGAGGCAGTTCGGATTATGACCGGGGCAGCGATTCCAAAAGATTGCGACGCAGTTGTTATGTTGGAGCTGACAGAAGGATTTGAAAGAAACGGAAAAACATATATGAAGTTAAAACGTTCTTTTCAAGCTGGTGATAATGTTTCATTTAAAGGTGAAGATGTAAAACAAAATCAAATACTTGTGAAAAAAGGCACGAAGATTAACCCTGGTGTAGCGGCGCTTTTAGCTACATTTGGCTATAGTTCAGTAAACGTGATAAAACAGCCTGTAGTTGGGATTATAACAACTGGAAGTGAATTGTTAGAAGTACATGAACCACTTCAGCCAGGAAAAATTAGAAATAGTAATTCTTATATGATTGCAGCTCAAATCACTAAAGCCGGCGGGAAAGTCAAATATTATGGGCAACTTGCTGACGATTTAGAGGTTTGCTATGAAGCTGTAAAAGCGGCACTGGATGAAGTGGATATATTGATTACAACGGGCGGTGTTTCGGTAGGTGATTATGATTACTTGCCTGAGATTTATGAAAAATTAAATGCCAATGTTCTTTTTAATAAAATTGCGATGCGACCAGGGAGTGTAACGACTGTAGCTGAAGTAACTGGGAAGCTGTTGTTTGGGTTATCCGGTAACCCGGCCGCTTGTTATGTCGGATTTGAATTACTTGTTCATCCGGTTATGCAAACATTCCTTCATGCGAAAGAACCACATGCATATCGTACAGATGCCGTATTACAGAAAGATTTTCCAAAGGCAAATCCATTTACACGATTTGTAAGGGGAAAGGCAGAGTTTATGAATGGCCAGCTACAAGCTATGCCAGTAGGACTCGACAAATCAAGCGCAATTTCTTCTCTTGCGGAAAGCAACGCTTTAATTGTACTACCAGGAGGAACAAGAGGATTTGAAGCTGGAATGATAGTTTCAGTGTTATTACTAGAATCAAGCCAAGGAAGTGAGTGGCCGTGGGCAGAACCGCTCCAATCTTACAAATAGTCGGCTATCAAAATAGCGGCAAAACGACGCTCACTGAGAAATTGATTGAAGCTTTTTCACATGAAGGTATGAAAGTTGCCACAATTAAGCATCACGGACATGGGGGCTATCCTGAGGTACCGCAAAAGGATAGTGAACGTCATAGGCAAGCGGGTGCGATTGTTAGCAGTGTAGAAGGAGCTGGATTACTATCACTTTCTTCTCTTCGGGATAAGTGGTCTTTGCAGGAAATCATTCGATTATATGAGTTTTTTGAAATAGATCTTATTTTAATTGAAGGATATAAAACAGAAAATTATCCAAAGGTAGTTTTGCTTCGTTCAATTGAGGATATTTCTTTATTAAATCAAGTAGAAAATGTGATGGCGGTTATCACCTGGAATGACGCCATAGAAGGTTTACGAGAAACATATAAAACTTTCCATATAACAGAGGAAGAAACTTATATGAAATGGCTCGTACAAACAGTAAGGGGTGCAAGATGACACATAGGTATTATGAAGTAGTAGATACACCAATTTCAATTGAAGAGGTTACAAATAAAGTCATTCGCCGTGAATGTGGTGCTGTGACAACTTTCACTGGTACTGTAAGAGAATTTACGAAAGGGCGCCGTACGTTATATTTAGAGTACGCAGCCTATAAGACAATGGCTGAAAAAATGCTTGCAAAAATTGGAGATGAAGTGAAAGAGAAGTGGCTTGGGACACACGTTGCGGTTACACATCGCATCGGCACACTTCAAATTTCGGATATCGCCGTTGTTGTTGCTGTATCAACACCGCACCGGAAAGCTGCGTATGAAGCGAATGAATACATCATGGAACGCATTAAACAAATTGTTCCGATTTGGAAAAAAGAGTTTTGGGAAGATGGCGATTCATGGATTGGTGATCAATTAGAAAAAACGCCTTATCCAAATGGAGAACCTGGAAAGGAGATGAGAAAATGATTCAAGTATTATTATTTGCGCATTTACAAGAAGAAGCCGGAACAAACGAGCTAAAAATGGACTGTGAAAATATTACCGTTGCAGAATTAAAGGATATGATTGCAAAAGAACATCATATCGCAGTTTCAGAGCAAATTATGGTTGCTATCAATGAGGAATATGCAAATGAAGATGACAAAATACAATCTGGTGATGTTGTCGCATTGATTCCGCCAGTGAGCGGTGGTTGATTTTTTCCAGTCTAATCACGGAAGTACGTGATTAGACTGGAGGGAATTAACACATATTGTGAAATATTGAACAAAATAGGGGGCGGAAAGGATGAAAAGTCCGAATTTTCAGTTAGGTTTGCAAACTTCTAATCTTATTATTGGCTTTATGGTATGGGTGATTTTATCTTCGCTAATGCCATTTATTAAAGCAGACATTGCGTTAACAGCAGGACAAATTTCCCTTGTTACAGCAGTACCCGTTATTTTAGGATCGGTGCTTCGAATACCAATTGGTTATTGGACCAATCGTTACGGAGCGAGAAAATTATTCTTTATAAGCTTTATTATTTTACTATTCCCTGTCTTGTATATTAGTATTGCGAATTCGATGATGGATTTAATTATTGGCGGTTTATTTGCAGGGATTGGCGGAGCTGTATTCTCTGTAGGGGTAACGTCCTTACCGAAGTATTATCCAAAAGAGCGTCACGGTTTTGTAAATGGTATTTACGGTGTAGGAAATGCAGGGACAGCAGTTACATCTTTCTTAGCACCTGTTATTGCGACTTCATTTGGATGGAGAGCAACTGTCCAATCCTTTTTAATCTTACTTGCTATTTTCGCACTTCTGAATTTTTTACTAGGTGATCGTAATGAGAGAAAAGTGAACACACCATTAATGGAACAGTTAAAAGGTGTATACAAAAATGAAAAACTTTGGTTCTTATGTATTTTCTATTTCTTAACTTTTGGCTCATTCGTTGCATTTACAGTATACTTACCAAATTTCCTAGTATCTCATTTCGGACTTGAAAAAGTAGATGCAGGTATGCGGACAGCTGGATTCATCGTATTGGCAACGATTATGCGCCCAATTGGTGGTTGGCTCGGTGATAAATTTAATCCATTTAAAATTTTAATCTTCGTATTTATTGGTCTCACATTATCTGGAATTATTTTATCGTTTATGCCAAGTATGAACGTATATACATTTGGTTGCTTACTAGTCGCATTCTGCGCTGGAATTGGAAATGGAACAATCTTCAAACTAGTACCAATGTACTTTTCTGAGCAAGCAGGGGTTGTAAATGGACTTGTCGCAGCTTTAGGGGGTTTAGGAGGATTTTTCCCGCCATTAATATTAACGTTACTATTCCAACTAACAGGTCATTATGCAATTGGATTTATGGCACTGTCAGAAGTGGCGCTTGCATGTTTAATTATTACAGTGTGGATGTACAGTCAAGAGAAGTTGTTAGTGATGTTAAATGGTAAATAATACAAGAAAAAGATGTCTGTAAGTAGACATCTTTTTCTTGTTTAGGCAAAAAAAAATAGCCGAATGCTATTTTAAATTTGTATATTAATGATTGATTGTATCTTGAAGGAAATCAGTTGCTTGATTTTCTGAAAGATCTTGCACAAGTGCAACTTCACTAACTAAAATTCTGCGCGCGTTGTCTAACATTTGTTTCTCACTTGCATTTAACGCTCTTTCTTTATTGCGGTGAATTAAATCACGAACAACTTCAGCGCCGTCTAGGAGATTCCCGTTTTTCATCTTCTCCATGTTTATATTGTATCTTTGTTTCCATGAGAGTGAGTGGTCAGGTTCGCCATTATGAACATCAACTAATACATCGTTTAATGTATCTTTGTCAACAACAAAACGTATACCTGAACTTTTAACTTTATCCACAGGAATCATCACTTGCATATCACTAATAACCATGTGTATTACACAGTACTGACGTGTTTGTCCTAACACTTCTTTATCCTCAATTGCTTCGACTATTCCTGCTCCATGCATAGGGTAAACAATCTTATCACCAATTTGAAACAAATCATCCACCTCCATATGTGGTAACTACTCTTAATGATAACACATGTGTATAAAAATGTCAAATTTTATATAATATCATAAAAATGACATTCGAGTCAATAATTTTTGTGGCGATTTTTAGGGTGTTTTTTGTAAAAGATAATTGTTCGTAAAAATAAGAGGCATATCCACTCATTTTTAATCATAAAATGCAAAATCGTTAATACAATATACCTAAATCCGTTCTTTTTAAAGGAGGGAGAGAAGGTGGGGCGCACAATTAAAATTGATATTACGAATAGGGTAGTAGCAAGATTTAAATCAAATTATTTAGAATTATATACAAGTAAATTTATGATAGGTAAGTTTTATGTCTATACTGAAGATAAGCAATATGTATTAGAAGACGGATATATATATGAAGATGGTAAGTTTTATCGCATCATAGATACGCACCGTGGCAATAATGGAGCGGCGGAGAGCTGTGATCTAGGATGGTGTTAACATGATCCGCGTTAAGGTGTTTGATGAAAGTCATGAAAAGGACTTAGAAGATTCCGTAAATGTGTTTTTGAAGAAGCTGGATGATGAACAGTTTGTAGATATTAAATATCAAGTTGGTGTATCGATTAATGACGATGAAAATCAAATTTATTGTTTCTCGGCGATGGTAGTCTATAAAACATAAAAAAGAGCTGGGGATCCAGCTCTTTTTTATGTTTTAAGTAGACATTATATGGATTGGTAAAGTGTTCATAATGGATTGTAGGGCCAGTTTTTCTTTTCTAGCTGGAACTGTTTCACTGGTGTTTGTCCTGTTGAAAAAATGTTGAGAATTTCTCAACAGGCAAATGGAGATCTCTTGACGTGAAACTAAAAGGTGTTATATTATAAAGCGAAACCAAAAGGTGTTACATTGTAACAGCCTATATAAAGGAGAAATAGTATGGATCAGCAAAATACATTACAAGATATTAAACAAACAGTTATTTTTGAAGCGCCTATTCAAAAAGTATGGAATGTAGTATCAACTTCAGAAGGGATTACGTCTTGGTTTATGCCAAATGACTTTGAGCCGAAGGTAGGACATGAGTTTCATGTACAATCACCTTTTGGACCATCTCCATGCAAGGTGTTAGAAATTGATGAGCCTTATCGTTTATCTTTTTCATGGGATACAGATGGTTGGATCGTTTCATTTATTTTGAAAGATTTAGGGGATAAAACGGAGTTTACTCTTATTCATGGTGGATGGAAGCAGCCTGATACAATTCTTCCGAAAGCAAACGAGAAAAGTTCTATTATTCAGGGTAGAATGGCAGGCGGCTGGGTAGCGATTGTAAATGAAAAACTGAAAAGGGTTGTTGAAGGATAAGTGTCCTCATCAGCAGCGAAATATGATGTCTTTCAAGCAATTGCTGATCCAACCCGTAGAGAAGTACTCCGGTTATTAACAGAAAAAGAATTACCAATTTCTAAAATAACAGATCACTTTCCAATGAGTCGTACAGCTGTAGCGAAACACCTTTACATTCTTTCAGAAGCGAAATTAGTAAGCGGAAGAAAAGTTGGGAGAGAAAAGATATATAGGTTGCAACCTGAGCCGTTAGCTGAATTACAAGAATGGCTTTCCTATTATGAACAGTTTTGGAACAATAAATTGTCCATGCTGAAATATGTGGTGGAAAATGAGGAATAAGTGTTGTGAAATATGAACGCTTGATAAATAGAAAAGGATGATCGTTATATGCGATCATCCTTTTTTTTACTGTTCAGCCGTCTGACTGCTAGGCTTTAATAGAAGCCAACCGATAAATAGTGTAAGAAGTGCGAGCACAAATGTACTCATATAAATAACATGGACACTAGAAGCTAATGCTTCTTGTGATTTTGTTACGACATTTGCTGTGCCGTGCCCGCCTGAGATAAGGTCCACGTTTTGTATTCCTTGTTTATGAATCATCGTATTAAAGATTGTTCCGAAGATAGCGGCACCTAATGTTTGGCTAAATGTATTAATAAATGTGTTTAAGCCGACTGCTGTACCGCGTGTATGTGCAGGAACAGCTGCTTGTATGGTTACCATATAAATTGGTGTAATAAGCCCCATTCCTAGGCCGAATAGTCCAACAGCAACATAAATTAGAAATGCTGGTGAATGAATTGATAATGTGAATAATAAGAAGGTAGCGACTGATAAAATGCTAGCTCCAAGTAAAATGATTTGTTTCGTTTGTAACTTACCAACTAAATTCCCAGAGAAAATTGCACCGAATGTCCACATAACAGGAATTGGCATAAGAATAAGTCCTGCTTCTGTTGCATTTTTTCCTAATACACCTTGGCTCCAAATTGGAAGGTACATTGTAATACTAATAATCATGGCGCCAGCAATCAATGTTAGGATGTTTACAGTTGATAACGTACGATTAGAGAAAAGTGTTAACGGAATTAATGGTTCCGGGGATTTTCTCTCAACGAATAAGAAAATAAGGAATGAAACAGCCGCAAAGATTAAAAGACCTATAATTGTAATGTCGCCCCAGTTTTGCTTACTGCTTCCTGTTAAGAGTGCATAGAGTAACGCGATTGTACTTAGTGAGAAGATGATTGCACCAGGATAATCGATATGGTGTTTTGCTGGTTTGATTGACTCTTTGTAAGAAATTGCAATCATCGCACAAGCAAGAATTCCAAATGGAACGTTTAAGAAAAAGATGTAGCGCCAAGAAAGAGAATCAACTAAAAATCCACCTACTAGCGGTCCAACAACACCTGAAACGCCCCAAACAGCACTCATCCAGCCTTGTGCTTTTGCACGGTCTTTCGCTTCACTATATAAGTCTCCGATAATCGTCATTGTAATTGGCATAACAGCGCCGGCACCTATACCTTGAAGAGCGCGAAAGAAGATTAATTGTTCCATCGATGTCACGATTCCGCATAGTGCAGAACCGATTAAAAAGATGGCTGCGCCGATGAGCAGTACTTTTTTACGTCCGAATAAATCGGCTAGTTTTCCGTAGATTGGAGTCGAGACTGCAGTTGCGAGCATATAAATCGCATATACCCAGCTAACAAGTTCAACGCCTGATAAATCACTCGTTATACGAGGGATTGCTGTACTAACAATCGTTCCTTCCACAGCGGAAAGAAACGTCATTAACATTAAAGATATCATGACTTTTTTTCTCATATGTTTTCCCCTTTATAATATTCAACAATATAAAATATAAAGCTACTAAGCTACATAAGGCAACAAAAAAGAAACAGGAGTGGAAAAAATCCCCTCTTGTCTCTTTTTTAGTACTGCACTTTTGCATTTTGCCCAGCAGTTGTTCCGGCAATCCGGCCTGTCACAAGAGCGGAAGTAATATTATAGCCGCCTGTATAGCCATGAATATCAAGAACTTCTCCGCAGAAGTATAAGCCATTCATTAATTTAGAAGACATTTCTTTCGGGTAAATTTCTTTAACAGAAACGCCGCCGCCTGTTACGAAAGCTTTTTCAAGTGGCTGTGTACCGTTTACTGTTACTTTGAATTCTTTAAAGTCTTTCACAAGTGCGCGAATCTTTTCGTGAGAAACTTGCCCAGCTTGTTCGCTACCGTCAATTCCGTTTCTTTCTAATAAGAATAGGAAATAACGTTCAGGAACATATCCTTTTAACACATTTTTGATTCCCTTTTTCGGTTCTTCTTTCATTTGTTTCATCATGCGCTGGAAGAGCTGTTCACTATTTTCTTCTGGCAGTGCATCGATGCTCATTTCGACCGCACGCATTTTAAATTTTTTCATCGTTTTTACAACGAATTGGCTACAGCGAAGAGCAGCTGGACCAGAAATGCCAAAGTGGGTAAAGAGCATGTCCATTTTATGAGAAATGACAATTTTTCCTTTTGGATTTAATACGCTTAAGTTTACATCGCGTAAAGCAAGACCCTGCAGTGTACGGTCACGGATAAATGGTTCATTTGAAGTAATTGGTACCTCTGTTGGGAAAAGCTCAGTAATTGTATGCCCAGCTTTTTCAGCCCAAGCGTAACCATCTCCAGTTGAGCCAGTATGAGGAACAGATTTCCCGCCAACAGCAACTACCACATGATTTGTTTCAAGCACTTCACCTGTTTGGAGTACAACGGCTTTCGTTTGTCCGTTTTCATATTCAACAGTTTCAACGGGTGTATTTGTACGCACCTTAACACCGAGTTCTTTTAGACGTATTAATAACGCATCAACAACAGATTGCGCTTTATTAGATACAGGGAACATGCGGCCATGGTCTTCTTCTTTTAGCTTTACGCCAAGCTTTTCGAAGAATGTAATAATATCTTCATTATTAAAAATAGAGAAAGCGCTGTATAAAAAGCGACCGTTTCCTGGTATATGTTTTACAATTTCATCAAGTGGTAAACGGTTTGTGACATTACAGCGCCCGCCGCCAGAAATTGCAAGTTTACGTCCTAATTTATTTCCTTTATCAAGAAGCAAGACACGCGCGCCTTCTTCCGCAGCACCGATTGCGGCCATTAATCCTGAAGGGCCGCCCCCGATGACAATCACATCATAATGCATAGTATATCGACCTCATTTTCTACATTTCCTGCCTAAAAGAATAGCATGTTTTCGTAGAAAAGAAAAATTCAGTGAGGTACTGTTTCTCTGAAAAATTGTGGTACAATACAAAGGTTAGAGTTCAGCGTTATATATGTAGGAGGATCATCTATGTCCGATTCAAAATTTCTGCGCGGAACGCTTATTGTGACGTTAGGAACTTTTTTAGTTAAGTTCTTAGGCATGATTTACGTC
>Ga0209025_1001831_pt1 | contig 24980 bp, 18 predicted proteins | sample AraplaMF_Col_mLB_FD_184256 | JGI IMG/M metagenome (GOLD analysis project Ga0209025, IMG submission 184256) | Arabidopsis root microbial communities from the University of North Carolina, USA - plate scrape MF_Col_mLB (SPAdes) (version 2) | ecosystem: Host-associated > Plants > Roots > Endosphere... | reverse complement strand
GCCGAATTGCTGCCGCGTCCGCCGGTGGTGACCGTGATGGGTCACGTCGACCACGGCAAGACGTCGCTGCTGGACTACATCCGCCGCACCAAGGTTGCCGCGGGCGAAGCCGGTGGTATCACGCAGCACATTGGCGCGTACCACGTGGAAACCGACCGTGGCGTGATCACGTTCCTGGACACCCCGGGTCACGAGGCCTTCACGGCCATGCGTGCCCGTGGTGCCAAGGCGACCGATATCGTGATCCTGGTGGTGGCTGCCGACGACGGCGTGATGCCGCAGACCAAGGAAGCGATTGCGCACGCCAAGGCTGCCGGAGTGCCGATCGTGGTGGCGATCAACAAGATCGACAAGCCGGACGGCAACCCGGACCGCGTCAAGCAGGAACTGGTGGCAGAGCAGGTCTTGCCGGAAGAGTACGGCGGCGATTCGCCGTTCGTGCCGGTGTCCGCGAAGACCGGTTTCGGTATCGAAGAACTGCTGGAACAGGTGTCGCTGCAGGCGGAAGTGCTGGAACTGAAGGCCCCCGTCGATGCACCGGCCAAGGGTCTGGTCGTGGAAGCCCAGCTCGACAAGGGCAAGGGCCCGATCGCAACGATCCTGGTCAGCAGCGGCACGCTCAAGCGTGGCGACGTCGTGCTGGCAGGCAGCGCCTACGGTCGTGTGCGCGCCATGCTGGACGAAAACGGCAAGCCGGCGAAGGAAGCTGGTCCGTCGATCCCGGTGGAAATCCAGGGTCTGTCGGAAGTGCCGGCCGCCGGTGAAGAAGTGCTGGTGCTGCCGGATGAGCGCAAGGCACGTGAAATCGCGCTGTTCCGTCAGGGCAAGTTCCGCGACGTGAAGCTGGCCAAGCAGCAGGCGGCCAAGCTGGAAACGATGCTGGAGCAGATGGCCGAAGGCGAAGTCCAGTCGCTGCCGCTGATCGTGAAGGCGGACGTGCAGGGTTCGCAGGAAGCGCTGGTGCAGTCGCTGCAGAAGCTTTCGACCGCCGAAGTGCGCGTGCAGATCGTGCACGGTGGCGTGGGTGGCATTTCGGAGTCGGACGTCAACCTGGCGACCGCCTCGAAGGCTGTCATCATCGGCTTCAACGTGCGAGCCGACGCTGGTGCGCGCAAGCTGGCCGAGCACAACGGCATCGATATCCGCTACTACAACATCATTTACGATGCGGTAGACGAGATCAAGGCGGCGATGTCGGGCATGCTGGCGCCGGAAAAGCGCGAGACGACGATCGGTCAGGTGGAAGTCCGTCAGGTCTTCCGCGTGCCGAAGATCGGTGCGGTGGCGGGTTGTATGGTCACCGACGGCATGGTCAAGCGCTCGTCGCTGGTCCGCGTGCTGCGCAACAACGTGGTGATCCACAGCGGCGAACTGGACTCGCTCAAGCGTTTCAAGGACGACGTCAAGGAAGTCAAGCAAGGTTTCGAGTGCGGCTTGTCGATCAAGAACTTCAACGACGTTCAGGAAGGCGACCAACTCGAGGTGTACGAAATCACCGAGGTGGCGCGTACGCTGTAAGGCGCAACGCAGAACGGCAGGCTCCGGCCTGCCGTTTTTACTTCGGCAAGGCAAAAAGCAGCAAGCAAGCTAAAAGTATTGAATGGCCAAGAAAGGCAATATCTCCTCCCGTAACCTGCGCCTGTCCGACCAGATCCAGAAGGAACTGGCCGAGATGATCCAGCGCGAGCTTCGCGATCCGCGCCTGGGTCTGGTGACCCTGCAATCGGTCGCGCTGACGCCCGACTACGCGCACGCCAAGGTCTATTTCACGGTGCTAGGCGCCGAGCCGGACGTAGCGGCTGGCATCCTCCGTGAGAAGGCTGGCTACCTGCACTCGTTGCTGTTCAAGCGCCTGCATATCCATACGGTGCCGACGCTGCATTTCCATCACGATACGTCGGTGGAGCATGCGATCGAAATGTCCAAGCTGATCAACGAGGCGAACGCCACGCGTTCGAAGGACGACGACACGCGTACCGACGAGTAGTCGATCCGCATATCCCCAAGCGCGCCGGCGTTCGCCGGTGCCGCTTCTCTCGAATTTCCCTCAATGACCGATTCCCAAGCCAGCCGTCCGCCCCGGTTGCCGCGCCGTGACGTCCATGGCGTGCTGTTGCTCGACAAGCCGCTGGGCCTTTCGTCCAACGACGCGCTGGTGCGCGCCAAGCGCCTGCTGCGCGCGAACAAGGCCGGGCACACCGGTACGCTCGATCCGCTGGCGACCGGCTTGCTGCCGCTTTGCTTTGGCGAAGCGACCAAGTTCTCGCAGGATCTGCTTGAAGCAGACAAGACCTACGAGGCTGAGGTGCGATTGGGCGCGACCACGACCACGGGCGATGCGGAGGGCGATGTCGTCATCGAGCGTCCCGTGACATGCAATCGCGCTGCGCTGGATGCGGCGGTCGCGCGCTTTACGGGCGATATCGAACAAGTGCCGCCGATGTATTCGGCGCTGAAGAAGGACGGCAAACCACTCTACGAATACGCGCGCGCCGGCCAGACCGTGGAGCGCGCGGTGCGTCGGGTGACGATTCACGAACTGACCTTGCTCGACGTGGACCTCGCGAATCAACGGTTCATGATGCGCGTGACGTGCAGTAAAGGCACGTACATTCGGACTTTGGCCGAGGACATCGGCGAAGTCTTGGGTTGCGGTGCGCACCTGACCGGCCTGCGTCGTACTGCCGTGGGCGATCTCACGCTTGATGGCGCGGTGACGCTGGAGCAGATCGATGCCCAGACTGATGACGAGCGGCCAGGAATGCTGGCGCCAGTGGATGCGCTACTGCAGCGCTGCGTACGCGTGGACCTCGATACCGTGGCGGCGGGACGGTTCGTGCAGGGTCAGCGGATTGCGCGTCGGGATCTGCCGGAAGGGCAAGTGCAGGAAGAGGGCGTGCTGGCGCGGGTCTATGGCGAAGGGAAACTGCTGGGCGTGGCGAGGATGAAGGAAGGGGCGTTGAGGCCGGAGCGGTTGGTGAAGCTCTGATTCACAGCGCTGATTTACTCCCCTCTCCCACCAAGTGGGAGAGGGGAGTAAAACGGAGTAGTCAGGGGACTCAATGTGCCCCAGCCGCCTCCGCCCCACCGCCACCTTGCGCACGCTTCGTCAGCCAGACGAACACGATCAGCACGAAGAACAGCACGCCGGAAATCCAGAAGATATCGTTTGCCCCCAGCATCGATGCCTGGAGCGAGATATTTCGTTCGATGGAGCCGATGGCCTGCATCTTCGACATGCCCATACTCATCAGGTGATCCAGCTGCTGCTGGTAGATCGGATTGTACGGATTGATCTGTTCGACGAGTTGCGCATGATGCAGCGCCGAGCGGTTTTCCCAGAGCGTAGTCGAGATCGATGCGCCGATGGCGCCGAACGTGATTCGCACGAAGTTCGACAGCCCGGAAGCAGCCGGAATCTTCTCAGGCGGCTGGCCTGACAGGATGATCGAGGTCAGCGGGATGAAGAACATCGCCATGGCCGCGCCCTGAATCAACGTCGGAATCACCAGCGCCCGCGTATCTACCCCGGTCGTGAAGCCCGCCCGCATGAAGCTGACCGCGCCGAATGTGATGAACGCCGTAGTGGCGATCCACCGTGCGTCTACCTTGGGCAGCACCCGGCCGATGATCGGGGACAGAATGATTGCAAAAATCCCCACTGGCGCGGTGACCAGACCGGCGTCGGTTGCCGTGTAGCCCACGATGGTCTGCAGCCATAGCGGCAGGATCACCAGGTTGCCAAAGAACAGCCCGTAAGCCACCGAGATGGCTACCACGCCCGCGGCGAAATTGCGGCCGCGGAACAGGTGGATATCGACGATCGGGTGCTTCTCGTACAGTTCCCAGATCAGGAAGAACAAGAAGCCCACGATGGCGATCACGGTTAGTGCGACGATCACGCCGGAGTGGAACCAGTCGAGTTCCTTGCCCTTGTCGAGCATCAACTGCATCGACCCTACCCAGATGACCAGCAGTGCCAGGCCGATGCGGTCGATGGGCAGCGACTTGGTTGGTGTTTCGCGGTCCTTGTAGATGACCCAGGTTACATAGGCCGTCAGGATGCCGATGGGGATGTTGATGTAGAAGATCCACGGCCACGTCATGTTGTCCGAGATCCAGCCGCCGAGCAGCGGCCCCATGATCGGGGCCACGAGCGTGGTCATGCCCCATAGCGCGAGCGCCATGGAACTCTTTGCCGGAGGGTAGCTGGCCAGCAGCAGCGCCTGCGAGAGCGGAATCATCGGGCCCGCCACGGCACCTTGCAGGACGCGTGCGGCAAGCAGGGTCTCCAGGTTCGGCGCCACGCCGCAAAGCCACGACGACACCACGAACAGCAGGATCGACAGCACGAACAGGCGTACGGCACCGAAGCGCTGGGTCAGCCATCCGGTCAACGGCACCGAGATGGCGTTGGCTACCGCGAACGACGTGATGACCCAGGTGCCCTGGTTCGGCGACACGCCGAGATCGCCCGAGATGGCCGGGATGGACACGTTGGCGATTGACGAGTCGAGCACGTTCATGAACGTGGCCAGCGACAACGCGATGGTGCCCAGCACAAGCTTGCCGCCGGAGAGCGGCGGATGCTGCGCGGGGCGAGTGGGCGATGCCGGCTTGGGTGCCGGCGCCGCGCTGTCGTCCGGCGTAGCGGTGATGGAATTAGCCATTGGCAGTCAGCGGTTCGTCGGTTCAGCTATGGGTCGCGGGCTTCGGAGCCATGGTGCGCGGGGCGCCTGTGGCGGCCGGCGCAGCCGTGCGTCCGCCGTTGTTCAGGGCGATGATGCGCGCGATCAGCGCATCGGCATCTTCGGCCACCTTGTCGTAGACGTTGGTCTGCATCGGGCGGCCCTTGGTGGCGTTGATCATGGCCGCGCCTTCCTCGTTGCGGACGTCGACCGTGACATTCATCGACAGGCCCACGCGCAGCGGATGGTCCTTCAGCTGCTTGGAATCGAGCGCGATACGCACTGGCAGGCGCTGCACCACCTTGATCCAGTTACCTGTGGCGTTTTGCGCCGGCAGCAGCGAAAAGGCCGCGCCCGTACCGGCCGAGAAGCCTTCCACGTGGCCCGTGTACTTGACCTTCGAGCCATAGACATCGGCTTCGAGTTCAACCGGCTGGCCAATGCGCATATGCGTGATCTGCACTTCCTTGAAGTTGGCGTCGACCCAGACTTGATCGAGTGGCACCACGGCCATGAGCGGCGCACCAGGCTGCACGCGCTGGCCAACCTGCACCGAGCGCTTGGCCACGTAGCCGGTGACTGGCGCGGGAATCGTCGAACGTGCGAAGGCCAGGTAGGCCGAGCGCAGGTTGGCGGCGGCGCGCTGGACGCTTGGGTGCTTCTCGACCGTGGTCTGGTCGGTCAGTACCTTGTTCGAGGCCAGTTGTTCCTGCGCGGCCAGCAGTGCCGATTCGGCGGCCTTCAGCGATGTCTGTGCGTGGGCGATTTCCTCGCTCGATACGGCGCCCGAGCCGGCGATGGCCTGGCGGCGGCGCAGGTCGTCGCGTGCCTTGGCCACGTCGGCATCGCGCAGGGCGACGTTGGCGGCCAGCGAGCCATTGTTGACGTACAGCGTGCGCACTTCGCGCACGGCCTGTGCGAGCTGGGCCTCGGCCTGTTCCATCGTGACCTGCGAATCGGCGCGGTCGAGCTGGATCAGCGGCTGGCCTGCCGTGACGAGCTGCGTGTCGTCGGCGGCGATCGATACCACCGTGCCGCCCACGAGCGGCGTGACCTGGACCACGTTGCCGGCCACATACGCATCGTCGGTGTTCTCGAAGTGGCGTGCGTACAGGCCCCAGTAGAGGCCATAACCGATGCCTGCCACCACCACGGCTGCCGTCAGCGAGATCAGCAGGCGGCGGCGCTTGCCGTTGTTTTCAGCCACGGGGGCTGCTTGTTGGTTGGAGCTCATGATCGAATTCTCGTCCGTAATATCGTCGTATCTTGTGTGTGTGCGGGTCGGCGGTTCAGCCCTGCGTGCCCGATGTCTTGTTCTTTTCCGCCTTGCCCGTCGCTTCGACGGGTTCCTCGTAGCCGCCACCCAGTGCTTTCATCAGTCCGATCTGCAGATCGAGCCGGCGTGCCTGCAGGTCGGTGGACAGGCGTCGTTGCTGCAGCACGTTGCTTTCGGTGTTGAGCACGGTCAGTTGCGTGCCGAGTCCGGCCTTGTAGCGCGTGATGGAGAGCGAGTAGGCGTGTTCGGCCAGATCGAGCGCTTCGCGTTGAGTGCGGATTTGCTGATCGACGCTGCGGATGCTCGTCACCGTATCGGCGGTCTCGCGCAGGGCATCGACCAGCGTCTGGTTGTAGCTGGCCGCAGCGATGTCGTACTGCGCGTACTTGCCCTTGAGGTTCGCGCGCAAGCGTCCGCCTGCGAAGATCGGCAGCTTCAGCGTGGGACCCACGCCGAACGTGCGGCTGATCCCCATCAGCAGGTTCGACGGATCGAGCGATGCGTAGCCCGCGAACGCGGTCAGCGTAAGATCGGGCAGGAATTCCTTCTTCGCCACGCTGATGTCCTGCGACGCGGCTTCCACGCGCCAGCGCGCAGCCACGAGGTCGGGGCGGCGGCCGATCAGGCCGATGGTCAGGTCGTCGGGCAGTTGTGGCGTGGCGTTGGCGAGCAGTGTCGGCTTGGCGATCTGCAGGCCACGGTCCGGGCCCTTGCCTAGCAGCGCGGCGATCTGGTTGCGGGCGAGGGCAATTTCCTCATCCACGCGCTGGAGATCGGTCTGCGCGGCAGCCACGGTGCCGCGTGCCTGCGTGGTTTCCACCTGGGTGTCGAGGCCCGCGGCCAGGCGCTGGCGTGACAGGTCGGTCAGGTCGCGACGCTGGGCGATGGCGCGTTCGGCCACGTCGCGCTGCGCATAGAGTGCAGCCAGACGGTTGTAGCCGCGTGCGATCGACGTGGTCAGCATCAGCCGTGCCGCCTGGCTTTCGGCTTCCATGGAGCGGTCCTCGGAGAGCGCGGCTTCGAGTGCGTCGCGGTTCTTGCCCCAGAAGTCGAGATCCCACGACAGTCCAAGCTGCAAGCGCGACTGGTTCTGCCACGAGCCGGCGAGCGGCGTACCTTCGAACAGATCGGTTTCGGAGAAGCGCTGGCGCACCAGACTGCCTTCGAAATCGACACCGGGATAGAGCGCGGCACGCGTGGCATCGGCCATGGCGCGCGACGCTTGCAGGCGCGCGATCGCCACTTGCAGGTTCGGATTGTCCTGGATGGCTTCGTCGACGAGCTTGCGCAATTGCGCATCGTGGAACTGGTCGACCCAATCCTGCGACGGCCATTGGCCGTGGTCGTTGGTGAACGTCTGCGGCGAGGTCAGCGTGGCGGGATCGGCCACATGCTGCGTGCTCTGCGAATTGCCGAACGCGGCACAGCCGGCCAGTACGGCCGCAGCGAGCAGCGTCAGGGCAAGGGCGCCGGTCCGGTGCCATTCCCGGTGCGGATGCGTCGGGGCGGAAGAATGAATGGGTGTCATGGAACAGGTGCGTTGACGCTGACTCTCGGGGCCGGAAACAACGGGCATCCGGCCGTTTGGGTTCACTGCAAGGACTGGTGCGCCATCTGGGCGCTATCGGAAGGGCTACTCGGAATTGCGGTCCTGCGGACATCCGGCTTCGCCGGCAGGGCAGGTATTGGTGATGATCCGCTGCAGCATGCCGCACAGCACATCGATCTCTTGTTGCGAGAAGCCATCGAAGCCACGGCGCATGACGTTGCACAACGCGACAGGCAACTTCTCCACCAGTGCATCGCCTTCGGGCGTGATCGACAGATCCACCACGCGGCGGTCGTCGTCACGCCGCGTGCGGGCAATCAGCCCGCGCTTTTCCATACGGCTCAGCAGGCGGGTGACCGAACCTGCGTCCGTGTTGAGCGCGCGCGCCAGATCCGTGACGGTGGTGGCCTCGCCCTCGGCGAGCATCATCAGGCAGATGGCCTGCGCGTGCGTCATGTCCAGGCCGCTGACTTCCTGTTCCACCCCTAGCGACAGCATGTTCTTGGCGCGCGCGAGCAAATAGCCCACGCTTTTGCCGATTTGATAGTCGGTAGGATCGAACAGGTCGGCAGGTGAATGAGAAGTCATCTCTTGGCGCGGCAATATTTGTCTGGGCAAATATAGCTAATCGGCTATGCCACTCGCAAGCGTCACAATTGGTTATTGCAATTTACGCAATGGCTGCCCTTGATCTATGCTGAAGAACCATAGCGCGTTCCGCGCTGCAACATGTTAGAATGTCGGGTTAATTTTTCTTCCGATTGCCCGATTTCAGGGGACCGAATGACCCGCGCCATCCGTAATATCGCCATCATCGCTCACGTCGATCATGGCAAGACCACTCTGGTCGACCAACTCCTGCGTCAGGCAGGCACCTTCCGCGACAACCAGCAAATGGTTGAGCGCGTGATGGACTCCAACGACCTGGAAAAGGAGCGCGGGATCACGATTCTCGCGAAGAACTGTGCCGTGGAGTACAACGGCACGCACATCAACATCGTGGACACCCCGGGCCACGCCGACTTCGGCGGTGAAGTGGAGCGCGTACTGTCGATGGTCGACGGCGTGCTGCTGCTGGTCGATGCCGTGGAAGGCCCGATGCCGCAGACGCGTTTCGTGACGCGCAAGGCACTGGCCCTAGGCCTGAAGCCGATCGTCGTGATCAACAAGATCGACCGTCCGGGCGCACGTCCTGACTGGGTGATCAACCAGACGTTCGACCTGTTCGACAAGCTGGGCGCCAACGACGAGCAGCTCGACTTCCCCGTGATCTACGCATCGGGCCTGAACGGCTATGCCGGTCTGACCGAAGACGTGCGCGATGGCGACATGAAGCCGTTGTTCGAGACCGTGCTGACCAAGGTGCCGGTCCGTAACGACGATCCGGATGGTCCCCTGCAGATGCAGATCATCTCGCTGGACTACTCCAGCTACGTCGGCAAGATCGGCGTTGGCCGCATCTCGCGTGGCCGCGCCCGTGCGCTGCAGGACGTGGTGGTCAAGTTCGGTCCGGAAGGCAACCCGATCAAGGGCCGTATCAACCAGGTGCTGAAGTTCCGTGGCCTGGAGCGCGAGATCGTGCCCGAAGCCGAAGCCGGCGATATCGTGCTGATCAACGGTATCGAGGAACTGGGCATTGGCTGCACCGTGTGCGCCCCTGAAGCCCTGGACGCACTGCCGATGCTGAAGGTGGACGAGCCCACGCTGACGATGAACTTCTGCGTGAACACGTCGCCGCTGGCCGGCCGTGAAGGCAAGTTCGTCACGAGCCGCCAACTGCGCGAGCGTCTGGACCGCGAACTGAAGGCAAACGTGGCACTGCGCGTGCAGGACACCGGCGACGACACGATCTTCGAAGTCTCGGGCCGTGGCGAACTGCACCTGACGATTCTGCTGGAAAACATGCGCCGTGAAGGCTACGAGCTGGCCGTGTCGCGTCCGCGCGTGGTGTTCAAGGACATCGGCGGCGTCAAGCACGAGCCGTTCGAACTGCTGACCGTGGACGTCGAAGACGGCCATCAGGGTTCGGTCATGGAAGAACTGGGTCGCCGCAAGGGCGAACTGCTCGACATGGCATCGGACGGCAAGGGCCGCACACGTCTGGAATACCGTATTCCGGCACGTGGCCTGATCGGCTTCCAGGGCGAGTTCCTGACGCTGACGCGCGGTACCGGCCTGATCAGCCACATCTTCGACGACTACGCGCCGCTGCGCGAAGGCGGCCTGGGTGAGCGCCACAACGGCGTGCTGATCTCGCAGGACGACGGCGACGCCGTGGCCTACGCACTGTGGAAGCTGCAGGATCGCGGCCGCATGTTCGTGAAGCCGGGCGATGCACTGTACGAAGGCATGATCATCGGCATTCACAGCCGCGACAACGACCTCGTCGTGAACCCGATCAAGGGCAAGCAGCTGACCAACGTGCGCGCCTCGGGTACTGACGAAGCCGTGCGCCTGGTGCCGCCGATCCAGATGTCGCTCGAATACGCGGTGGAATTCATCGCTGACGACGAACTGGTCGAGATCACGCCGAAGAGCATTCGTCTGCGCAAGCGCCACCTGAAGGAGCACGAGCGCAAGCGTGCTTCGCGCGAAGCGGTGTAAATCTCCGCATCGCAAGGTAAAAAACCGCGCCCTGGTGGCGCGGTTTTTTTATTGTCGAGACGCTATCACATACCAGGGGTTTGCTCCCCTCTTCCTCCGGGAGGGGGGCCGGGGGAGAGGGCCAGCGCATCAACCGCTTCAGCATCAGCCTTCGCCCGCCACTCCGGCGGCTTCCACAAATACCGCAGATCCCGATCCCGCCAGACATCCGCGAACATGTCGCGCCATTCGTGGAAGGTCAGCGTCAGCGGATTGTGCGTGCGGACCTGTCGCGTGATGCCGTACTGCGGCGCGTCTTCCTCGGGCACGAACGTGCCGAATATCCGATCCCAGATCGTCAGCACGCCCGCGTAGTTTCGATCGATGTATTGCGGATTCTTCGCGTGATGCACGCGGTGGACGCTCGGTGTGTTCACGAGTTTCTCGACGAGGGGCCAGCGCTGCCCGAGTCGCGTATGCACGAAGAACTGGAATGCGAGGTTCAGGCCCACGGCCAGGATCACCCAGTCTGGCGAGAATCCGATCCACGCCAGCGGAATCCAGAACAGCCACATGCCGGAAATCGGATAGGTCAGGCTTTGCCGGAACGCCGTGGAGAAATTCATTCCTTCGGACGAATGGTGGGCCACATGCGAGGCCCACATCCATCGCACGCGGTGGCTCGCGCGGTGAAACCAGTAGTAGAGAAAATCCTGCAGCAGCAATAGCAGCGCGAAGGACCACCACGTCTCAGGCACCGCGCGCAGACCCTGCGCATAGCACCAGGTGTAGACGGTGCGAATCATCAACCAGAGGAAGAAGGCGTCGGACGCCTGATGCAGCAACGCTAGCGTGGCGTTCGACAGTGTGTCGCGCCAACTGTAGATCGAGCGATCGCGCTTCGACCAGTACCACGCTTCCCATCCGATGGTCAGCAGGAATACCGGCGCGAAGGCCATCAGGATGAGGCCGGGATCGAATGTGGCGGCAGTGGCCGTGGAAGCAGGGGCGGTCATCCCGCCAGTGTGCCTATTCCAACGAAAACCGCACTGAGGATTTCCTCCATACGCGGGCTCGTGCGTGCTTGTCCGGACTTGCGTCACGACAGGTGATGTGTCCGCAACTCTTTCGGCGTCATCACAAAAATGCACGGCTGAACATCACGCGAATGCAATCAAGTCAGTCGTGGCAATGCCGTCATTGGGAACGTCGGCCATGGAGGAGTGGCCGTCATTCACGTCACGGAGAGAACGCCCCCATGTTTCGCAACACTACGATCGGAGCCCGACTGTGGCTCCTGACGATTGTCACCAACTTGTTGCTGCTGATTGTCGGTGCCGTTGGTTGCATCGGCATGTCGCGCAGCAACGATGCCACGCGGCAAATCTATCAACAGCAATTGTCGGCAGCATCGTTCCTTGCCGAAGCCCGTTCCAACCAGTTACTCGTGCGCGTGCTGCTGGATCAGGCAGCGTTCGCCACGAAAGCAGAAGATGGCAAGGCGCGCGCCGCGACGGCGCAGGATTTCGCGCGGCTCTCCGATGCCGCGTGGCAGGGCTACATGGCGATTCCGCGTACGCCTGAACAGGCGCGTGCCACCGACGACGTCTCGGCCAAGCGCCGCGCACTGTTCGAGCAGGGTGTGGCGCCGATGATCGCCGCGTTGCATCGCGGTGATCGCGATGCCGTGATGCGTTACGTCATGGAGGAAATTCCGAAACTCGACATCGCCTTCACGGCCGTCAATACCGAACTCGCGAAGCTGCAGGTTGCCAGTGCAAAGGCGGTCTACGAATCGTCGCAGCAGCGCTATGACTGGCTGCTGACGATTTCCATCGGCGTGCTGCTGGTGGGGCTGGTGTTCAGTACGGTGGTGGCGTGGCGTCTGCGTGCGTCGATCGTGCAGCCGCTCGATATCGCTATCGCACGTTTTGCGCGGATGGCCGATGGTGACCTGAGCGCATCGACGGATCGCCATCTGGGCGTGGACGCCGACGAGCACGCGAAGAGCGAAACCACGCGCATGCTCGGCATGCTGGGCCGCATGCAGCAGAAGCTTGCGCAGATGGTGGGCGAGGTGCGCGGTGGTGCGGACTCGATCGCGGCGGCCAGCCAGCAGATTGCCAGCGGCAATGCCAACCTGTCGCAACGCACGGAGCAGCAGGCCGCGTCGCTCGAAGAGACCGCGTCGAGCATGGAGGAACTGACGAGCACGGTGCGCCTGAACGCCGATAGCGCGCGCGAAGCGAGCACGCTGGCTGTGGATGCCCGCTCGCTGGCCGAGCATGGCAGCGAGGCCGTGGCGCGCGTGCAGACCACGATGCAGCAGATCGACACGGGCGCCAACAAGATCGTCGACATCATCGAGGTGATCGAGAAAATCGCGTTCCAGACAAACATCCTCGCATTGAACGCGGCGGTGGAAGCGGCAAGGGCCGGCGAACACGGACGTGGCTTTGCCGTGGTGGCCGGCGATGTGCGCGACCTGTCGCAACGCTGTGCGTCGGCGTCGAAGGAAATTCGTGCGCTGATCGGCGCATCGGTGGCGAATGTGCGCGAAGGGACGGCACTGGTCAATGGTGCGGAGCGCGCCATGCAGGACATCGTGGGCGCGGTGCGGCGCGTGACCGACATCATCGGCGATATCAGCGCCGCGTCCGGCGAGCAGTCGCGCGGCATCGAGCAGGTGAACGTAGCCGTGTCGCATATGGATGGCATGACGCAGCAGAATGCCGCGCTGGTGGAGGAAGCTGCAGCGGCGGCAGGTTCGCTGGAGGATCAGGCGCAGCGGCTCAAGGGGCTGATGGGAACGTTCCGGCTGGCCTGAGCACGATGGGTCAGGGTCCGTCTTCGTGAAACCGCGATGCGAGACTGAGGCATTTCTCATTCGCTTCCGAATCGGGGCGAAGCGGTCCCGTCAGCGTTGTTTCGCGGGATGTCTGGCGTAGAATCGCTGACGATCAGAACGAAGACGGAAGAGACTGCACATGACGGATGTCGTATCGAACGTAGCAACGGAACCGGGTTTCACCGAGTTTGTATCGACCGGACTGCAGGGCGGTGTGGCGTACCTGACGCTGACCCGCCCGCAGGCCCTCAATGCGTTGTCGCTGGAGATGATCCGAGCGATGACGGCGGCGCTGACGCGCTGGGAAGCCGACCCGGCCGTGCATGCGGTGGTAGTGGCCGGTGCAGGAGGCAAGGCGTTTTGCGCGGGCGGTGATATCCGCTGGTTCCACAAGGCGTACCACGAGGGTGATCCGCTGCTCGACCAGTTCTTCGTCGAGGAATACGCGCTCAACTACCTGATCCATCGTTACACCAAGCCTTACATCGCGCTGATGGATGGCGTGGTCATGGGCGGCGGCATGGGCATCTCGCAAGGCGCGAAGCTGCGGATCGTCACCGATCGCACGAAGATGGCGATGCCGGAGACCAATATCGGATTGTTTCCCGATGTAGGCGGCGGCTGGTTCCTGGCGCGTACGCCGGGGCACATTGGCGAGTACCTCGGACTCACCGGCGTCGTGATTGCTGCGGCAGATGCGTTGTACGCGAAGCTGGCAGATGCTTTCCTGCCAACGAATGCACTGGCCGAACTGGTGGCGTCGCTGCAGGCGCAGTCGTTCAACAGTGGTGATGCGGTGCTGGCACATGTTTCCACGTTCACGCAGCAGCATGCAGGGGCCTGCGTGCCGGCGGAGAGCCAACTGGCACATCAGGCCGAAGCCATCGACAGCCTCTTTGGCCGCGCGACGGTGCGGGACATCCTCGACGGGGTTAGCGATGCCGCTGGCGACTGGGCGGCGCAGACCGCGGCGATGCTGCGCAGCCGTTCGCCGATGATGCTTTGTGTCACGCTGGAGCAGGTGCGCCGTGCACGGTCGATGTCGCTGGCCGACGAACTGCGCATGGAGCTGGACATGATGCATGACGTGTTCCGCCATGGCGACGGCGTGGAAGGTATCCGCGCGCTGGCAATCGACAAGGATCATCAGCCCCGCTGGAATCCGGTGCGACTCGACGAGGTGACGCCGGGCCGTGTTCGTGCGTTCTTCGACAGCAAGTGGAAAGCCGAGGATCACCCGCTGGCCGCGCTGGGCCGATAGTTGTCGCTGGCCTGACCCGCGGAGCAGAACCACGCAGGCTCTAGTAGAGTGATGGCTGCCCTGCACGGTCGTGCGTTTGGCATGACCTGGGCAGGGCGGTCACGCCCTCGATCTCCCTGAACGTCTCTACATTCGCTGAACAGTGAAAGGAACCGTATGAGCAATCCTCGTGATGTCGCCGTAGTGGTGGGTAGCCTGCGCAAGGACTCCCTGAACCTGAAACTGGCCAAGGCCCTTGCCGCGCTCGCGCCGCCCCAGTTGAAACTCGACATTGTCGAGATCGGCCAGTTGTCGATGTATAACCAGGATCTGGACGACAACCCGCCAGCCGAGTGGGTGGCGTTCCGCGATCGCATCCGCCGCGCGGACGCCGTGCTGTTTGTTACGCCCGAATACAACCGCTCGGTGCCTGCCGTGCTCAAGAACGCTATCGACATTGGTTCACGGCCCTATGGTCAGAGCGCATGGGATGGCAAGCCCGGCGCGGTGGTTAGCGCATCGCCGGGCAATATCGGCGGGTTTGGCGCCAACCACCATCTGCGACAGTCGCTGGTCTTCCTGAACGTGCCGGTGCTGCAGCAACCCGAGGCCTATCTGGCCGGTGCCGACAAGCTGTTCGACGAACAAGGGGGGATTGCCAACGAATCCACGCGCGGTTTCCTGAGCAAGTACCTGACCACCTTCGCGGCCTGGATCGAGAAGACGGGCGGCTGAGATTCACCGGCGTCACAGGCGCTACGGGAGCGATTGTCTTGGGTCAGTTCCGTCCTACAACGCGAAGCGGAACGGACCCGACACCGGCGTTTGAATCGCCTTTCTATAGTGGAGTCGTGCTCACCACATATAGACAAGGAGGAAACAAATCATGCCGTATATCCTCGCGTGGCTCCTCGGCGTACCGGCCTTCGTTCTGATCCTGATCTGGCTGTTCATGCACTGATCATGCATGGATCGGCACTTGCCTTGGGGCACGCTGTACCGGCCCCGCAAGCTGCCTCTCCTGCGACGGCGCCCTTATGGGCGCCGTTTTCATTGGTGCGCCCAGCAAGCGTGCTGGAATCGTCATTGATCCACCAGTTTCGCGGTCATGCAAATCCCAGGGCAACGCGTGCGTCGCGCAGCATGAACTGATCAGTGTGGCCGACAACACCCCACGTTCCAGGCCGTGGTTTAGTACTGCTCCTGGCCGGGCCTGAGCAGCTTAAGCCGCGTTTTGCCGTCCGGGGTAAAGTGGGTGCCGAATCGCACGAGGCCAGCTTGATGCAGGTGACAGCTCATGGTGAAACTGAGCAGCATCCCCGGCTCGGTTTGCTCGATGGTGATGTCTATGGCCCTCAGCCGCGGCTCGTAGCGCAGTAGCGTGGCTTCGATCTCGCGCTTAAGCGTATGTGCAGAGGCGGGGAGATGGCGATAGATGCGGGACAAGTCCCCGAGCCCATAATCCGGCAGATGCGCGAGACCACCACGGCGGTTATTGAGGATGCGCTGAATGTTGTCCTGCACCGACAGGAAGGTCTGCGTGGCTGCATCGAACTCGTCGACCGCCAGGCCATTTGCAAAGTATCCCGTCACGGCTTCAAAGAGGCCTGGCCCACCGCGCATCAGCCTTGCTCCACGCCTTCAGGCATTTCGTCGAACTCCACACCGATGCCGTGCTCCTCTGAGAACGACAGCCGGATCGAAGCCGGGGTTTGACCGTTGGCGACGCGCAAGAGCAACTCGCGGGACAGCACCGGCAGGATCTGCTGATCAAGCAGGCTGTCGATGTTGCGCGCGCCGGAATCCGGCAAGAGGCAGGCGCGAACCAGTTCGGCCACGAGCGCATCGGCACACTGCAGCGGTACGCCAAACCGGCGTTCGATACGGGTAGCTACCTTCGCGAGCTTCATGCGCACGATCGTGGCCATTGCGTTCGCGGCAAGCGGCTGGTAGACGACGGTCTGGAAGCGGGCGAGCAACGCAGGCTGGAAATGGTCCAGCAGCTTTGGCCGGATGGTTTCCATCAGCATGCCGGCGGTGAGCTCGCCGCCGGCCTCCGATACCGCCAGGCTGGCAGCCAGAATCTCGCTACTGCCGAGATTCGACGTCATGAGAATGACGGTGTTGCGGAAATCGATGACCCGGCCCTCACCGTCACGCATGAAGCCGCGGTCAAATACCTGGTAGAACAAGCTCAACACGTCTCGATGAGCCTTCTCGACTTCATCGAGCAACACCACACTGTAGGGGCGCTGGCGAACCGCTTCGGTCAGGATGCCGCCTTCCCCGTAGCCGACATAACCCGGCGGCGAGCCCTTCAATTGCGACACCGTATGGGCTTCCTGGTACTCGGAGAGGTTGATAGTGATGAGCGATCGTTCGCCGCCGAACATCAGGTCCGCAAGCACGCGCGCTGTTTCGGTCTTGCCCACCCCGGACGGCCCGACCAACAGGAAAACGCCTAGTGGCGCTTCCTCGGATTTCAGTCCTGCCTTGGCGGCGCGCAGGCTCCTGCCCACGGCCGCCAGCGCATCATTCTGGCCCACAACGATAGTGCCGAGGCGCGATTCCAGCTCGAGCAGTGTCGCGAGTTCGTTGGCCAGCAGGCTGTCTACCGGGACGCCTGTCCAGTCGGCAATGACTTGCGCAATGGCGCTTTCATCGACTTCCGCATGGATCAGTGCGTTGTGGCCTGGCAGCGCCAGCGTCTCATGCGTGGCGGCGATCGCCGGCTCCAGGTGCCGCCGCACGGTTTCGTCCGAGGCCGTTTCCCAACGTTTTCGCAAAGATCGCAGCGTCTCGGCGGCATCCTTCTGTTTGGCGAACGCCTGCTCAAGCCGGACCCTTTCAGCGGCCAGCTCAGTGAGCCGCACTTCGATGGCTGCCAGGCGATCCTGATCGCTGGTGCCCACGGCGCCTCGGTCCTGCTGCAGCGCAGTGCGCTCGACCTCTAGGGCGGCCTGTTCTGCGTGGCAAATCGAGATGGCGACGGGTGTGGCCTCCTGGCTCATGCGCACGCGGGCCGCCGCCGTATCGAGCAGGTCAACCGCCTTGTCCGGCAGCTGGCGCCCAGTCAGGTAGCGGCGCGAGAGACGCACGGCGGCCGCCACCGCCGCATCGGTGATATGAACGCCGTGGTGCTGTGCGTAGCGCTCCTTCAGCCCCCGTAGCATCAGACAGGCGTTCTCATCGTCTGGCTCATCGACCTTAACCATCTGGAAGCGCCGTTCCAGCGCCGCGTCTCGTTCGAAATACTGCTTGTACTCGGACCATGTGGTGGCCGCGATCGTGCGCAACTCGCCCCGTGCGAGTGCCGGCTTGAGTAGGTTGGCGGCATCCGCGCCGCCCGCGTTGTTGCCCGCGCCAATCAGCGTGTGGGCCTCGTCAATGAAGAGCAGGATTGGCGTCGGTGACTGCTGTACTGCCTCAATGACGTTCTTCAGTCGTTGTTCGAATTCGCCCTTTACGCCTGCCCCGGCCTGAAGCAGTCCGAGGTCCAAGGTGAGCACGGACACGCCTCGGATGACGGCGGGCACGGCGCCTTCGGCAATCTTGAGCGCCAGACCTTCGACGAGCGCAGTCTTGCCCACCCCCGGCTCGCCAACAAGGATCGGATTGTTCTTGCGTCGGCGGGCCAGGATATCCACCATCTGTCGGATTTCGACATCGCGCCCGAAGACGGGATCGATCTTGCCGTCGCGCGCCTTTTGCGTAATATCGGTCGTGAACCGGGCAAGCGCCGAGGTATCGCCCTGACCGGGCAAGCTACGTGCGGTCGCCAATCCAGATGGCGGCTGTGCCGGGGCGCTGGCGGACGGGTGAGCCTTTTCCGGGGCCGACGGTGTATCCGCTTCCGCCGAGATCTTGTCCAGTTCCGGGATAAGTCGCTCGATTTGCGCGGCCGAGATGCTCAGGAGCGGCCAGGCATCCGCTGCGCGCAGCAGGCTGGGGGTTTCGGCGAGCGCCGCGAGCAAGTGGGCCGAACGGATCGATTGTGTACCTTCGCTCAAGGATGCCTTGAGCCATGCAGCTTCCAGCCATTGCCCGAGCCGCGACGACAGCCCTGGCTTACCGCGGAGGTCGTGTGGCAGGCGGTCGACCGCAGCCAGCAGTCCGTTCCAGATAGTGTCCACATCCAGTTCGTAGCGACGTAGGATGGCGAGCAGGTCGCCTTCCCCAAGCTCCAGCAGCTTGATCAGCCAGTGCTCGACCTCGATGTCCCGATGAGCGCGCGTCTCGCACAGGCTGGCAGCGTCGGCCAGCGCGTGAGCGCAGTGTGTGTTGAGGCGGCGCAGGAACGGTGAGTAGTCTCGAGCGATCATGACGATGTGAACTGGGGGAGTAATCAGAAGAGTCAGGAAAGCGCGGCCAGGACGCGCCGGCCGCGCGGGTGGTTAGCCGACACTATGTACCGGCCGTGCAGCGCTTACGAGCGCTCGTTCCAGCTATCGGCGTGAATGATGTTGCCGTCCTTGTACGACCAAGTGATCTTCTCGTAGCGCAACTCGACCTCTTCCAGATGGTTGTGCTTTTCAAAGGCCGGGTTCTTGATGTCCAGCATCTTCGGCGCGACGGCCACCACCTTGACGTTATCCAGCTTGGTGTTGAAGTACTCCTTCTCCTTGCCGGAGTCGTCGATCTTGTACCACTTGATCTCGATCGACTTCAGGGTCTGGCCGCTGGTGACCGCCTTGTACAGGTAGGGGGTCGAGGCGTCAGTTTCCTTGGTGAAGGTGATCGGCTTGTGCACGCGCGTGCCGGTCAGCTTGCCGGTGTTCGAGTCGGTCGGGATGTTCACGGTGTGGTCGAACGCCACGACCTCGACGCTGCCTTCACGGCCTGAAACGGTAACCGACCCTTTGATGTCGGCGCCGCCATCGTCCTTGATCCACATGTATGCGGGAATTGCCATGACTTACTCCTTTTGCTGGAATGAACAGGCCGATTGGCCCGAAATTGCCTGATTGCCACGACGATCATCACGGCAGTCAGGGAGAAGGGTGATCTCGACGCGACGGTTGGCCGCGCGGCCAACCTCCGTATCGTTGGTGGCCTTGGGGCGGGTGTCGCCGTAGCTCTGGATCGCGAAATGCGTCACCGGCAGCCCTGCCGCGTCGGCAAGCCAATCCCGCACAGAAGCTGCACGGGCTTCGGACAGTTTCAGATTGGCCTGGGGGCGGCCAACGGCATCGGTATGCCCGGCCACCAGCACGCGCTTGTCCGGATGGGCCTTGATCATCTCCAGCGCCTCAACCAAGACGCGGTTGGAGCCTGGATTGAGCACCGCGCTGCCGCTTCTGAATAGCGACAGGCTGTCCAGTTCAATGGTCGACGGCGGCGGTTCTGGCGGCTTGTAAGCGGCAATCAGGCTTTCTAACGGGCTTTGCAATGCGCCTCCCCGATAGAATCCCAGGCCGAGCCGTGGCGGCACCCCGTTGCGGTGATAGCGTTCTAGTTCGTCCCGGTCACGCTTGAGCACTTGTAAGGCATCGATCCGGGCTGCGACATGGTCCGCACCGATCGCGCGATACCTACTCATGTCGTCCGTTACGCGTACGACCAGTGCGCGGTTTTGCAAGGCCGACGCCGCTGCGGCGGCGCAGAACGCCAAGACCAGCCAAGTGAAGGCGTGGGCCAGCGCGCGGGGCAGCGCGTGCTGTGCTGGCTGCACTGCAATACCCCGGATAAGTGGGTCTGGAAAAGCGTAGGACGCGCGCCGGTCGCCTTTGGGCACAGGGGCTAAGCCTGTCGTCTGTGAAACAAGTTGGGCATAGAGCGAGTCGGCCACCGGCACACCTACCGTGGCGGTTACGCCAAACGCAGCCAGCCAGACCGGACGCCCAATGGCTTTCCTGCCTGGGTCGTCGTTGCGCAGCGAGGGCAGCAATGCAACGGAAGCCCACTGCGCGAGCGCATCGAGGCGGGCAATGCGGCGCATGCGTGCCGCCCGATCTGCCGGTATGGCCCCTGCCGGATACTGGGCGAGGCGATCGGCAAGCTGCGCGCCTAGTGCGGTGTCGGGTGGCACTGTTCCTGAAAAGCCGAACCAAGGACAGTCGTCGGATGGCCCGTCAGCTTCCTCTACGTACACGGCCAAGCAAACCGGCAGCGAGTAGCCGACGGCGCGGCTGGCCACGCCAACGGCCGCCCGCCAGCTCCGGAGTGTCGCGAATAGTGCCGTGGCGTCGCGTGCTTCGTCGGCCGCAACCAGACAGGCAACGGCATCCGGCGCCTGGCCCTCACGCCAACGCTTGAGGGCATCGGCTACGAATGCCAACCGGTTTGGCTCATCAATGCGTACCCAGATGGCGACATCCGTGATCTTCACAAGCGCTTCGCCAAAAGTCGAGGCCAGGACGCCATTGGCAGCGCCGACGGTTAGCACGAGCGGCGTATTGCGCCGAATATCGTCCGGCAGCGCCGCAAGCGAGGCATCAATCGCGGTCAGAACAGCCTGAGAAACTTGCCGACGCGCCTGCAATCGCCGCGTTGCAACGGCGATTGCCGCCACTGCCAGAACGGCGACAAGGCCGCCGAGCAGCAGATTCCAAGCAGTGGCCCACGGTGAGCTCACCGCCAACCAGGCCAGCGCGAGCGCCGCGATCCAGACAAAGAGTGTGCGATACGGGTAGCCGGTCACGAATTCCCTTTCAGCCGACAAGCTGCGCGATCGAGGCGGTGAGCCAGCGGTCCAGCGCGAAGTAGATCAGGCCCGCTCCGGCAAGGGAAATCAGGACCCAGCCGAGGGGCGTGAGATGGCGCAAGCCACGCGCCTTGCCGGCGGTGACGATGATCGGACCGGACGCTCCCTGCACCCCGGCACGCCCCAGGCGTTCATCAATGGCCCGCATCAGGGTCTCGCGGGCAGCGGCGCCTTCGAACGCGAACTTGCCTTGAAAGCCGAGTCCCAGGACGGCATAGAACACTGCCAGCAACGGCACCACAGGCTGCGGCTCCGCCAACCGACGCTCCATACGGACAATTAGCTCTTCTCCTGCGTTATGACTCTGGAACTCCTTGACCTGCAGGGGTTCGCGTTCCCAGGCGTCGCGATCCGCCGCCTTGAGATGTTGGAGGGCGACTTCATCCAGCAATGCACACTGCGCGTAGGCAGCGTCTTCCACAACAGCCGCAGAATGGCCAGCCGCGCGGAACTCTTCGCGCAAGTGAGCCACAAGCTCCAGGCACTTTGCCCGGAAGGACTCAAAGGTGACCGCAATCGTGGCGCCAGCATCCAATTCGGTGACGGTCAGTGCGGTGTCGCGCAAGGCGAGTGGAACAATGGTCGTGAACGTGGTCATGCCGGCAGTACCGCAAAGAGCTCAAGTGAGACATCCGGCACCGAGGCCGGTACATAAAACTGGCAGGCGCGTGCATCGAGCATGCGCCTGAAGGCGGGATGCGCGCTGTCCAGTGCGAAGTACTGGTTCTCGATGCGCACCGGAATAGCCGCAGGCAATCGTGACATGGTGCGCAGCGGAATCCCCGGCAGCGCCGAGTTGACAATCTGCTCAACCTCATCCGGTGCCCCGGCCTTGCACAGGCGCGGGAGCTGCTCAAGCAGTGCATGGGCGGGCAATCCGGCCTGGACTGACAAGTAGTAATCGGCACCTTCGACCAGGCGCTCCTCGTTGATCTTGCCGACCCAGACTGTCGGTCGCACTCGCTCCAGTACTACCGGAACCACACGTGACGGAATTACCGTATCCAGCAGCGCGCGAATGACCGATTCCAGCTCCGCAAACACGGGCTCGGGGGTCAGGTGATCGTAGGCCGGTATGGCTTTCAGCGTTTCGGTCGTTGAGAATGTCAGCAGCGCACCAGCCAGGCGGGCGAGCACACCGTAGAGGCGCTCCGGGTGCTGCTGCGGCGCTGCACACAGCCGAGCCAGCTCCGGCCAGCTGCTGTTGACGCTGTGCAGCAGCCAGAAGAGTGCGACATCGGCTACGGCGAAATCGGCAATCTGGTCCGAGCGCTCGCGTCGGCGCACGGCGAGGCTCGCACTCTTGGCGGCAAGAATGTCCGACAAGCGCTTCATCCGGTCGGTGAGGCGGTCACTTGCCGACAGGAAGAGACAGGGGGGTACGAAGGCCGCATCAATCTCGATGCGGCCCTGCGGGGTGCGGGCCAGTCGGGCAATCGGACAGGTCACGTAATCGGCGTGTTCCTCGAAATCGAAGAGCAGGGCCAGTGCGTGGCGCTCGATACTGATCTCTTCCCTGCCTTCGCCGTGCATGTCCGCAACAGACAGGTATTCGCGAACGAAACGGCGCGGTCGCGCCGGCCGATCAACCTCCTCGACGCAGTTGCCGCCCTGGGCATCTACCAGGGGCAGGCCGATGAGGACCGTCACGCTGTCGACATTCACCGGCATGTCGGCAAGATCGCGTGGGGTGGGCGTCCGGTCGGATGTTCGGGTATCGATAAGGGTCCCATCCGGCAGGCGCGCTTTCAGGGCGCTGACGGTAAGCCGATGAATGGAGAGCGCCTGCTGGTCCAGTGCCACCTGCACGACACCCCACGGCTCAGGGGCGGCAATCTGCGCGACCAGTTCGTCGGAGTATCGCTCCCACAGCGCCTGCTGCTGGAAATGCTGCGGGGTCATGAAAATTCCCTGTGCCCACAGCGGTCTTGTTATCTTCATGGTGATCGAGAGCCGCGCTGTAACGCGCGTTAGACGGCGAATGCAAATCGCGCCGCGCGAAGCCTTGGCCTCCCGTGCGGCGCTGATAGCCCCTTGAAATTCAGTTCTTCGCTTTCGGCATCTGCGAGACCAGCGACAGATTGATGTCCATGCCCTCGATCTGGAAGTGCGGCACGATGAAGAGCTTGACGCGGAAGAAGCCCGGGTTGTCCTCGATGTCCTCGACAATCACCTTGGCTTCGCGCAGCGGGTGCGACGCTTGCAACTCGTCGTCCGGATCGGTCATCTCGGTCACCAGCGTCTTGATCCAGGTGTTGAGCTCCAGTTCCAAAACGCGTCGGTCCTTGGTGGTGCCGATGTTCTCGCGCTGGATGAGCTTCAGGTAGTGAGCGATGCGCGACAGCAGGAAAATGTACGGCAGCCGTGCGTTGACGCGGCTGTTTGCCGTGGCTTCACTGGTGTCGTAGAGCGCCGGCTTCTGAGCAGAGTGCGCCGAGAAGAAGCACGCAAAATCGTGATTCTTGTAGTACGAGAGAGGAATGAAACCGAGGTTGGCGAACTCGAACTCGCGCGTTTCCGGAATCAGCACCTCGGTCGGAATCTTGGCCTGGTTGCCGGTACCGAGGTCATACAGATGGATTGGCAGGTCTTCGACCAGACCACCGGCCTGCGGGCCGCGGATCTGCACACACCAGCCGTTCTTGATGAAGCTCTGCACCATGTTCGCGGCAAACGCGAACGACGCATTGGCCCACAGATATCGGTTGTGGTCCGGACCCTTGACGGCCTCGGTGTAGTTGAACGCGCGTACCGGCACGGTCTCAGGGCCATAGGGCAGGCGAGCCAGGAAGCGCGGCAGCGTCAGGCCAATATAGCGCGCATCGTCCGAATCACGGAAGCTCTTCCACTTGAGATACTCGGCACGATCGAAATAGTTGCCGATATCGCGGATGCTGGCCACGTCTTCCATCGCGTCTTTACCGAAAAACTTCGGCGAGACCGAACCCACGAACGGCATGTGGGCGGCGGCGGACACTTTGGAAATATTGCGTAGCAGGGCAATATCCTGCGGGCTGCGATCAAACGCATAGTTCGAAATGATAGAGCCGATCGGCTCACCGCCCGGGGTGTCGTACTCCTGGATGTAGGTGTGTCGGTACAGGCCGCTCTGGATCACCTCAGGGGTGTCCTCGAAGTCCTGGCGCAGCGCCTCCTTTGCGACATCCAGTACTTCGATCTTGACGTTCTTGCGAAAGTCCGTGCGATCGACCAGGAACTTGAGGCCACGCCAGGCAGACTCGATCTCCTGAAACGTCTTGTGATGCATGATCGCGTCGAGCTGTCGGCTGATCTGCTCGTCCAGATGTGCAATATGGAAGTCCAGCAGGCTCTTGTCGAGGCGGTCCACCTGCTGCGACGAATCCTGGATCATTTTCAGGAAGACGTTCATCGCCTGCGTGACGCGCTCGTCGAGCGACGATTCCGCGAGCGCATCGGCGCTCTGAAAGGATTCGACCGGACGGGTCATCTTGACAGGCGTCAGATTGATTTTTTCGCACAGGGATTCGTAGACGCTCTTGCCAGACGCATCCAATACGACAGTCTCGGTTTCGTGATTGCCGAGGGCGGAGATTTCGTGCTTGGTCATGGAGTTGAATTCTCAGGAACTGTGGGTTACTGGGCGGACGGGACGGCGGATGGTGCCGATTCGCCGATCTTCTGCAGATCGGCGCGCAGGCGCTCGGAGAGGCCCGGGTCCTTGAGGATCTTTTCCAATTCGCGACGGAACATGGCGTTATCGAGCAGGTTCGACTTGAGGTCACGCAGCAAATTGCGTGCGGCCATCAGTGCGCGCAGCTCTGGCACGCGGCTCGCCACAACTTCGGGCTTGAAGTCGTCCATCGACTTGAAGTCCAGATCAACCGGTAGCTCCGAACCATCACCCGCCAGCGTGTTCTCGACCGCGATTCTTACCCTGGGGTTGTAGTCGGCGAGGACGGAGTTGAAGTTGTTCTTGTTGACCGAAACCTTCTCGCGCTCAGCCAGCGTACGCGTTTCCTGGCCGTTGCTGTAGTCGCCCATCACCAGCAACTTGAGCGGCAATTCAACCTTCTTCTGTGCGCCGCCTGTATGCAGGTCCAGCTTGATGTTG
>Ga0209025_1001829_pt1 | contig 25005 bp, 23 predicted proteins | sample AraplaMF_Col_mLB_FD_184256 | JGI IMG/M metagenome (GOLD analysis project Ga0209025, IMG submission 184256) | Arabidopsis root microbial communities from the University of North Carolina, USA - plate scrape MF_Col_mLB (SPAdes) (version 2) | ecosystem: Host-associated > Plants > Roots > Endosphere... | reverse complement strand
TAAATGGGGCGCTAACCTTCAAAAAGTTCGCGTACGCATCGACGGTAAAGTTCAACGTGTTTACGTTTCTGCTAGAGCATTAAAATCTGGCAAAATCGAACGTGTTTAATAATAAAAAAAAGAGCCGATAGGCTCTTTTTTTATTATCCTCATGAAAAAAGCACCATTAATGGTGCTTTTTTAGTCCTTTTTAAAGGTATTTAACACCGCGCGAACAATTCCACCAAGAAATTTAGGTAACTTAATTGTATAAAATCTCATGGTTTCCCTCCTAATCCCCATTACTCCACTTGTTTACTATATGATGCAAGTAGCAAAAGTGTTTCTTCAATCAGTGCTTCTTATCACCATTAATATGCCAGAAGCAAATGAAAAAGTACCTTTTTCCGCAATGAGTTCATTACTAATACAAAGCGTCGATCCCCATTCTATCGTTTTATCAGTAAGAGGATATTTAAAGCCACGAAGTGTAATACCTTTTACAATTTCCGTAACAGGCACAAAGGATACGTATGGAAATTGTTCATTTTCTTCAATTATATATGTGCCTACTTTTTTTACAGAGATTTCATTTTTATTGTCAACGATATACATTTCAGTATGTGCTTCCAGCCCTTTTAAAAGCATTTGTATGTTCGCTAACCCATGATCAAGCCTTCCGCCTGTAGCACCAAAAATGCGAATCAAATCCGGCTTTTGCTCCAGTGCCCAATGAATTGCAATTTCTAAATCCGTTTGATCTTTTTCACGCGGAACAATATGTAACTCATCTGTCTGTTTTTGCATCCACGCTAATTCTTCATCTGTAACTGAGTCATAATCACCAAATGCAACAGTAGGTATGATTCCTCTTTGCAACAAACGATATACACCACGATCAACCGCAGCCCATACTACTTCCTCATTTTCATACCGAGAGAAATCAGCACAGTACTCCGCCGGTCCTCCAGCTAAAATATGAATAATCATCTTTTCTTTCCCTTCTATAGAAAAAAGCAATCTGCCAGTCGGTAGATTGCTTTTTTCACATTAGCCCGTTCTAACAGGTCTTAAAAGTTTTCTTATCTATATTCCTTATCCACGAATTACTCGAATTGCTTCACCGCGGTCTTTTTGATTGTACACTGCTGATCCTGCTACAAGAACATTTGCTCCAGCTTCTACACAAAGTCTCGCAGTCTCAGCATTCACACCACCATCAACTTCGATTTCTACTTGTAAATTACGCTCTTTGACCATTTCTGCAACTTGTTTAATTTTCGGTAATACAGAGTGAATAAACTTCTGTCCACCAAATCCTGGATTTACTGTCATAAGTAATACCATATCAATATCTCCCAATACGTGTTCAATCATTGAAACTGGTGTATGTGGGTTTAATACAACTCCAGCTTTAATACCATGTGATTTAATTAATTGAATCGTACGATGTAAATGCGGGCACACCTCTACATGAACAGTAATAATATCCGCTCCAGCTTTTGCAAAAGTAGGGATATAGTTATCCGGGTTTTCAATCATTAAGTGTACATCTAATGGTAAAGATGTAATTGGACGAATCGCTTCTACAATTAATGGACCAATTGTAATGTTCGGAACAAAATGCCCATCCATTACGTCAACATGGATATAATCCGCTCCGCCCTTTTCTACATCTTTAATTTCTTCCCCTAGTTTGGAAAAATCTGCTGATAAAATCGATGGTGCAATTTTAATCATAATTAATACCTCGGCTTTCTCTCTCTAATTTCTTCTACAAATTGTTTGTAATGTTCATAACGATATTGTGTAATTTTCCCTTCTTCAACCGCAGCTTTTACTGCACATTTCGGTTCTGAAAGGTGTGTACACCCTCTAAATTTACAGTATTGACTCTCTTCTTTCAACTCTGGAAAACAATACGTAAGATCTTCTACTTCGATATCAATAAAATCAAGAGAGCTAAAACCCGGTGTATCTGCAACCAGACCGCTTCCTACTGCAATTAATTCTACATGCCTTGTCGTATGCTTCCCTCGCCCTAAATGCGATGAAATATCATCTGTTTTTAGGGCTAAATCTGGGCGTAATACATTTAACATGGAAGATTTCCCTACACCAGATTGCCCCGCAACAACTGAGACACAACCTTCTAAGAATGGTTTTAAAATATCAATACTTTCCGATGTATTTATAGAAGTAAATAACACATCATATCCCATTTCACGATAATCATTTGCATAAGATTCAACAGTTTCTCGCATTTTTTCATCTACTAAATCCATTTTACTGATACAAATAATTGGTTTAATGTTATGATATTCAATTAATACTAAAAATCGATCTAATAACCCTGGGTTAAAATCTGGTTCAACTGCTGAGAAAACAAGGATTGCTTGATCAACATTGGCAATTGGCGGCCTAACAAGTTCATTTTTCCGCTCAAAAATCTCTAAAACATAGCCTTCATTCGGATTCTCCGCTTGAAAAACTACTTGATCTCCTACAAGTGGTGTAATTTTATTTTTTCTGAATACACCACGACCACGGCATTGTGTAATGCCACCTTCATGCTGTACATAATAAAAACCACTTAAAGCTTTTACAATTTTTCCTTCTGCCATATAATTCTCCTTTATTCTATATAAAGTGAAATTGTTATCAGCCTCTCCATACAGTTATCCCTTCCTTAAAATATTGAGACGGGGTACTGCCAGCGAATACTAGGATAAAACTGACTATTTATCAGTTCAGATTCTCCTTTATTTCCACTTCACTTTTATGGCTGTCCTTCTATTTCAAAACGTAATTTCTTACCCTTCTACGTTAACAGCATAACAGGCAAGAGCAACAAATTCCACTCTCCATACAAAGAAGGTGGAATCCACCAAATGGAGACACACCTTTACTAGGCTGGATATGGCACTTCTTTATCAATAATTGTCGTCCCATCTCGAACAATTTTGTAATGACCTTTTGTTCCTTCTTGAATCACAAATTCCAAAGAAATAGTAGCAGATTCTGTTATTGTTCGCGTTTCAATCGGCTTATCCATTTTCTGCTGCATATCTTCTTTATAAATTTCAATTGTTTGTGGCTTTTTCTCACCTGTTGCAGGAGGCTCATACGGAATCGAAATGTTATCAACCTTTACTGTTTTCGTTACTTTAGGCTTCGGACCATCAGAGACAGTAATCGTTACTTTATCCCCTTCTTTTAACGGCGTTCCTGGTTTTGGTGATTGTGAAATTACTTGTCCCTTATCAACAGTATCCGAATATTCTCTTTTTATATCTGGGACCAGTTTCTTTTCATTTAAATAGCTATTCACACTATTTTCCGTCCATCCAGAAAAATCAACAGGTCGAATTTGGTAAGGACCTTTACTCACCCAAACTTTCACATCTTGCTCCGCTTCCACAACCATTTGGTCTGCTGCTGGACTTTGTTCTACGATTTCACCTTTTGGTTTTTCGCTTTCAATATCGTATCGAACAACAATTTTATACTTCCCTTCCAATTCGTCCTTCAAACTATCAAAATCTTTTCCGATTAAATTACTCATCTTATCCTTCTTTTTTCCACCGGATTGATAGATAGTAATTTTCGACCTTTCTTTTACAACCCTTCCTGCTGCCGGACTTGTTTTAATTACTTTCCCAGCTTCAACATCATCTGTATAAACAATGTTCGGTTCAGCAACTTCAAATCCTTTCTCAACAAGAGTGTTAACAGCAGTCTCATACTTCATACCAGACACATCAGGAGTTTTTACGTCTTTAGGAATAAAGAATCCTGGAATCACAGTCAGCGCTAACGTTGTGCCGATTGCTAAAAGTAAAAATGTTGTAAGTAACACTTTCAGCCATTTGTTACTTCGCTTTTTTTTCTCGTTCGGTTTCACTTCTTCATCTTTTATCTGTTCATCCGCTTTACTTCCATTCAATACAATTGTTTCATCGCTTACATTTCCAAATAATTGTTCTTGTTGAATAATTGGAATTGCCTTCGTCGCTTCCATATCTTCAGGTATATAAAATGGTTGTTCGTTAATACGTTCTGGATATAGCGCCGTTTCAATATCTCTCTTCATCGCATTAGCAGACTGATAGCGATGAAATGGATCTTTTGCAGTTGCTTTTAAAATAATATTTTCTACACTTTGCGGAATATCTGGATTCCAGCGTTTTGGAGATGGTGTTTCATTCTGTAAATGTTTTAAAGCGATCGCGACTGCAGACTCTCCTGAGAAAGGTTGTCGCCCTGTTAGTAATTCAAACATAACAATACCAAGCGAATAAATATCCGATTGTTTATTCGCTATCCCTCCACGTGCTTGCTCTGGTGACAAGTAATGGACCGAACCAAGCACTGAGTTCGTATGCGTTATCGCCGTTGCACTTGTAGCAGTCGCAATCCCAAAGTCTGTCACCTTCACGACTCCATCATTCCGAATTAAGATGTTATGTGGCTTTATATCTCTATGGACAATTTCAAAATGATGCGCATGTGCCATTGCAGATGTTAACTGCTCCATAATATCAAGAGCTTCTCCTATCGGTAACATTCCACGCTGCGTTATGTATTGCTTTAATGTTTGTCCAGGTACATATTCCATAACAAGATAATAAATTCCATCTTCTTCCCCAACATCATACATATTCACAATATTTGGATGCGACAACGTTGTAACAGATTGCGCTTCTCGATGGAAACGTTTAATAAACTCATCATTATTTGCATAATCGAGTCTTAATATTTTTACCGCTACATCTCGGCCTAGTATATCATCATGAGCCAAATATACATTGGCCATCCCTCCGCCACCGATCATTTTCAGTAGCTTATAACGGTCGTTTAGGCGTTTTCCAATCAGCACGTTGTAATTCACCTACTTTCGTTTGCCGAATCCGCATAATCAACAATGACAAGGGTAATATTATCTTCTCCCCCACGATCATTCGCAAGTTGAACAAGATGTTCTCCCTTTGTCTCGAGTTGTTCGTTTAATTGCAAAATCTTTCGCATATCATCCATAGCAACTTTATTTGATAATCCGTCAGAGCAAAGAAGCAGTTGATCATTTTCTTCTAACACTAATGTTTTAACATCTAATCCAACTTTTTCTTCTGTTCCAAGCGCTCGTAAAAGCAAATTCTTTTTTGGATGATACTCTGCATCCTCTTTTGAAATCTCACCATATCTGACAAGTTCATTTACAAGTGAATGGTCTTCAGTTATAAGTGAAATCTCATCATCTGATAACATGTAACATCGACTATCTCCTATGTGTCCAATTGTTACAAATCCCGCTGTACAAATCGCAACAATAACAGTAGTTCCCATACCACTACACTCTGTATGTTTCTTCGAGTATTCGTATACCCTCTCGTTAATCATCTCAACGTTTGTATGTAGCCATTCTTCGGCCTTTTTTGGTGTATCCATATTATACGTTTGTTTCCAATAATCATGGAATAGTTGAATGGCCATCGAGCTAGCAACATCGCCTGCTCGATGACCTCCCATTCCATCAGCTACAACAGCTAAAATATCTCCATCTAAATTATGAAAAACTCCTGCACTATCTTCATTATGTTGACGAACTTTCCCTTTATCCGATAGAAACACGGCTTTCATCTTGTCACCTCGTCTCTTCTTTGCGCTCCTTTGCACGCAACTGACCGCAGGCAGCATCAATATCATGACCTTGTTCACGGCGAATCGTTACATTCACTCCACGGTCTTTCAACGTTTTTTCAAATAAGAAAATTTGTTCACGTGGTGTTCTTACGTAATCGCGTTCTGGTACATAGTTTACCGGAATTAAGTTCACATGACATTTTACACCTTTTAAAAGTTGAGCCAATTCTTCGGCATGCTCAACTTGGTCGTTTTCTCCTCCAAATAAGCCATATTCAAACGTAATGCGACGCCCGGTTCTATTTACATAGTATTTAATAGCTTCCATTAAGTCAGGCAGCTTATAAGCACGGTTAATCGGCATTAATTTTGAGCGTAATTCTGTATTTGGAGCGTGCAATGAAATCGCAAAGTTAATTTGCATATCCTCTTCAGCAAACTTATAAATTTTCGGGATGATTCCACTTGTTGAAACCGTCATATGACGTGCACCAATATGAATTCCTTTTTCATGGTTAATAATGCGTAAAAACGACATTAAGTTATCGTAGTTATCAAACGGCTCTCCAATTCCCATTACAACAAGAGAACTCACGCGCTCATCTGTCTCATCAAGCGCACGTTGAACCTCTACTACTTGCGCTACGATTTCTCCAGCCTCTAGGTTTCGCTTTAAACCACCTAGTGTTGATGCACAGAATGTACAACCAATTCGGCAACCTACCTGTGTTGTTACACAAATGGAATTTCCATATTCATGTCGCATTAATACTGTTTCGATAGAATACCCATCATATAATTGGAATAAAAACTTAATTGTCCCATCAGAAGATGTTTGCTTTACTAATGTATTTAAAGTAGTAATATCAAAGGAATTCGACAATTTATCACGCAATCCTTTTGAAAGATTTGTCATATCCTCATAATTTTTTACACGCTTTTTATATAGCCAATCAAAAATTTGACCTGCACGGAATTTCGGTTCACCTTGTTCCTTTAACCAATTTTGCATTTCATGAAGTTGTAAAGAGTAAATAGATGTTTTTTTTGTTTCTAAATCTTTCTTTTGTTTTTTTACAGTCGTTTCCATGATGCTACACCTTCTTTCTTAAACAAGCAATATAAAAGCCATCTGTTGCAAAATAATGCGGTAAAATTTGTACTTGCCCTTCATTTATATAAGGACGTAATTTTTCTGGCATGCGCTCTTTCATAGTAGTATCCCATTCAAATTCAGGATGCTCTTGTAAAAATTGCTCTATCACTTGTTCATTTTCTATTTTTTCAATTGTACACGTACTATAAACAAGGCGACCACCTGCTTTTAACAGTGGAGCTACCTTTTCTAGTATCGATAGCTGAATTGTCGACAGTCTTTCACTATCGCCTTTTTCTTTACCTAATTTAATATCAGGCTTACGTCTGATAACACCAAATCCAGAACATGGTGCGTCTACTAATATTTTGTCAAAGCTTTCGTTCGCAAAATGTTCTTGAACTTTTCTGGCATCTAGCGCCTTTGTTTCAATGTTCTCTAATTCTAGACGCTTCGCCTGTTGCTGAATTAGACGAACTTTATGCGGATGTAAATCCAGCGACGTTACCTGACCAGTCCCCTTTAAACGCTCTGCAATGTGTGTTGTTTTCCCACCAGGCGCCGCGCAGCTATCAAGAACCATATCTCCTTCTTCGGGTTTCAAAGCACGCGCAACAAGCATAGAGCTTTCATCTTGAATAGAAAGGAAACCGTTTTTAAACGCTTCTGTATGCGCTACGTTTCCTTTTTCAATTTGGATAGCATCTTCTGATAAATCACCACGTTTTGCTTGTACACCCTCACGTTCTAGCAAAGCAATCGCTTCTTCTACCGTTATTTTATCAACATTCACACGTGCTGTCGGTACCGGCGGAACCATATTTACTTCGCACATTTTTTGCGCTGTTTCTAAATCGTATGCTGATACCCACTCTTGTACAAGCCACTCTGGATGACTCGTTGCAACAGAAACTCGCTCTACAGGATTTTGTATCTCCTCTAAAGATGGCACACCTTCACGTTGAATCGAACGGAGTACCCCGTTTACCATCCCTGCAATTCCTTTATGACCACGACGTTTTGCAATCTCAACAGCCTCATGAATCGCCGCTCTTTCTGGGACGCGATCTAAATATAGCATTTGATATAAAGATAAGCGAAGTAATATTTTTACCCACGCTTCAACTTTTTTTCTTAAAAATGGTTGTAAATAATAGTCAAGTGTATCACGACGTTGAATCGTTCCATAGACAATCTCAGTTAACAAACCAATATCTTTTCTATCAATCGCACTTTTTTCAATCAAATTATTTAAAAGTAAGTTGCTATAAGCGCCACTTTTCTCTACTTGAATTAGACCATCAAGAGCTAACTCACGAACATTTTGTCTCATGCGTCTTCTCCTAACTTCGTACCAATTTCAGGTTTTGTTCCACGTAAAAATTGTGAACAACTCATGCGCTTTTTACCAGATGGTTGTAACTCAGTAATTTTAACACCTGTTTCATTTCCTGTTGCCACAACGAAACCATCTTCTTCAATTGCTACAATAGAACCAGCTTCAGCCTGTACTGTTACAGGAACTTTTTCGCCCCACCATACTTTTACAACTTGCCCTGCTAAAGTTGTATAAGCAACTGGCCACGGATTTAAACCACGAATGTGATTGTAAACCTCTTCTCCTGTTTTCATCCAATCAATCTTTTCTTGCTCACGTTTAATATTGTAAGCGAATGTTACTTCATCCTCATTTTGTTTAATCGGTTCTAATTTTCCTTGTATTAAAAGCGGAACTGTTTTTGATAATAAGTGCGCTCCAGCCTCACTTAATTTATCAAATAATGAACCAGTTGTTTCACGTTCTTCGATTTCCACTTCTACTTGCGTTAAAATATCACCAGCATCTAATTTTTCCACCATATACATAATTGTGATACCTGTTTTTTCTTTTCCCTGCATGATGGAGTAATGAATTGGTGCACCGCCGCGAAGTTCTGGAAGTAATGAAGCATGAACATTAATACATCCATACTTTGGTGCTTCTAAAATTTCGTTTGGTACAATTTGTCCGAACGCAGCTGTCACAATTAAATCCGGCTCTAATGCCAATACTTTTTCATATTCGTCTTTTTCACGAATTTTTAACGGCTGTAACACCGGAATACCATGTTTTTCCGCTTCCACCTTAACAGGTGTTGGTGTCATAACCTTTTTTCTTCCCACTGGACGATCCGGCTGCGTTACAACACCAATTACATCATATCCATCTTCAATAAGACGACGAAGCACCGGTACAGAAAAGTCCGGTGTTCCCATAAATACTACTTTTATCATTCAAAAACCGCTCCTTTTACATCTCTTCTAATTCATTTTCCTCATAATATCTCGTCACTTTTGATGTAAATAACACACCATGTAAATGGTCGATTTCATGTTGGATTGCGCGTGCTAAAAAATCATCTGCCTCTAATAAAAAGATTTTACCACGACGATTTTGTGCACGTACTTTAATATACTCTGCACGCTCCACTTCACCATAAAGTCCCGGAAAGCTTAAGCAGCCTTCGGGACCTACTTGTTCACCACGTTTTTCTAAAATAACTGGATTAATCAGTTCGATTTTTCCCGTATCATCACCAATATCAACAACTGCCACTTGCAAACCTACGCCTACTTGTGGTGCTGCTAAACCAACACCATCTGCAACTAACATTGTTTCATGCATATCTTTTAACAAATTCACTAACTTTTTATCAAAGTTCATTACCCGTTCACATGGGGTTTCTAACACTTCATCTGGATGCTTTACAATTTCTAAAACTGCCATATTTTCCTCCGCTACATTAACATTGTTGGATTAAAGTCGATTGAGATCTGCAAATCTTTTTGCATTTCTGCTTGATAATGTTCATTTACCATTTTGAGCACGTACTTTAAGTTTGGTTCCCGCTTGTATTTTATCATGCATTGGTATCGATATCTATCTTTTATCCTTGGAATTGCTGAAGCAACCGGTCCTAGCACCATTGTTTGCCGCGAGCAATGCGTTCGTAAATAACCGACAATTTTTTCCGTTACTTGCACTGCTTTTAATAACTCTGGATGCGAAACGGTTACAAGTGCGACATAGTAGTATGGCGGGTATTGCCTCGTTTTTCTCATTTGCATTTCTTGTTCAAAAAATACATCGTACTGCTGATTCTTTGCTAGTTCTACGCTATAGTGTTCTGGCGTATACGTTTGAATTACTACTTCTCCTGGTAATTCATGTCGACCTGCACGTCCACTCACCTGTGTCAATAACTGATACGTTTTCTCGCTTGCTCGAAAATCTGGTAAATGTAGCATCGTATCAGCTGTTAAGACACCAACAAGTGTAACCTTTGGAAAATCAAGCCCTTTAGCGATCATCTGTGTTCCAAGTAAGATATCAGCTTTCTCTTCACCGAAGGCTTTTAATAACTTTTCGTGCATTCCTTTGCGACTCGTTGTATCAACATCCATACGGATAACCCGCGCCTCTGGAAATAACTTTGTAATTTCTTCTTCTACCTTTTGTGTTCCTGTCCCAAAGAAACGAATATACGAACTATTACAAGCAGGACAAGCAGTTGGCATACTTTCCTCATAACTGCAATAGTGACATTTTAAACGATGATTCATTTTATGATAGGTGAGTGATATATCACAGTGTGGACATTGCACGACATAACCACAATCACGACACATGACAAACGTTGAATGGCCTCTTCGATTTAAAAAAAGAACCATTTGTTCTTTCTTTTCTAACCGATCCGCTATTTTCTCATGAAGTAATTTTGAAAACATAGAACGATTTCCATCACGCAGTTCCTCACGCATATCAACAATTTCTACTGTCGGCAACGCTTGTTCATTCATACGCTTTTGCATGGTTAGTAGCTCATAAACACCTTTTTTCGCTCTAGCAAATGATTCTAGAGTCGGCGTTGCACTGCCGAGCACGATTGGACAATTATGATATTGCCCTCGCCAAATCGCAACATCCCTGGCATGATATTTCGGATTATCTTCTTGTTTATAACTTGACTCATGTTCTTCATCAATAATAATAATTCCTAAGTTTTCAAATGGAGCAAAAATAGCGGAGCGTGCTCCAACAACAACTTTTACTTCTTTTCGTAAAATTTTCCGCCATTCATCATATTTTTCCCCAACAGAAAGCGCACTATGAAGAACCGCAACTTGCGAACCAAAACGTCCTTTAAATCGATCTACCATTTGCGGTGTTAACGCAATTTCTGGAACAAGTACAATCGCCTCTTTTCCCTTTTTCAACACCGCAGCAATGGATTGCAAATACACTTCTGTTTTACCGCTTCCTGTAACACCATATAGTAAAAATGGATTATATGTTTCATTTGTAATGGATGACAAGATGGGCGTAATCACTTGATTTTGTTCATCTGTGAGCGGAAATGGCTTTGTCTGTTCAAAAGCCTCATCGTCATATGGGTTACGATATACTTCAATGTACTGTTCTAAAAGCAACCCTTTTTTCACAAGCGACTTTACCGGTGCATCTGTTATTTGTAGTTCTTCTGTTAATGTTTTTAATGGCACACTGTGATAATTTTCTACAAAGTAATACAGTACATCTTGTTGCTTTTTACTTTTCAGCTCAAAGGCAGCTGCCTCTAATTGTTCCTGTGGCAATTCTGGCTGAATCACCCTTTGTTTCTTCTTTTGCACCTTATCTTTTACTTTATAGATGACTTCAATAGTGCCGTTTGTTATCTCTTTTTGAACCATGCGATACATATGTGAGTGCGTAGCAATTTCTTCCCAATCTATCGCTTCTTTCCCTTGAAACAAATCACGAATTTCCGGCGCCACTGCAGCTGTTTTATGGAGCTGTAGCCGTTTTTTATAAGTCGCTTTTATCGCAGCTGGAAGCATAACTTGAAAAGCTGAAATCATATAACATAATGTTTCATCCGTCAGCCAAAAACCAAGTTGTAATAATTCTTCATTTAAAACTGGCGTAACATCTAGTATTTCATGCAATGCTTTTAACTTTTTACTTTCCACATCGACTGAATCTTTTATTTCAATAATAAAGCCTTGTAATTTCCGTGGACCAAACGGAACGACTACACGCATACCTGTTTGTACAATATCTTCCCATTTCTTAGGGATAACATAATCAAACGGGCGATCTGTTTGACGTGCCGGTACATCAACGATTACACTTGCAAATTTCATACACGATCCTCTTCTAACATCGCTTTAATTTGCATTAAAATTTCACGTGCAACTTCTTTCTTTGTTAAAAGAGGTAATCGAATAACTTCTCCATCTTTTCTATACATTGTTACAATATTCGTATCCGTACCGAATCCTGCACCTTGTGCTTTCACATCATTTGCAACAATCATATTTGCATTTTTTTCACGCAATTTTTTCGTTGCATATTCTTCTATATTTGTCGTTTCAGCAGCAAAACCGATTAGGAGTTGATGCTCTTTTTTCTCACCGAGTGTTTTCAAAATATCGATTGTTCTTTCTAACTCAATGACTGCATCGCCACTTTTCTTTTTCATCTTCTGATTATGCACAATTTTCGGGCGATAGTCTGCTACTGCAGCTGTTTTAATAACAACATCCATAGATCCATAATGTTGCATTACAGCTTCTAACATATCTTGTGCAGATTCTACTTGCACAGTTGTTACATTTACAGGTGGTGCTATTGCAGTTGGACCTGAAACAAGTATTACATCCGCTCCTAAGTTAGCAGCAACTTCCGCTAGCGCATACCCCATTTTCCCTGAAGAAAAGTTCGTCATAAAACGTACTGGATCAATTTTTTCACGAGTTGGGCCAGCAGTTACTAAAATTTTCTTTCCCTTTAATGGTTTATGTTCTGAAAACGCTTCTTGTAATCGAGCGATAATTGTTTCTGGTTCTTCTAATCGACCTTTCGCAACATATCCACATGCTAAAAAGCCTTCTCCAGGCTCAATAAATGTATATCCCAACGCTTTTAACGTCATCATATTCTTTTGGACAATTTTATTTTCATACATATGCACATTCATAGCAGGTGCAATCCAGACTGGCGCTATAGTAGCTAACAATGTTGTTGTGATCATATCATCAGCAATACCATTTGCTAATTTTCCGATACAATTCGCTGTTGCTGGTGCAATAAGCACAACGTCCGCCCAATCCGCTAAATCAATATGAGCGATAACTGCAGAATCTTTTTCATCAAACGTATCCGTGTATACATCATGGCGAGAAAGCGCTTGAAATGTAAGAGGTGTAACAAATTTCATCGCCGATTCACTCATCATTACTTTTACAAGTGCTCCTGCTTGTGTTAATTTACTCGTTAACGCAGCCGCTTTAAAAACAGCAATGCCTCCTGTTACACATAGAAGTATCTTTTTCCCTTTTAGCATATGACTCGTCCTCTTTCTTTTTCAAACTTATTCTGCTGAAATGTATTCATTCCAGCTCGTCAGTGCTAGTATTTCATTAAACAAAAACCTATTTCTTTTAGCTCTATCGTAAAAAAATAACAACCTACTTGTAAATAGGTTGTTACCGTTACATAGAAAAGTATAAAGTCTATGTTTTCATTTGTCGAAGAGAATGCCTTACTCAGATACTTTCTCTTCGCTTGGTACATAATTTAATGCTTCCGCATCGATTTCTTCCAACGCTTTACCTACACATTTATGAGAAACAGGATTTTCAACAACACAGTTGTTAGCCATTTGCATTTCACGAGCGCGTTTTGCCGCTACTGTTACTAATGTATATTTAGAGTCGATTTTTTTTAGCAATGAATCAATTGATGGATTTAACATATTATATACCCTCCGTCATTTCTTTATAATATTTCGCTACTCTGTCGCGGCGGCAATGTTCACCAACCACAATAGCTTTAATGCGTTCACAAGCAAGTTCTACTTTATCATTTTCTACTACATAGTCATAAGCGTCCATCATCTCGATTTCTTCTTTTGCTACAGTTAAACGATTTTCAATAACATCTTCAGTCTCTGTACCGCGACCAACGATGCGATTCTTAAGCTCTGATAAGCTTGGAGGAGCTAAGAAAATAAATACCCCTTCTGGGAAAGCTTTCTTTACTTGAATTGCTCCTTGTACTTCAATTTCTAAGAATACATCTTTTCCTTCTTGCAATGTTTTTTCAACATAATCGATTGGTGTTCCATAGTAATTCCCAACGAACTCTGCCCACTCAAGCAGCTTTTCGTTACGAATCATTTCTTCAAACTCTTCTCTCTCTTTAAAGAAATAATCCACACCATCTACTTCACCTTCACGCGGTTTACGTGTCGTTACTGAAATAGAGTATTGAAATCTTGTATCTTCATGGCTGAACAACTCTTTTCGAACTGTCCCTTTCCCAACGCCAGAAGGTCCTGAAAGAACGATGAGCAACCCTCTTCTACTTCTCATAAATATGTAAAACCTACCCTTCCTCACTTAAATCTTCTTTATTATTTAAACGATGTGCAATCGTCTCTGGCTGAATTGGGCTTAGTACAATATGCCCATCATCCATAACAATAACCGCCCTTGTTTTTCTCCCATACGTAGCATCTAGTAACACGTTATGTTCACGCGCTTCCTGCACCGTTCGTTTAATAGGAGCTGACTCCGGACTTACAATTGCAATAATTCGATGAGCAGATACAATATTCCCATATCCAATATTTAAAAACCGCATGGCCATAGTTTGCGCCTCCTAGTAAGTCTATCCGATTTCCCCACCACGTATAACTTTATATATTTTTTGACAGCTACTCAATATTTTGTACCTGTTCACGAATTTTTTCAAGGTTATTTTTCATTTCTACAACATATTTTGAAATTGTTAAGTCGTTTGCCTTAGAACCGATCGTGTTAATTTCCCGATGCATCTCTTGTACAATGAAATCCATTTTTCTACCAACAGGCTCCTCGATCTCAAGGGCTTCATGAAATTGAGCTAAATGACTTTGCAAGCGAACCAATTCTTCATGAATATCCGAGCGCTCCGCAAACATCGCTACCTCTGTCAGCAACCTTTGTTCATCTAACTCATGATTATGTAATTCTTTTAAGCGATTTTCCAATCGTTCACGATATTTTTGAGTAACAATTGGTGCATGCGGAATAATCGCATTTACACAATCGTGTATCTCTTGTAAACGATACGCCATATCTTTATGTAATCGTTCTCCTTCGCCATCTCTCATCGTTTTTAACGTACGAGCAGCTTGGCGAACAGCTTCATATAAATTTTGTTCAAATTGTTCATTTACATTTTCCATTTCTTCAATCGCCGTTACTTCTGGCATTGCCATTAATTGTTGAAGTGTAATGGAATCTTGTAATTGAAATTTCGTTTTCACGTCTTCCATAATGGATTTATACTGCTTGAGAAGCGGCCAATTCACACTTAACTTTCTTTCAACAAGCCCTTCCCCTGTAATAATAATGGACACTTCAATACGCCCGCGGCGAACTTGTTCTGCAATTAACTTACGAATTTTGTCCTCAAAAACCATCATTTGTTTCGGAAGTCGAATGTTCATCTCTAAAAAACGATGGTTCACTGACTTCATTTCTACTGTAATTTGAAAAGCATCATTTTCCACTTTCGCTCTTCCAAATCCTGTCATACTAGAAATCATCTTTATCACATCCACACCATGAAATAACTCAATGAAAAAGGTAATAGAGATGCAACTCTACTACCTTTTGTAAATTATATCACATTTTCATATCATTGACTATTTCAAGTTTATGCCTCTCTTATACAATATCGGCTTCTTCTTCTCCTTTTTCCCTGTCAATAAAGAGCCGACTAATAAAAATGTTGGAATGGACGATAAACCAACGATTAATAACCAATCTCTCGCTTGAATTGGCATTGTACTAAAAATCGGTTGCAGTGGTGGATAATAAATAACCACAAGCATTAATAACACCGAAATAATAACTGCTCCAACCAAATATATATTCCCAAAAGGATTACGATGGAATATAGAGTGTTCACTGCGGCAGTCAAATACATGAATAAGCTGTGCTAAAACTAGTGTAGCAAAAGCTACTGTTTGCGCATATTTCAATTCATTTGGATGCTGATTAAATGCAATAATAAATGCCAGCAAGGTTACAATACCAATTAAAAAGCCTCTACTCACAATTTTCCAAGCCAACCCTCTTGCAAACACCCCTTCTTTCGGATGCCGTGGATTTCTTCTCATCACATCTCCCTCAGCTGCATCTAACCCTAGTGCCATTGCTGGTAAACCATCTGTTACTAAATTCACCCATAAAATTTGAATTGGAACCATCGGAAGTGGTAAAGCAAGCATCATCGCAAATAACATAACTAAAATCTCTCCAACATTTGATGCTAATAAATACCGAATGAACTTCCGAATATTCTCATATATATTTCGTCCCTCTTTAATTGCCGATTTAATCGTAGCAAAGTTATCATCTAGCAAAACAAGAGAGGAAGCTTCTTTAGCTACATCCGTTCCTGTAATTCCCATCGCTATCCCAATATCAGCTGTTTTAATAGCAGGAGCGTCATTCACTCCATCACCTGTCATCGCCACAATATGATCTTTATTTTGAAGAGCTTTTACAATTTTTAATTTATGTTCAGGAGATACACGTGCAAATACATAGGTATCTTCTACAATATCCTCTAGTTCATCTACAGACATATTTGCTAATTCTACACCTTCTATAACGCGGCCATTCGGTGGTAAAACCCCTAACTGCTCCGCAATTGCCATCGCTGTTACTTTATGGTCTCCTGTAATCATTACCGTTTTAATACCAGCCTCTTTACACTCTTTTACGGCCTGTTTCACTTCTGGTCTTGGCGGGTCTATCATTCCTTGTATCCCGACAAGCATGAAATCTTTTTCTACTTCTCTTTCATGTTCAATTGAATCTGTTACTTTTAAAGCCCTAAATGCAACAGCAATCGTTCGAAGCGCTTGACTTCCAAGGTTATGAATTGCCGCTTGCACTTCTTTACGATATAACTCACTTAAAGGTTGCTGTTTATCCCCCCATAAAATTGTTTGGCTCATTTGCAAAAGAACATCAGGTGCCCCTTTTGTGACTACAAATTTTCTACCATCACGATCACGAACGATTACGCTCATCATTTTTCGTGTGGAATCAAAAGGGAGTTCATGAATAATTTCAAACTTCTCTTTTAAAGCTTCTCGGGATATTCCTGCTTTCATCGCCGCTGCAACGAGCGCACCTTCTGTCGGATCTCCATCTAGGACATATGTTTTTTTCTTTTTTACAATGCTCGCGTTATTGCATAAACACCCAAATGTTAATAATTGATATAACGCCCTTGTAGATTCCGGATTAACCTTCTGCTCACCTTTCATAAATGATCCAGTAGGCTCGTAGCCTTGCCCGGTTACATGCCATGTTTCGCCACCTGACCACATATGTGTTACCATCATTTTATTTTGTGTCATCGTACCCGTTTTGTCCGAACAAATAACAGAAGCACATCCTAAAGTTTCTACTGCTGGTAATTTTCGAACAATCGCTCTCTTTTTAATCATGCGCTGTACACCAAGTGACAATGCGACCGTAACAATCGCTGGTAATCCTTCTGGAATTGCTGCAACAGCAAGTGACACACCCGCTAAGAACATATGATACACTTCATTCCCTTGATACACTCCAGCTAGTACAACAAGTGCTGTTAAAATAAGGGCAACAATGATTAGAATCTTCCCAAGTTGTTCTAATCTTCTTTGCAGCGGTGTTTCCATTTGCTCTGCATTTTGCAACAGATTTGCAATCTGCCCCATAGCCGTGTTCATCCCTGTAGCTACTACTACTCCGGCCCCGGAACCCCTTGTTATCATCGTCCCCATAAATGCCATATTTTTTTGATCACCAATCGCAACATTTTGACCGCTTAATGCTTCCACTTTCTTTTGAACAGGTACAGATTCTCCCGTTAAAGCCGATTCCTCGATATATAAACTCGATGCTTCAACAAGACGAATATCAGCACCAATACGGTCGCCGCTAGAAAATTTAATGATATCCCCAAGGACAAGTGCTTTAGATGGTATTTTCATCCATTTTCCATTTCGTAAAACCGTTACTTGCGGGGCAGCTAATTCTTTCAAAGCCTCCAATGATTTTTCTGCTTTTCTTTCTTGAAAAAAACCAAGAACACCATTGATAATAACAATTGCGACAATTGCAATCGAATCAATATACTCTCCTAAAAAAGCTGAAATGATTGTCGCACCAAACAAAACAAGTACCATAAAATCTTTAAACTGCGCCAAAAATACAAGAAGTGCAGAAGGCCGCTTTGCTTCTTGTAATTCATTTGGCCCTAGCTTCTTTAAGCGCCCTTCCGCTTCTTGCTCTGACAGTCCTACCTTCACATTCGTATTCGTTCTTTCTTCCACTTCATGTGCACGCATTTCATACCAATTCATCTCGCTATCGACCTCCTGATTGCAGACATGCTCTAATGAAAGCTTATTCAGCCCCGTCCAAAAAAATGCTATAATTAACATTTAGTTAGAAAGGAGTGTTCATAATGGCATTCGATGGATTATTTACAAGAGCGATTACACATGAAATTGCTAATTCTCTTCAAACAGGAAGAATTTCAAAAATATATCAGCCCTCAAAATATGAGATTTTGTTACATATTCGAGCGAACGGAAAAAATCAAAAACTGCTTCTTTCCGCACACCCTACATACACACGTATGCATCTTACAAGTCAAGGTTATGATTCACCTGCATTACCACCAATGTTTTGTATGCTTCTTCGCAAACATTTAGAAGGTGGATTTATTGAGAAAATTGAACAAGTCGATTTAGAACGAATCATTCAAATTACCGTTCGAAGCCGTAACGAAATTGGTGACGAATCGTTAAGAACATTAGTGATTGAAATAATGGGTCGTCACAGTAATATTATTTTAGTAGACGCAAAAACGAATATCATTTTAGATAGCTTAAAGCACGTTTCTTTAGCAGTAAATAGGCATCGTACTGTATATGCTGGCGCAGAATATGTTGCACCACCAGCGCAGCATAAAATCAATCCATTGCAGATTGAAACACAAGATGAATTTATTAGACCACTAGACTTTTTGGCTGGAAATATGGATAAACAACTCGTCGGAACCTTTATGGGGATTTCGCCACTATTCGCAAAAGAAGTTGTAAGAAAAGCCGGTATGATAAATGAAAAAGCATTATCAGAAGCATTTTTCACATTACAAAAACCGCTGCAAGCACACCAATATGAGCCAACAATGATAACGGCAAATGGAAAAGAGTTCTTTTATCTATTCCCGCTCACACATTTAAAAGGTGACGCTAAAACATTCTCATCTGTAAGTGAATTATTAGATCGATTCTTCTTTGGAAAAGCAGAACGCGACCGTGTAAAACAACAAGCACATGATTTAGAACGATTTATGTACAATGAAAAAACAAAGAACGAAAAGAAATTAGTTAAATTAAAGAAAACATTACAAGACGCGGGAAAAGCAGATAAATATCAATTATTCGGTGAGCTTCTTACTGCTAACATGTATGCATTAAAAAAAGGAGATAAAGAAATTGAAGCCGTTAACTACTACGACGAGAATGGTGGAACAGTAAAAATCACGTTAGACCCATTAAAAACACCATCTGAAAATGCACAACGTTATTTCCAAAAGTATCAAAAAGCGAAAAATTCTGTTGCAATTGTAGAAGAACAAATCGAAAAAACGAATGAAGAAATCCTTTACTTTGATAGCTTACTTCAACAAATGGAAGCTGCTTCTTCAAAAGATATTGAAGAAATCCGCGAAGAATTAGCTGAAGAAGGCTACATGCGTAACCGCAAATTAAAAAACGCAAAGAAAAAACCGACAAAACCAATATTAGATAAATATATCGCTAGCGATGGAACAGAAATTTTTGTCGGTAAAAATAACAAGCAAAATGACTATTTAACAACGAAGTTTGCACGCCGTGATGAAATTTGGTTACATACAAAAGATATTCCTGGTTCTCACGTTGTCATTCGTTCATTAGAACCGACCGAGGAAACTTTGCTAGAAGCTGCCAAACTTGCTGCTTATTACAGTAAAGCAAAAGATTCTAGTTCTGTTCCTGTAGATTTCACAAAAATTCGCCATGTTAAAAAACCAAGCGGTGCCAAACTAGGATTTGTTACATATGATAATCAACAAACATTGTATGTAACACCTGATGCTGATACCGTGATGAAATTAAAGGCCTAAGATTATAGGAAACAAAAACGCAATGAATATGGGTGATCATTGCGTTTTTTCTTATAAAATTATATTTCCTGTCTTTCACAAAGACGTTCCCCCCTTATCCCCCTCTATCAAACCAATATATAATGATAAAAAAATTGACACTTTATATGTTTCGTGTAAAAAAATATAGACACAAACAAGAGTTATATTCCTAAACTTTTAGACACTTTATGTAGTAATTATTTCTTATACAAAGAAAATTACATTGGCACAATTATTGCTTTATATAAGGAAGTGAAAGGGAGGAATCAAAATGACTTCAAGAATAAAGAAAATACAAGAACAGCTAGATCGATATGGAATAGATGGATTACTCATTACGAAAAAGGAAAATCGCCAGTATGCAACTGGATTTACAGGTAGCGCTGGTACCGTATTACTATCTGCAACTGAAGCTGTATTCATTACAGATTTCCGCTATGTCGATCAAGCAAAGACACAGGTACAAGAATCTGAAATCATTATGCATAAAGGAAACATGGACCAAGAGATCGCAAATCATATAACTAAATTAAACATCCAAAGACTAGGAATTGAAGAAAATAATATGACCTTACAACAGTATAGTTCGTTAAAAAAATATACAAACATCGAACTTGTACAAGTAATTGAACTAGTAGAAACAATCCGTGCCATTAAGGAAGAATCTGAAATCGAAACAATCAAAATTGCAGCACGTATCGCTGATGAAGCATTTCAACATATAACAGGATTTCTAAAACCCGGTGTATCTGAATTTGATGTCCGAGATGAATTAGAGTTTTTTATGCGAAAACAAGGAGCTTCTTCCTCATCATTTAACATTATCGTAGCTTCTGGAGTCCGTTCTTCTCTTCCTCACGGCGTTGCCACAAATAAGATGATTGAAAACGGAGATATGGTTACATTAGATTTTGGTGCACTTTACAATGGGTATTGCTCTGATTTAACACGTACTATCGCGATTGGAAGTTACTCCAAAGAATTTGAAAAGATATATGGTATTGTATTAGAAGCATTAAAACGAGGAACCGAAGCAATCCGGCCTGGCGAATCAGCAAAAACAATTGATGATGTAACAAGAAATTACATTACAGATCACGGTTACGGTGAATACTTTGGTCATTCTACTGGCCATGGCGTTGGATTAGAACTTCATGAACCACTTCGATTATCAAAAGAAAGTAAATCAACTTTACAGGAAGGAATGGTTGTGACTGTTGAACCAGGTATTTATATCCCTAGCTGGGGTGGCTGTAGAATTGAAGATGATATTGTCATTACAAAAGATGGACATGAAGTAATTACAAAGGCGAATAGAGACCTTATTGTTATAGGCTAATAAGAAACTCTCCTCTATGTAATGATTCTTTCATTTATCATAGGGGCGTTTTTTTCTTATTATTCTAACAGGAATTCCTGCCTACATAGAGAAATCTTTCTATAAAGATGTCATTTACTAGGAGGAATTTTGATTGAATTTCGTAATTGATAAGATCGATGGATTAAACACAGAGTTTTCAAAACTTGTTTCTATGATGAATTATGCTCGTTACACAACAATGCAAGATGTACAAGATTTAACAATTGAAGAACTTGATTATTTGTACGATGATACGGCAAACTCTGTTGGTATGCTTTTGTATCATATGGCTGCAGTTGAGTTTTATTATCAAATTCATACCTTTGAAGACCGCGAGCCGACAGACGAAGAATTAGAACGTTGGTTGCCAGGAGTTGAATTGGGCGACCTTGGACGCCAAAACATTAAAAATCACCCAATAGAATACTATATAAATACTTTACAAGAGGTTCGTGCTAAAACGATAGCAACGTTCCAATCCCTTCCGGATGAGTGGCTCTATAAGACAACACCGTTTTGGCATGACAAACCTGCAAATAACTACTTTAAATGGTTCCATGTCTTTGAAGACGAAATCAGCCATCGTGGGCAAATTCGATTGATTAAAAAGATGCATAAAACTCATGTTGTAAAATAATAAAAAGTGCTATCTCTTAACGAGGTAGCACTTTTTATGTTTTAAATTCATTATCTACTAATAATTTTCCATTTACTTTTGTGACAATTATGCCCACTATGATTAAAATAGCAATTAAATATAGTAACTTAGGAAAAGATAACCACCCTTGGAGAATCTGCATCGTGTTCATTTGTTTACCGCCTTCCATTAAGATGAATGGGAGCGTACTCATTAAAACAACGTACTCAACACTTAAAATCAGCTTCTTTTTTCGGCCATATGTTTTCCATTCTCCCCGGCGATATAATAAAGCAAAAATCAATCCAACTACAGCAATCATAACCGCTATCCAATCACTTTCAATGAATCGACTTGAAATAATAGATACAATTAAATAAGTCATCACACCATAAAAACCTATTTTCTTAAACATAAGCCCTCCTTTCATTCCATTTTTTAGGATTATTTGTATTATAACATTCATTATAACCGTAAGTAAGATTTTCTTTACTTACGGTTTCTCTTTGTGAATTGTTGCAATATACTGATTTTACAAAGGGATTTTTAACCCCTCGTTGAAATTATATTAGAAGAACAATATTCTCAAAACGTTTACGAGAAACAGATTACTTCTTCAAAAAAGGGGACATGACCATGAATGAATTGGTGTTCGTCTTATTTATTTGGCCATTACTTATTTTCATTGTTTCAGTAATTGGAACACGTAGAACAAAAACATATTACGTGATGCCAATTGTAACGTTTGCTATTTTTCTCATAATAGGAGTTACATTGTTTCCCCCATCCTTTTTCTTTTGGATTGGCATGTATTGCATTTTCTCATTTATCGTTTCTTATATGACTTTATTATTTGTAAAGGGCTATGAAGCTGCAGAGGGGAGACACTAATATCTTTTATGTAAGTAATATAATCGCGCTCATAATATTGATAATTAAGAAAAATTCAGCACTTCTATGAGGTAGTCCTATTTCTTCGTATACAAGTGATCATCACGAAAAAAATGATTGATTAAACATTCTTCCAGTAAAAAATTGGCTTCCTTTATATTAAGGAAGCCGATTTTTTAGGTTACTTATTAACTTGGATAATATATCGTCATACTTAATCTAGCTAATGTTTCTCCCGAATTATAATATGTATGTGGTCTATCAGCCTTAAACCTGATTGAATCACCACTTTTTAATGTATAGTTGCATTCACTAACACGAATCGTTACTTCTCCATCAAAAACAGTAATAAATTCCTCAGTTCCCTCTTTATGGGATTCGGAACTTAATACTCCGTCTTTTTCAATTTCAACAGCGTACACTTCAAATCGTCTATCCTCTTGGAATGGAAAAGAAGGATAGACTCTATATCTTCCATTGTCTTCAGACAATACTTGAATTTCATTTCTTAATACCACAGTAGTATCAGGCTGCGGATTATTTATTAAAGCAGTAAAGGAAACCTTCAATCCATTCGCTATTTTCCAAATTGTTGTAAGAGTTGGACTAGATTCACCTCTTTCAATTTGCCCTATCATCGTTTTACTTACTCCACTTAATTGAGAGACCTTTTCTAAACTCAATTTCTCCTTCTCTCTGATCGCTTTTAAATTTCTTGCAAGAATAAGATGAATTTCTTCCATAAAATCACTCCTATCTATATACATTATAACGACCGATTTGTATAATAAAACACACAACGTTATATTGTTCATTTTGGACATTATAACATACACCCATGAAAGGTAGGTCCAAAAATGCCTTTATTTTCATTTTTGTTATTTGTTTTTATTAGCAGTTTTACTCCAGGTCCCAATAACATCATGGCAATGACGTTTGCGAATAAACATGGATTAAAGAAAACCTTTACATTTTGTTTAGGAGTCAGTTTTGGATTTTTTGTTCTCACATTATTGTGTAGTTTTTTTAACATCATACTTACAAGTACTCTGCCAATCATTGAATTTCCTTTAACCATTTTTGGTGTAGCTTATATGCTATATTTGGCTTTTAAAACACTTACTAGTAAAGGAAATACGGGGGGAAATGATGAAGAGAATCGAAATCTTTTCTTAATAGGTATCTTGTTACAATTTGTGAATCCAAAAGGTATCCTTTTTGGGCTTACAGTAGTAGCAACCTTTATTCTCCCCTATTACCATTCCTATTCCAGCTTCCTTATTTACTCATTATTTTTAGGAATGGTTGGCTTAATGAGTACATTTAGTTGGAGTCTATTTGGCTCTATTTTTCAAAAGCTCTTATTACAATATAGACAGCAGTTTAATATAGTTATGGCAATTTTGTTGGTATTTAGTGCTGTATCCATTCTTGTTAAATAGATTAAAAAACACGACCGAGTTTCCCCCCACGGTCGTGTTTTCTTTGTTACGCTGTAATCCAAGCCTCGTCAGCTGGATTTTTACGCCACTCTTGTAATTTTTTCGTTTCAGCTTGTCCGATCATACCTTTTTCTGCTGCAACTTCAGTTAATGCACTGTAATCACTTAAAGAATATGATGCTACGTTTGCTGCTTCTAGTTTCTCTTTTCCTGCCTCAAGCTCGTATGTGAAGATTGATACGATTCCTAATACTTCACAACCAGCCTCGCGAAGTGCTTCTACACATGTAATTGCACTACCGCCAGTTGAAATTAAGTCTTCTACTACTACTACTTTTTGACCTTTTTCTGCTTTTCCTTCGATTTGGTTCCCTTTACCGTGTCCTTTTGCTTTGCTGCGTACGTAGCACATTGGTAAATCCATACGATCGCTTACCCATGCAGCGTGCGCGATACCAGCAGTTGCTGTTCCTGCAATAACTTCTACAGCCCCGAAGTGCTCTTTAATTAACTCTTCTAATCCAGATGCGATCGCTTGGCGTACTTTTGGATAAGATAAAGTTAAACGATTATCACAATAAATTGGTGATTTCATACCAGAAGACCAAGTAAATGGATCATTCGGTTGTAAAAATACTGCTCCAATTTCTAATAAATGCGATGCGA
>Ga0209025_1001827_pt1 | contig 25060 bp, 17 predicted proteins | sample AraplaMF_Col_mLB_FD_184256 | JGI IMG/M metagenome (GOLD analysis project Ga0209025, IMG submission 184256) | Arabidopsis root microbial communities from the University of North Carolina, USA - plate scrape MF_Col_mLB (SPAdes) (version 2) | ecosystem: Host-associated > Plants > Roots > Endosphere... | reverse complement strand
CACGACCTTGTGCTGCTTCACGTAATCGATCAGGCGGCCGGGCGTGGCGATGATGATGTCGGCGCCCTTCTGCAGCAGCTCGCGCTGCTTGTCGTAATCGACGCCGCCGTAGACCAGGGCGAACTTCAGGCCCAGGTCGGAGCCGAACTTCACCGCATCCTTGTGGATCTGGATGGCCAGTTCGCGTGTCGGCGCCAGGATCAGCGCGCGCGGATCCTCGGGCTTGCGCTCGGCCAGCGCCGGGCGGGTCAGCAGGCGGTTCATCACCGCCACCAGGAACGCCAGCGTCTTGCCGGTGCCGGTCTGCGCCTGGCCGGCGACGTCGCGACCCTGCAATGCGATGGGAAGCGTCAGTGCCTGGATCGGCGTGCAGCGGGTGAAACCGGCGGCCTCAAGCCCGGCCAGCAGGCTGGGATGCAGGTCGAAGGAAGAGAAGGAAATATCGGTTAAAGGCTTGTCGCTCATCAGCTTGGAAGTCCGCGCGCGCCGTGCAGTTGCAGCATGCAATGTTGCGTTGGCGCGCTTGCGTGGGTGGCGTCCGCATCGCAGACTGCCGGGGCCGGGCCCGCTCGGGCGCCGGCTCGGAAAGGGGTCGGGAACCGGCCGATCGGACCGCTGGTCCGGGCTTGAAGTCCCCGCGAAACGCCCCAGTTTACCGTAACGACCGATCCGGCACGCCCGAAGGCCACGCCGGGCCGTCCAACCCGTCCGTGGGACGGCCTGAGGGCCGTCCGCCATGCCCCATCCGCAGGAGAGTCCCGTGAGCGAGAAAATTTTGCACGTTGGCGATGCCGACTTCGACGCCGCCGTGCTGCAGTCGTCCGAACCGGTTCTGGTCGATTTCTGGGCCGAATGGTGCGGTCCCTGCAAGATGATCGCCCCCGCGCTGGACGAACTGGCCGCCGCCTACGACGGCAAGGTCAAGATCGCCAAGGTCAACGTCGACCACAACCGCGCCACGGCGATGAAGTACCACGTGCGCTCGATCCCGATGCTGCTCCTGTTCAAGAACGGCCAGGTCCAGGCGACCCAGATCGGCGCCGTCGGCAAGGCCCAGCTGAGCCAGATGATCGACAAGGCGATCTGACGCCTGCCGCGTTGCCCTCTCCCGCCACGGGAGAGGGTCCGGGCGAAGTCGCCCGCCCCTTCGGCCCCAATCGCCTGTTGCCGCACGGTTTCCCGACCGCCCCGGCCACGTGAACGCCTCCTGTCCCGACGCTTGCCGCCGCGCGAAGGCAGTGCTAGTTTTCATTCCACCCGGCGTTCCTGACCTTCCGCGACCTCACCGTCCGGACCCGTCTTGCGCCGCACCCCACTTTCGAAACCATCGTCCCTGACGTTCCGCTCGCCCTCTGCGAGCGCTCGCCGCTTAGCGAGGATTCCCTGCTTGTCCGATAACACCCCTGACGCCGGCGAAGTCGCCGAGAAGCGCGTGCGCAAGGCACGCGTGAGCAAGGCCGCCGACAACGCGCCGGCCGCCGTCTCCGCCGGAACCGATTCCGCGCCTGCCGCGAGCCAGCCACCCGCGCCGCGCGCGGAAGCGCCGGCTCCGGCTGCCGCAGCCCCTTCCCCCTCCGAACCCCGCGCCGAAGGCGCCCCGGCCGCCCAGGGCGGTGAAGGTGGCGGCCACCAGCGCGAAAACCGCGACGGCGACAACCGTGGCGGCAACAACCGCCGCGACCGTTTCCGCAACCGTCGCGAACGCCAGCGCGAGCGCTACCAGAACGGTGGCATGCAGGACGACGGCGGCAATGGCGAGCAGTTCATCCCGCGCCCGCATCCGCAGGTGCCGGAAGGCTTTCCGCAGTACTCGCTGGGCGACCTCAAGCGCATGCCCACGCCGAAGCTGCTGGACGTGGCCGACCAGCTCCAGATCCAGGAAGGCGTCGCCCGCGCCCGCAAGCAGGACGTCATCTTCGCGGTCCTGAAGGTCCTGACCCGCCATGGCGAAGGCGTCGCCGCCGACGGCGTGCTGGAAATCCTGCCCGACGGCTTCGGCTTCCTGCGCGCCGCCGAGGCCAGCTACCTGGCCGGCCCGGACGACGTGTACATCTCGCCCAGCCAGATCCGCCGCTTCAACCTGCGCACCGGTGACCACCTGTCCGGCCGCATCCGCTGGCCGAAGGATGGCGAACGCTACTTCGCGCTGGCCGTGGTCGACACGATCAACGGCGAACCGCTGGAAGCGTCCAAGAACAAGGTCCTGTTCGAGAACCTCACCCCGCTGTTCCCGCGCAAGCGCTTCCGTCTTGAGCGCGGCGACGGTTCGACCGAGGACATCACCGGCCGAATCCTCGATCTGATGGCACCGCAGGGCAAAGGCCAGCGCGCGCTGATCGTCTCTCCGCCGAAGGCCGGCAAGACGATGATGATGCAGCAGGTGGCCACGGCCATCACCAGCAATCATCCGGACGTGCACCTGATCGTGCTGCTGGTCGACGAGCGCCCGGAAGAAGTGACCGAAATGCAGCGCACCGTGCGCGGCGAAGTCGTGTCCTCCACGTTCGACGAACCCGCCGGCCGCCACGTGCAGGTCGCCGAAATGGTGATCGAGCGCGCCAAGCGTCTGGTCGAGCACAAGAAGGACGTCGTGATCCTGCTCGACTCCATCACCCGACTGGCGCGCGCGTACAACAACGTCGTGCCGTCCTCGGGCAAGGTGCTCACCGGTGGTGTCGACGCGAACGCGCTGCATCGTCCGAAGCGTTTCTTCGGCGCCGCGCGTAACGTCGAGGAAGGCGGTTCGCTGACCATCATCGCCACCGCGCTGATCGACACCGGCAGCAAGATGGACGAGGTGATCTACGAAGAGTTCAAGGGCACCGGCAACTCCGAAGTGCACCTGGACCGCCGCATCGCCGAGAAGCGCGTCTACCCGGCCATCAACATCAACCGCTCCGGCACGCGTCGCGAAGACCTGCTGATCGAGCCGGAACTGCTGCAGAAGATCTGGATCCTGCGCAAGCTGCTGCACGGCATGGACGAGATCGGCGCGATGGAGTTCCTGCTGGACAAGATGAAGACCAGCAAGTCGAACGACGAGTTCTTCAGTTCGATGAAGCGCTGAGGCCTGCCTCAGCCGCGCAAGGAAAACGCCCCGCGATTGCGGGGCGTTTTCGTTATGGCCAACTGCGAAGACCGGGAACCACGATCGCTCAGGAGTCTTCCAGCGACGTGAGCAGACGCGGGCCCTTTCCGACCGGATAGATCCCCCAGGCTGCGAGGGCGTCGGCGCTCGCACTATCCGGCTCCGGCGGCAGCCACGACGCACGCTGGCGCGGACCGGGCACGTAAGCCTGCCATTGTCCCGCCTTTTCCAGCTTCTGAGCGCCGATCACGTAATCCACCGGCAAGCGCACCGACACGTACGGCGCGTCGGCGTCCTCGCCACGCGTGGGATAGTCGAAACGCCAGCGCTTCGCCGCGCCGACCGCGGACTCCGCCAGCACCACACGGAATCGCTCCATCTCGGCCTGCGAACCCAGCGTGCGCAGGTTGACCTGCTCCGCGATGGCTTCTTCGACGTTGCCGTCGCGGCCGATGCGAAGCACCAGGTAGACCGTGCCACCCACGCCGGCGTCCACTGCAACCTCCGGATATCGCGGCGGCGAAAGCCTTCCACGCGGGCTCGCGCTTTCTTCCTTCTCGTACGTCGTGCCGAACGTCGCGCCGCCGATGCGGAACAGGAAGCGCTCGCCGTCCTTCTTCGTCACCAGGCGCATCTGCATCGGCGAGCGGGCGCGCACGGCCTTCCCGTCCACCTGCACCGGTTCGAATTGCCACGCGCGGACACGCTTGTCGACGATCTCCAGCATCGCCTTGGGCACCACGTCGGCCTGCTTGAGCTCGTAACCGGTGACCTTGCCTTCTTCATCGATGTCGATCGTGCCCTGCACCAGCATGCTGGCCTCGATCTGCTTGCGCACTTCATCCTTGCTGCCCGCGGCCGGCGCCGCGTTCGTGCCGACCAGCAGCGCCAGCGACACTGCCAGGCTCCCCATCCACCTGTTCATCGATCCCTTCCCCTTGCGGCGCCTCCATGACGCCCACACCAAGCATGCCCGTGTCGGTGCCACGTCGCCACACGGCTTCGGCATAATTCACTGACGGAGGCGACGATGCACGGCGGCGGTCTGGAACTGGCACTGGTATTCCTGCTGGCCGCGGTGATCGCGGTGCCGGTGTTCCGTCGCTTCGGCCTCGGCGCGGTGCTGGGCTATCTCGCCGCGGGCGTGACGCTCGGGCCGTACGGGTTGCGCTTTGTCGCCAACGCCGAGCCGGTACTCACGGCGGCCGAGATCGGCGTGGTGATGCTGCTGTTCGTCATCGGCCTGGAACTCTCGCCCGCGCGACTTCGCGTCATGCGCAAGCCGATCTTCGGCGCTGGCGGCGCGCAGGTGGGTTTGAGCGCGCTCGCCATCGGCGCCGCGGCGATGGTCGCAGGCTCACCGTGGCAGGCCGCGCTGGTGATCGGCATGGGCCTTGCGTTCTCGTCCACGGCGATCGGCCTGCAGTTGCTGTCCGAGCGCAAGGCGATGACGACCGACCACGGGCGCCTGGGTTTCGCGATCCTTCTGTTCCAGGATCTGGCGGCGATCCCGTTGCTGGCCGCGATCCCCCTGCTCGGTCGCGCCGGCACGGCCGACAACCTGGGCTGGGACGAGATCGCCAAGGCATTGGGCGCGATCGCCGCCGTCGTCATCGGCGGACGCTTCGTGCTGCGGCAGGTGTTCCGCATCGTCGCGCGCGCACAGATGCCGGAAGTGTTTACCGGCGCGGCATTGCTCGTGGTGCTCGGCACCGCGTGGATCATGCAGGGCGCGGGCCTGTCGGCAGGCCTGGGCGCGTTCCTCGCGGGCGTACTGCTGGCCGATTCGGAATTCCGTCACGAACTCGAAGCGCAGATCGATCCGTTCAAGGGGCTTCTCCTCGGTCTGTTCTTCATGGCCGTGGGCATGAGCATCGACCTGGATCGCCTGCTCTCCGAACCGGTGCTGATCACCGGCCTGGCCATCGCGCTGCTGATGGTGAAGTTCTCGATCCTCTACTTCGTCGGCCACGTGCCGGGCGGCTTGAGCACGCGCGAATCGCTGCGTCTGGGCGCCGTGCTGGCGCTGGGCGGCGAGTTCGCATTCGTGGTGTTCAACGAAGCGGTGAAGTCGGGGCTGATCGACGACCCGACGCGCGACCGCCTCGTCGCCGCGGTCGGTATCTCGATGGCGCTCACGCCGTTGCTGGTCATGGCGATCGCGCGCTTCCTCTCGGCATCGAAGCCGCGCAAGCAGCAACGCGAGTTCGACACCATTCCCAACGACCAGCCGGAAGTGCTGATCGCCGGCTTCGGCCGCTTCGGGCAGATCGTCGCGCGACTGCTGCTTGCTCAGCACACGCGTTTCATCGCGATCGAGCACAGCGCGGACCAGGTCGATTTCGTGCGCCGCTTCGGCAACCCGGTGTATTACGGCGATCCGGCGAAACCCGAACTGCTGCGTTCCTGCGGCGCCGACCAGGTCAAGGTGTTCGTCATCGCGATCGACGGCGTCGAGGAAAACCTGCGCACGGTGGAGACGATCCGCCGCCTGTATCCGAACGCGACGATCTTCGCCCGCGCACGCGACCGGCGACACGCGTGGGAACTGATGGATCTGGGCGCACGCGCGATCCGCGAGACGTTCTACAGCAGCCTGCGGATGGGCGAGAAGGTGCTGGTCGAACTCGGCCTGCCCGAAGACGTCGCGCGCCAACACGCCGAGCAGTTCCGCGAACACGATCTGCGACTGCTGCACGCGCAGTCGCTGATTCGCGACGACGAGGCCGCGCTGCTGCAATCCACGCAGGATGCGCGGCGCGAGCTGGAGGAGCTGTTCGATGCCGATACCGGCGCAGGCGTGCTCAACGAAATCGCCGATGCGACGCGCAAGGACATGGCTGAGGTGGATGAGGAGGAGTAATCCTCAATGCCGCCATCCCGGCGAAAGCCGGGATCCGGGTTCTTGGTGCTTGGGCACGACGATATCGGTGAACTATCATCACCGTCATTCCAGCGAAAGCTGGAACCCACTTGGATTCTGCTTATCCGCATTGAGCCAAGCGCGCGCGGAGCATCCGCATTCGTAGCCCGGGTAAGCGAAGCGCACCCGGGGCACGCCCGACCCGGGTGCGCTTCGCTTACCCGGGCTACGACATCAAGATGGGTTCCAGCTTTCGCTGGAATGACGGTGAGTTGATCCACCGACGCGGCAGGGCCCGTACGTTGCGAGCCTGGGTCCCGGCCTTCGCCGGGATGACGGGTAGTAGGAAGGATCGCGTCGCATGACGTCCAACGCACCTCGCCACATGGCCGCGGCTTCAGCCGCAGCCACCCCTTACCTCGGCTCGCGCAGAAACCTCGCCATCGACAGGTTCTGCCCCGGCGTGGCGGGCGCGAATTCCGCCGCGATGTCGATGAAGCCGCGCATCACCGCGATCTCGCGCGGCGTGCGGTTGAGCGCGTCGCGCATGTCGGGATCGGCACCGGCGCGCAGCAGGAACTGCACCACGCGCGGCAAACCATGCAGCGCCGCCAGGTGCAGCGGGCCGAAGCCGCGCGGATCCTTCGCGTCGAGCGAGGCGTCGTGGTCGATCAGCAACTGCAGGCCGGCGACGAGCACGTCCTCGTCCGCGTCGCTGCCCGGCTCGGCGCGCGCGCCGAGCAGCAACAGCAACGGCGTCGCGCCTGCGGCCGGCTGGTCGGCATCCACGCCGGCCAGCAGCAAGGTGTCGAACAACGCGACCAGGCGCGAACGCTCGCGCGCGTTGAAGCCGTACATCGCGGCGCAATGCAGCGCCTGGCGCCCCTGCGCGTCGCAGGCCTGCACGTCGGCGCCAGCGGCGAGCAGGCGCGCGGCGAGGTCGGTCAGGCCGAGCGCGCAGGCGACCATCAGCACGGTGAGATCCCCCGGCAGGCGCTGTTCCAGCGGGGCGCCGGCCGCAAGCAGGCGATCGACGATGTCCGCATGGCGCATGCTCACGGCGGCCGAAAGCGGCGTCGCGCCGGAATTCGCCGTGCGCTCCGGATGGGCACCGCGTGCAAGCAGCAGGTCGACCACCGCGCGATGACCGCCGCCGGCCGCGCGCAGCAGCGCGGTGCAGCCCTGCGAGTCGGTGGCGTCCACCGGCAAGCCGAGGTCGACGAGACGACGCACGGCATCGGCATCGCCGACGATCGCAGCAGCGGGAATGTCCTGCGCCTGCAACGGACGACGCGGCAGCGGCCAGCCGCGCCAGTCGAGCCAGTCGGCGAGGTCCCGGCGGCCCGACGACAACGCGACGCCGAGCGGCGTCTGGCCGTCGGCGGCGAGCAGGTCCGGCGCCGCGCCGTGCGCGACCAGACGCTTGAGCATGCCGTCGCGTCCGAGCGCGGCGGCCAGGTGCAGCGCGCTCATGCCGTGGCTGTCGCGTGCGTTGAGGTCGGCGCCGATCGCGAGCAGGCGATCGAGCACGCGCGCCCAGCCCAGGCGCACCGTGAGCGCGAGCGGCGGATCGCCCGCGGGCGAACGCGCGAACGGGTCGGCGCCGCGCTCCAGCAGTTCGATCGCGAGAGCTTCCAACGATGTGGCGTCGGTCGCGTTGCCCTGCACGGACGCCATGAAACGCGCCAGCCCGCCGCTGCCGGCCGGCGACACCGCGCGCTCCAGGAGTGCGCGCAGTGAGGTCTCCGCTTCGGGCATGCGCGCGAGCATCGCGTGCACCGGCGTGTCGCCCTGCGGGTCGCGCACTTCCGGGTCGGCGCCCTGTTCCAGCAGCCAGCGCACGCGCTGCGCCGAACCCACGGCGTCCTCGTCGTGCAGCAGCGCGCCGCGTTCCTTCGCGCTCAGCAGTTGCGCGAGACCGCCGAGTTCTTCGGCGCGGCCATCGCGGAGGCCATCGCGCAGCAGCACGGTCGGCGCGCGATCAGGCAACGGCGCGTCATCGTCGGCGTCCTCGCTCAGCGCGGCCGGCAGCGGATACGCGCGATCGAGCGCGGCGACCAGCGACCAGCGTCCGGCTTCGGCGGCGCGATCGATCGCGCGTTTGCCGTCGGCGTCGCGATGCTCGGCTTCGCTGCCGAGGTCGAGCAGTTTCTGCACCAGCGAAGGCGACGGGGAATCGGCCATGCACGCCAGGATCAATGCGGTGCGACCGCGTGCGTCGGCGCTGGTCGCGGCTTCGGCGCCGCCGCGCGGCAGGTGGCCGAGCAGGCGTTCGAGCAACGCTTCGCGCGAGGCGCGTGCGGCTTCGAGGAAAGGCGTGCGGCCATCGTGGTCGCGGATCGAGGGATCGGCATGGGCCGACAGCAACGTCGCGGCGATGTCCACGTGCCCGGCGAACGCGGCTTCGTGCAACGCGGTGCGGCCGCGGCGATCGCGCGCGTCCACCTTCGCTTTGTGCTTGAGCAGCAGCGCGACGCCGGCCGCGTCGTCCTCCTCGCCACCCGCGGCCGCGAGCAGCGCCGGCTGGCCGTCGACCGGCTCAGGGCGCGCGCCGCGTTCGAGCAGGAACTTCGCGAGGCGCCAGTTGCCGACCGCGCAGGCCATGCCCAGCGGCGACAGCCCATCGCGGTTGAGCGGATCCAGTTCGGCCGCGGCATCGCGCAGCAGCGCGGCGACGCCCGGGTCGGAACTGCGCGCGGCGTGGTGCAGCGGCGTGTTGCCTTCGGCGTCGGTCAGGCGCGGGTCGGCGCCGTTGGCCAGCAGCGTCATCACCGCGTCGGGGCGGCCGTGCCAGCTGTCGCGCGTGGCGGCCAGCAGCGGCGTCATGCCGGCATGGCTGGCGTTGAGGTCGGCACCATTGGCGATCAGCGAACGCAGCAGGCGCAGGTCGGGAAGGACCGCGGCGAGCACGGCGAGGCTGCGCTGGTCGCGGTCGTCCGCCGGCGGCGCCGCGTTGACGTCGGCGCCGAGTTCGATCAGCTCCAGCGCGCGCTCGACGCGTCCGGCGCGTGCGGCGGCGTAGAGCAGCGGGGCGAGCGGTTCGCCTTCGGTGAGTGCGACCGGTTCGTCGACTTCGATCTCGTCCTCGTCGCCATCGAAGGCGAAACCGGGCAGCGGGTCGGCCGGTTCGATCTGCTGGAGCAACGCGTGCAGCGCCGGAGCGCCCAGTGCCAGCAGCACCGCGAGCGCCCAGCGCGCGCCCCCGCCCAACAACCCCGGCCAGGCCAGCGCCACGACGACGGTGGTCATCGCGAGCACGATCGCCGCGACGCCCAGGCCGCGCCATGCACCCAGTTCGAGTTCGCCCAGCGCATGCCAGTGTTCGCGCAACGGGCCACCGTCGCGTTCCAGGCCCAGACACAGCGGCCAGACGCGCCACAGGCCGAGCAGGGCGACGCCGAGCACCACGCTCACGCCCAGCGCGGCGGGCAGCGATCCGGAGGTCAGCAGCGAGGACAGCGGCCAGGCGAGCAAGGCCGCGAGCAGCGCGACGGCGCCGATCCAGACCATCGCCAGCGCGAGCGCGTCACGCTGCGCCTCGCGGCGTTCGGGCAGGCCGCCGTCGCGCCAGGCGCGCACGGCCAGCGCGTTCAACGGCTGCGCGAGGGCGCCCGCGATCGCCGCGACGAGGCCGCCGAAACCGGCGATCAGTCCCAGCAGGACGCCGCCGGCGAGCACGCCGCCGATGCGCAGCGGCAGCGATGCCGCGCGGGGCGTGCGGGAGGAGTGCGTCGGCTCAGGCATCGGTGCCCCAGTCCTCCTGCATCGGATCTTCGATCGTCGGCGGGAATTGCAGGTGGAAACCGCGAGTGGCGAGGTTCTCGCGCACGACGGCGGCGTCCTCGCGGGCCAGCTTGCGTTCGGGGGTCAGCGCGACTTCCAGCACGAAATGCAGCGTGCCCAGCTGCGCGCGCACGGGTTCGGGCAGGCGCGCGAAGTCGTCGCGCTGCGCGAGGTAAACGTAGGTGTCGGCCTTGCGGAGGCTCTTGTAGACGTAGGCTTGCATCGGTTCCGGCTGCAAACGCGCCCGGGGGACGGCGCGGCGAGATTTTCGCCACAGCATACCGGTGCGAAGCCGGGATTCGGGATTCGAGATTCGGGATTCGTAAAGCGCGGGTGTGAAGGCGGTCCCGAAGACCGGAACCGGGGATTCGGGATTCGAAGAGGGCGCGAGACGCGGGCCGGGATTCGCAGGCCCCGCCTCGTCAAATCCCGAATCCCGAATCCCGAATCCCGGACTCAGTGATACCCCGCGTCCGCCGCCACCTTCCCCTTGAACACGCTGTAGGACCAGTACGTGTAGCCCAGGATCGCCGGCAGCAGGACGATCAGCCCCACCAGCACGAAGCCCTGCGACGAGGGCGGCGAGGCCGCGTCCCAGATCGTCAGGCCCGGCGGCACGATGTTCGGCCAGATGCCCAGCACCAGCCCGATGAAGCCCAGCGCAAAGAAGCACAGCGTCAGCACGAACGGCGCCGCGTCGCGTTCCTTGCGCATCGCCGCGCGCCACAGCGCGAAGGCGTTGACCAGCGCCAGCAATGGCACCGGTGCCAGCCACAGGAAGTTCGCGCCTTCGAACCAGCGCGCCATGATCCGCGAGTCCAGGAACGGCAGCCACGCGCTGACCAGCCCCATGAACGCGACCACCACCAGCACCAGCGGCCGCGTCAGTCCGCGCGCGATGTCCTGCATGCGGCCTTCGGTTTTCAGGATCAGCCACGTCGACCCCAGCAACGCGTAACCGAACAGCACCGCCACGCCGGTGAGCATCGAGAACGGGCTGAACCAGCCGAACACGCCGGCCATGTACTTGCCGCCCTGCAGCGGCATGCCTTCAACGAGCGCACCGAGGACCACGCCCTGCGCGAAAGCGCACACCATCGAACCCAGCGCGAACGCGAATCCCCACGCCGGCTTCGCGCGATGCGCCTTGAAGCGGAATTCGAACGCGACGCCGCGGAACACCAGCGCGATCAGCATCATCAGCACCGGCAGATACAACGCCGACAACACCACCGCATAGGCCTTGGGAAACGCCGCCAGCAACCCCGCGCCGCCAAGCACCAGCCAGGTTTCGTTGCCGTCCCAGATGGGCGCGGCGGTGTTCATCATGTGGTCCAGCTGCTCTTCGGTTTCGGCAAACGGCGCGAGGATGCCCAGCCCCAGCACGAAGCCGTCGAGTACGACGTACATCAGCACGCCGAAACCGATCACGCCGAACCAGATCACCGGAAGCACGGTCGCGAGGTCCATCACACGCCCTCCTCGAGATCCTCGCCCGCCGCCGACAGCGGGCGCGCGGGCGTTTTGTCGCCGCCGTGCGTGTGCTGCGGCGGTTCGTGCGGCAAGGGTCCCCTTTTCACGAGGCGCGTGAGATACCACACCCCCGCGCCGAACACGATGACGTACACCACGGTGTAGACGATCAGCGAGGTCAGCACGCTTGCGGCCTCAAGCGTCGGGCTCACCGCATCGGCGGTGCGCAGCAAACCGTAGATGACATAGGGCTGCCGGCCGATCTCGGTGACGTACCAGCCCGAAAGGATGCAGACGAATCCGGCCAGCGTCATCGCGCGCCAGCCGTGCAATGCCACGCGCGATCCATACAGCTTCCCGCGCCAGAACATGAGCAGCGAGAACAGCGTCAGCAGCAGCATCAACGTACCGAGTCCGACCATCACGCGGAACGCATAGAACACCGGCTTCACCGGCGGGCGCTCGCTGGCGGGCACGGACTTCAGCGGCGCGATGTCGCCATTCCACGAGTGGGTGAGGATGAGGCCACCGGCGCGCGGGATCGCGATTTCAAGGTCGTTGCGCTCGGCGCGTTCGTTCGGCACGGCGAACACGACGAAGGGCATGCCTTCGCCCGGCGGCCCGCTTTCCCAGTGGGCTTCCATCGCCGCGACCTTGATCGGCTGGTGTTCCAGCGCGTTCAGACCGTGCTGGTCGCCGACGAACACCTGCGCCGGCACGGTGATCGCCGCGAACAGCACCGCCGCCTTGAGCATGCGTTTTCCCGCCTCCACGTGCACGCCGCGCAGCAGGTACGACGCGCCGACGCCGCCGATCACGAAACAGGTGGTGATGAACGCCGCCAGCACCATGTGCGCCAGCCGCACCGGGAAGGACGGATTGAAGATGATCGCGAACCAGTCGTCGGGCATGAACACGCCATCGACGATGCTGTAGCCCTGCGGCGTGTGCATCCAGCTGTTGGCCGAGATGATCCAGAACGTGGAGATCAGCGTGCCCAGCGCGACCATCGCCGTCGCGAAGAAATGCACCTTCTCGCTCACGCGTCCCCAGCCGAACAGCATCACGCCCAGAAACGTCGCTTCCAGGAAGAACGCGGTGAGCACTTCGTAACTAAGCAATGGACCGAGGATGTTGCCGGCCTGTTCGCTCAGCGTCGCCCAGTTCGTGCCGAACTGGAAACTCATCACGATGCCCGATACCACGCCCATGCCGAAGGACACGGCGAAGATCCGGATCCAGAAGAAATACAGGTCGCGCCACGACGTGTCGCGCGTGCGCAGCCAGCGCCATTCGACGAAGGCCAGCCAGCTCGCCAGCCCGATGGTGAAGGCGGGAAACAGGATGTGGAAGGAAATGACGAATCCGAACTGGATGCGCGACAGCAGCAGCGGGTCCACGGCTCACTCCCTGGAAGTCGGCCGGGTACAGAGTCTGTGCCCCGTCCCGGGGGCTGTCTTCGGCCAAATCGTCCTACCCATGACGCATGACCCGATCCGGCAAAGCGGGGGGCTGATAGGCTGCGGGGGTTTTGTCCAACCGTGCCGGTACGACCTCATGCCATCGCGTCACATCCGCCTCACTTCCCTTGCGGTTTCCGCACTTCTCCTGACCTGCGCCGCGCACGCGCAGACGCCAGTCACGCTGACCCAGGCCATGGCCGATCCCGACTGGATCGGTCCGCCGGTCGAACAGGCCTGGTGGGCCTGGGATGGCCAACGCGTTCAGTACCAGCTGAAGCGTGAAGGGGCCGCGATCCGCGACACGTACCAGCAGTCCGTCTCGGGCGGCACCGCCATGCTGCTCGACGGCGCCGCACGCGCCGACCTCGACGCACCGCGCGCGGTGTACGACGCCGCGCGCACGCGCATGGCGTTCGTGCGCAACGGCGACGTGTTCGTGCGTGACCTGCGCAACGGCACGCTGACGCAGGTCACGCGCAGCAACGCCGACGAAGCCACGCCGCAGTGGAGCAGCAACGGCAACCTCGTCTTTCGCCAGGGCAACGACTGGTACCAGTGGAGCATGGGCCACGGCGTGAGCCAGGCCGCCGTGGTGAAGGCCGAGAAGGATCCCGCCGCGCCGCCGAAGGCCGACGACCTGCGCGAACGCCAGCTGGCGATGATCGCCACGCTGAAGAAGGACAAGGAAACGCGCGATGCCGCGCGCGACCAGAACGAAGCATGGCGTCGTGCCGATCCCACGCGTGCGCCTGCGCCGACGTATCTGGGCACCGATGTCGTCGTCGCCGACAGCGCGCTGTCGCCCGACGGAAAGTGGCTGCTGGTCGTCACCACGGCCAAGGGCGCCGATGAAGGTCAGGCCGGCAAGATGCCGAAGTACGTGACCGAGTCGGGCTACGAGGAATTCGAGGACGCGCGCACGCGCGTGGGCCGCAACGATCCGCTGCCGCACCGGTTGTGGCTGGTGGACGTCGGCGCATCGAAGGCGACCGAGCTGAAGTTCGACACGCTGCCGGGCATCAAGGACGACCCGCTCGCCGCGATGCGCAAGGCCGCCAAGCTCGATCCGCTGAAGGGCGATCGCCCCGTCCGCATCGAAAGCGACGGCGACGGTTCGGGCCCGGCGATCCACTGGAGCGAGGATTCGCGCAACGTCGCGCTGCTGGTGCGTGCGGTCGACAACAAGGATCGCTGGATTGCCAGCGTCGATCTTGCGAACAACAAGCTCGTCACGCGCGACCGCCTCACCGACAAGGCGTGGATCAACTGGGGCTTCAACGATTTCGGCTTCACGCGCGACGGCGCGCTGTGGTTCCTGTCCGAACGCAGCGGCTATTCGCATCTGTACGTGAACGACGGCGGCAGGTCGCGCCAGCTCACCAGCGGCAAGTGGGAAGTGTCCACGCCGACGCTGTCGCCCGACGGCGCGACGTTCTTCTTCACCTGCAACCGCAAGTGGCCGGGCGATTACGAAGTCTGCGCGGTGCCGGTCGCAGGCGGCGACGTGCGCGAAGTGACGTCGCTGGACGGCGTCGAGGACTTCACGCTCTCGCCCGATGGTTCCAAGGTGCTGGTGCGCCATTCGTCCAGCTACATGCCGCCGCAGATCTCGGTGGTGAATGCCGCGGGCGGCAATGCCACGCAGCTGACGGACACGCGCAAGCCTGATTTCAAGGCACGCGAGTGGATACAGCCCGAATACGTGCAGGTGCCGAGCAAGCACGGCGCCGGCGTCGTGTGGGGCAAGTTCTACGGCCCGAAGAATTACGAACCCGGAAAGAAGTACCCGATCGTGATGTTCGTGCACGGCGCGGGCTACCTGCAGAACGTGTCGGAGCGTTATCCGAACTACTTCCGCGAGCAGATGTTCCACAACCTGCTCGTGCAGGAAGGTTACGTCGTGCTCGACCTGGATTACCGCGCATCCGAAGGCTACGGCCGCGACTGGCGCACGGCGATCTACCGGCAGATGGGCCATCCGGAACTCGAGGATTACCTGGACGGCCTGGACTGGCTGGTCGCGACCAAGCAGGGCGACAAGGACCGCGCCGGCATTTACGGCGGTTCCTACGGCGGCTTCATGACGTTCATGGCGCTGTTCCGCTCGCCGGGCACGTTCAAGGCCGGCGCCGCGCTGCGTCCGGTCGCCGACTGGTCGCAGTACAACCACGAGTACACCAGCAACATCCTCAACACGCCGGAACTGGATCCGGAGGCCTACCAGGTCTCCTCGCCTATCAACTTCGCCGACCAGCTGCAGGACAACCTGCTGATCGCGCACGGCATGATCGACGACAACGTGTTCTTCAAGGATTCGGTGATGCTGAGCCAGCGCCTGATCGAACTGCGCAAGGACAAGTGGGAAATCGCGCCGTACCCGATGGAGCGCCACAGCTTCACGCGTTCGGACAGCTGGTACGACGAGTACCGCCGTATCCATGAGCTGTTCGGGCGGACGTTGAAGTAATCGACGTCGACGTAATCGACGCCTGATACCGGAACCCCTCTTCCTTCGAAGAGGGGTTTTTTGTGGACGGCGCGGACGCTATCTCACCAGGACTTCTTCACGATCGCGTCGTTGCGGCACGTCCCGGCCTTGCATTCGCGCAGGCGGTCGCGCAGGTACTCGGTACGGTCCCGATTCACGCGATAGTTGCAGTCGACGTCGATTGAGCCGTAGGCCTCGCACGCGTTGTCGCGATGGAGACGCCTCGACGGCAGCACGCTAGGGCGTCGTCGTCGCAGCCGCAGCCGCCGGCTTCTCCTCGGTCCAGCTCGAATCCGGATCGAATCCCTTCATCGACTTCGCGACCGCTTCGCCACCGGGTCCGAGATCCTTCCCGAACACCTGGCCGTCCGGGCCGATCATGAAACTCATCACGCCCGTGTCGCCGTATTTCGCCGGCCACGCGATGAGCGCGAAGCCGCGCGTCATGCGTCCGTCGATCAGGTAATTGCGCGCACCGCCGGGGGCCGACGGCCCCTGCTGCGTGAGGATGCGATAGCGATAGCCCAGGTAATCGCCCTTGGGCAGATCGTCGCCGAACAGCGGTCCCAGCGGGCTCACGTCGCCGCTGCCATCGTCGGGCCAATACAGGCCGTCGTGCTTTCCATCGCCGCTGAGGATGTGCTGCGCGTATTCCAGTACGCCGTCGCCATCGTGGTCGTTCTCGGCGTAATCCAGCTGCGCGTCTCGGTACGCCTGCACCGCCTGCAGCACGGCCAGTTCGTTGCGTCCAATGCGGCGCACGCGCATTTCCTCGCCGCCCGCCTTCGGGTCGAAGCGCCAGCCGCTCTTATCCTGTTTCAGCGGAATCGGCAGCGTCCATCCGCCATCGCCTACGGCGAGCTTGGCCTGCGCACCATCGACCACGACGCGGTGCGACTGCTTCCATTGCGTCAGGAATGCGTCGACATCCTCGCGATCGATGCCTTCGGTCGGAATGTAGTCGCGCCACTGCGCGCCGAGCACTTTCTGCAACGCGGCCTGGTCGCGTTTCTCGACCGCCGCGACGAAGGCGTCCGCCGCCGCTTCCGCGGTGGGGTAGGCGCTCTGCGCGAACGCGGGCGACGCGATCGACAGGGTCATCGACAAGGCCAACGCGATGCGGGTTGCATGTTTCATCGAAGGGCTCCTCATGCGACGTGCCATCTGTCGCGCACGATCAATGACCGCGACGTCCACCGCCACCGCCACGGCTCGGTGCCGAACGCTGCACCTGATGCCCGCCCGAGCGTTGCGATTGCGGACGCTGCTGCGCCTGGCGGCTCTGCTGCCCGCGCTCGATCTGCTGGCGCGACTGCTGCGGATGCCGCGCACCGTCGAACGCGTTGTTGCGCGACACCTCGTGCGCCTGCCGCTGTTGCGCGTGATCCTGCAGGCGCGGCTGGTTCACCTGCGAATGCTGCCCACGCTGCACCTGCGACCCGCGCGACTCGTTGCGTGCGTAATCGCGCGCCTGCGCGTTGTGTTGCGTCGTGCGCGGGCCGGCATCGCGATGCGTGCCGGCCTGCGCGCTGCGATCGCCCCGCGACTGGGCGACATCGCGCGCATGGTCGCGCTGCGATCCCTGCTGCGTGCGCGCCTGCGCCGTTTCGCGCGCACGTTCGCGCGATGCATCGCGCTGCACGCCGCCACCGGCCTGCCCCGGCCGCGATTCGAGCCCACCACCGCCGGGACGGTTCTGGATGTCGCGCCCGGCTTCGCGTGCGCGCTCCTGCGCCTGGCGATTGCTTGCCGCCGGTGCTTCGAAGCCGCGCCGTTCCATCTCCTGCCGAGCGCGATCGCGATTGGCCTGGTGCGCGGCATCGTTGCCGCGGAACTGCTGGCGCTGGTCGGCGCCGGGCAGGCGCTGCTGGCCGAACTGCTCGCGGCTGCGCGCATCGCGATACGGCACGTCGCCGCGGAAGTTCGCGTTGTGCTGCCAGGTGTTCTGGTTCGCGTTGAGGCGGTTGTTGACGTTGATGTTGTTGTAGCGGTTCACGTCGATGTCGACATCGCCGCCATGCCAGTCCCAGTCGCCCCACAGTGCATCCGCGACCGCGACGCCGGTGCCGAATGCGAGCCCGGCGACCAGCGCGCTGCCCGGATACCACGCAGGCGACGGCGGGTAATACGCGGGCGGATACGACGGATACGGCCACGCGCCGTACACGGTGGTCGGGTTGTAGCTGGGGACGTAGACGACTTCGGGATTGGACGGTTCGATCTGGATGATCGTCTCGCTCGGCGCGGGCGGCGGCGGTGCCGACCCGCCATCGCCACCGGACGACACCGGCGCCGGTGCGGCCTGCGCGGGCACGACCGTCACCTTCTGCTGCTCCGACGATTGCAGGTTGCCCGCCGCCTGCGCGGCGCGACGCAGGCGCTGCACGGCGTCCATCACGTCGCCGGGCTGCGCGAGGAACGCATCGCCCAGGCGCTGCACCCAGCCCGGATCCTGCCCCAGTGTCGCCAGCGCCTGCGGGAACGCGACCAACGACTGCACGCTTGGGTCCCACGGCTGGTCGGCGACCAACTTCACCGCCGCGTCGCCCTTCGCATCGGGATGCGCCTTCGACCACGCAACCGCATCGGCCACGTTGCCCGGATACGTGGCCGCCATCAGCACCTGCGTCAGCAGCGAATCCGGATACAGCGCGATCGGCGCGACCATCTGGTCGAGCTCTTCCTGTCCGAAGACGCGCTGCGCGGGAGCGGCCGCAGGCGGCGGCGCGGCCGCGGGTGCCGGTGCGGCGGGCGTTGGCGTTGGCGTCGTCGTCGCCGCGGGCGCGGCCTCGCGCTTGCACGCGGTCGCCGCCAACGCGGCGATCAGAACGGCAGACAGGACACACGGGCGGAGCATGCGCATCACCCACCTCCCACACCTGACGATTCGGCGAGGCCCCCGGCATGAACGCCGGTCCCTCGACGGCCCCCTGAACGGGCGGCGGCTATCATGCGCGCCTGCCCTGCTATGTCTTTGTGAACATGAGCTCGCCTGCCCCGGCTTTCGACGACGTCCGCACCTACCTCACCGACCTCCAGGACCGCATCTGCGGGGCGATCGAACGCGCCGACGGTTCCGCGCGCTTCAAGGAAGACGTATGGCAGCGCGCCGAAGGCGGCGGCGGGCGCACGCGCGTGCTGCGCGACGGCGCCGTGTTCGAACAGGCGGGCATCGGCTTCTCGGACGTCTCCGGCACGAAGCTGCCGCCCTCGGCGACCGCCGCGCGCCCGGAGCTTGCGGGCGCGTCGTGGCGCGCGGTCGGCGTATCGCTCGTATTCCATCCGCGCAATCCGCATCTGCCGACCACGCACGCGAACGTCCGCCACTTCCGCGCGGTGCGCGATGGCGAGACGGTGGCGTGGTGGTTCGGCGGCGGCTTCGACCTGACGCCGTTCTATCCGGTGGACGAGGACGTGCTGCACTGGCACCGGACCGCGCGCGAACTGTGCGAACCCTTCGGCGGGCAGGCGCGCTACGAGAAGCACAAGCACTGGTGCGACGAGTACTTCTTCCTGAAGCATCGCAACGAGACGCGCGGCGTCGGCGGTCTGTTCTTCGACGACCTGCACGAAGACGCGCACAACGACTTCGCCTACCTGCGCGCGGTGGGCGACGGCTTCCTCGATGCTTACCTGCCCATCGTCGAACGCCGCAAGGACGCGCCGCATGGCGAGCGCGAGCGCGAGTTCCAGCTGTATCGACGCGGCCGCTACGTCGAGTTCAACCTCGTCTTCGACCGGGGCACGCTGTTCGGCCTGCAATCGGGCGGGCGCACCGAATCGATCCTGATGAGCCTGCCGCCGCTGGTGCGGTGGGAATACGGCTTCGTGCCGGAAGACGGCAGCGCCGAGGCGCGCCTGGCCGATTACCTGCGCCCGCGCGACTGGCTGGCCGAACTGGGCTGACGCGCGTCAGGGGCGCTCGTCGTCCTGGTGCTTCTCGCGCAGGATGATGGTGATGTGCCCGTTGGTTTCCAGCAGCGCGAGGTGGATGCGGTCCACGTCGCTGCATCCGGCTTCGCGCATGGACTTGGCGAAGTCGTCGCGGCTGACCAGTTCTCGCCGCAACACATCGCGGTAGACATGCCCGTTGCGCGCGATCACCACCGGCTCGCCTTCGAGCAACCGCTCCGCGCGCCGGCTGCGCGCGGTGAGCAGGCCGACGATCCAGTTCAGGACGATCAGCGTCGCCGCCAGCAGCAGGCCGCCGCTCATCGACGTATCGCTGCCCAGCAGCGCGTTCTGCACCGCGTTGCCGAGCAGCACGATCAGCAGCATGTCGAACGCGGTGAACTGCCCCATCGTCCGCTTGCCCGACAACCGGATCATCGCCAGCAGCACGACGTAAACGACGACGGCGCGCAGGATGAATTCCCACCAGGGCATGGACATTTCGAACATGGGGACTTCCGTGAATGGCTTAGGCGTGATTTTGCCTCGCGACCGCGTAACGGCCGCGTCCGCTCGCCGCCGCGCGGCGAGCACCCTACCCAACCCTCCCCTGGAAGCAGGGGAGGGAGAAGAAACGCATTGGGTGCGGGGATGACGGGTAGATGCGCCACAACCCCGGACACAAGCACCCAGCCCCCTTAGTAAGGGGGCGCGGCGGCAGCCGCAGGGATTGGGTGGATCGGCGCGGGGGCCCAAGGTTTTGCACCGCAAAACTTTGGGTTTATTTTCGGCGACGCCGAAAATAAAAAGCCCCGCAGGCAGGGGGGGCCGGCGGGGCTGGGGAGCGGGACCTGGGGAGGGGCCTTCGCTCCGGGATCACTCCAGGGGAGGGAGAGATCGGCGACAGGCGTTGCACCTGTCGCGACCTATATGACCATTCCGTACATGGATGGTTCGTGAAGATACGGGTTAACAATTTGTTGGATTCAGGATGCATTCACTGAATTGAAAACGTTTTTTCCCGTGCTCCGCGCCAGAAGGGCGTTAAGCCGTTCATGGCACGGAAACTGCCGGATCGGCCCTCCGACGAACGGTCAGTGGGCCTGGTCCCAGTTCACGCCGATACCGCTGTCCACGAGCAGCGGAACCCGCAATCCGGCCGCTCGCGACATCCGGTCGCGGGCCTCGTCCACCAGCGTATCGACGAACCCGGTCTCCACCTCGAACACCAGTTCGTCGTGCACCTGCAGCACCATCAGCGCGCGATCGCGATGGTCGGCCAGCCAGCCGTCGATGGAGATCATCGCCCGCTTGATGATATCCGCGGCGGTGCCCTGCATCGGCGCGTTGATCGCCGCGCGCTCGGCGCCAGCACGCAGCCCCTGGTTACGGGCGTGGATGTTGTCCAGGTACAGGCGCCGGCCGAACACCGTCTCGACATAGCCCTGCTCGCGCGCCTGCTGCCGCGTGCGCTCCATGAAATCGCGAACGCCGGGGTAGCGGCTGAAGTACAGCGCGATGTAATCCTGCGCCTCGCCGCGCGAGATGTTCAGCTGCCGCGCCAGTCCGAACGCGCCCATGCCGTACATCAGGCCGAAGTTGATCGCCTTCGCGGCGCGGCGCTCGTTGCCGCTAACCTCGTCGATGGGCTTGCCGAACACTTCCGCCGCCGTCGCGCGATGGATGTCGGCGCCGGATTCGAACGCGCGCAGCAGGCTCGGATCCTCCGACAGGTGCGCCATGATCCGCAGCTCGATCTGCGAGTAGTCGCACGCGACGATGCGGCGTCCTTCCGGCGCGATGAACGCCTGCCGGATGCGGCGGCCGTCGTCGGTGCGGAGCGGGATGTTCTGCAGGTTCGGATCGCTCGACGCCAGTCGACCCGTCGCTGCGCCCGCCTGGTGGTAACTGGTGTGCACGCGACCGGTGTCGCGGTTGACCATCTCCGGCAGCTTGTCGGTGTAGGTGCTGCGCAGTTTCGCCAGGCCGCGGTATTCCAGGATGATGCGCGGCAATTCGTGCTGGTCGGCGATGGCCTCCAGCGCTTCCTCGTTCGTCGACGGAGCACCCGACGGCGTCTTCACCAGCGCCGGCAGCTTGAGTTCGTCGAACAGCAATTGGCCGAGCTGCTTGGGCGAGTCGAGGTTGAACGTGCGCCCCGCCAGCTCCGTCGCCTTCTGTTGTGCGGCGAGCATGCGCTTGCCCAGGTCCGCCGACTGCCGGCGCAGCTCGTCGGCGTCGATCATCACGCCATTGGCTTCGATGCGTTCGAGCACCTGCACCAGCGGCATCTCGATCTCGTGATAGACGTGCGACAGGCCCGACACCGCTTCGACCTTCGGCGACAGCACGCGATGCAGACGCAGCGTGACGTCGGCATCCTCGGCGGCGTAGCGCGTGGCGTCCTCGATGGACACCTGCGAGAACGGAATCGACTTCGCGCCCTTCCCGGCGACATCCTCGTAGCGCACGGTCTCGTAACCGAGGTAGCGCTTGGCCAGCGAATCCATGTCGTGGCGCGTCGCCGTCGCGTTGTAGACGAAGCTCTGCAGCATCGTGTCGTCGGCGTAGTTGCGCACTTCGATGCCGTTTCGACGCAGCACGTGCAGGTCGTACTTGCCGTGCTGGCCCATCTTCTTGCGCGTGGGATCCTCGAACAACGTGCGCAGCGCCGCGAGCGCTTCGGTGCGGTCCAGCTGCTTCGGCGCGCCGGGATAATCGTGGCCCAGCGGCAGGTACGCGCCGCGACCCGGTTCCGCAGCCAGGCTCAGGCCGATGAGGTTGGCCTGCATCGGGTCGAGCGAATCGGTTTCGGTATCGAAGGCGAACTCGTCCGCGTCCCGCAGCCGCTCCAGCCACGTGTCGAACTGCTCCGGCGTCAGGATCGCCTCGTACTCGCCCTTCGCCGACAGCGATGGATCGACCGCCTCGGCCGGCGCACCGGTGCGCGCGTGGCCCGCGGCCGTGTTGCGAAGTCCGGTCGGGCTGTTCGCATGGTCCTCGACCACCGCGCCGGGGCCTTCCAGTTCGCGCAGCGCCTGCTTGAAGCCGTAGCGCGCATAGAGCACGCGCAACTCGTCGACGTGCTGATCGCGCAGCACCAGATCGGAAGGACCGCGATCGAGTTCGACGTCGGTCTTGATCGTCGTCAGCGTGCGATTGAGCGGAAGGCGCGGCAATGCGGCGCGCAGGTTCTCGCCGATCTTGCCCTTGATCTGCTCCGCATGCGCGATGACGTTGTCGAGCGTGCCGTATTCTCCCAGCCACTTCGCCGCGGTCTTGGGGCCGCATTTCTCGACGCCCGGGATGTTGTCGACCGAGTCGCCCATCAGTGCGAGCAGGTCGACGATCTGGTCCGCGTGCACGCCGAACTTGTCCATCACGCCGGCATCGGAATCCAGCCGGCTACCGCTCATCGTGTTCACCAGCGCGATGCCGGGACGCACCAGCTGCGCGAAATCCTTGTCGCTGGTGGAAATGGTGACGTCGATGCCCTGCTCCGCCGCGCGCACCGCGAGCGTGCCGATCACGTCGTCGGCTTCGACGCCCTCGATGCGAAGGATCGTCATGCCCAGCGCGTTGACGATGTCGCACATCGGCTGCACCTGCGCGCGCAGGTCGTCGGGCATCGCGGCGCGGTTGGCCTTGTACTCGGGGTAGAGATCGTCGCGGAAGGTCTTGCCCGGCGCGTCCACCACGAAGGCGACGTAGGCGGGTTGTTCCTTCAGCGTGGCGCGCAGCATGTTGACCACGCCGAACAGCGCGCCGGTGGGTTCGCCGGCGTCGTTGGTGAGCGGCGGGAGCGCATGGAAGGCGCGGTAGAGATAGCTGGAGCCGTCGATGAGGACGAGGCGGGGCGTGTCGGTCATGGTGGGAATTCTACGCTGCGGCTTCCGGGCCGCCGTCACCCCGGCGAACGGCTCCGGCGCGTATCCTTGAGGCCGTAAACCCGTTGCCCGCCCGCCCCGGCCAGGAGACCGCCATGCGTCATGTTCTGTTCGCCCTGCTGCTTCCGCTGGCCATGGCCGGTTGCGCGACGATGGGCGCCGACGACCCGACGGTCGGGCTGCAGAACCCGGAAGTGCGTTCGCGCACCGATCGCAGCGGCGACGCCATCGACGAGTACTACGTCGCCGGCCAGCTGCGCGTGGTGCGCATCACGCCGGCGCGCGGACCGGTGTATTACCTGGTCGACAACAATGCCGACGGCATCCTCGACAGCAGCAAGGGCGAAGGCCCGATCTCGCCGGTGCAGTACAAGCTGCTGAGCTGGTAAACACCGCCACGCAGGTCGCCGCACGATCCGGATATCGGGCGTGCGGCGCGCCGCGCAGACTCGATCGCGTTCCTTCCATGGGAGAACGCGATGACGCTTTCCAATCTTTCCCACGCTGGCGAGTTCCCAGCTCCCGCGCACCCCGACATCGAGCGCGATCCGCGCTGGACCGCGCTGTGCGCACGCGACCGCGCCGCCGACGGTCGCTTTGTGTATTCGGTCAGGACCACTGGCGTGTACTGCCGGCCCTCGTGTGGCGCGCGGAGGCCGCTGCCGCGCAACGTGCGTTTCCACGCCACGCCGGACGAGGCCGAGCGCGCGGGCTTCCGCGCATGCAAGCGCTGCCATCCCCGTCGTGCGACGCCGGCGATCCGCTTCGCCATCGGCGACAGCTCGCTCGGTCGGGTGCTCCTCGCGCAGGGCGATGCCGGCGTGCGTGCGGTGCTGTTCGGCGACGATGCGGGCGAACTGGTGCGCGACCTGCAATCGCGCCTGCCCGATGCAACGCTCGCGGTCGATGCCGGCGGCGTGCATGCGATGCTCGAGGCCATCGTCGATTGCATCGAAGCGCCGCATCTGCCGTTCGATCATCCGCTGGATCTGCAGGGAACGCCGTTCCAGGTGAAGGTGTGGCAAGCGCTGCGCCGCATTCCGGCGGGCTCGACGGTGAGTTACGGCGAACTCGCGCGCCGGCTCGGCGTGCCGGATTCGGCGCGGGCCATCGCCGCCGCCTGCGCGGCCAATCCGCTCGCCGTCGCCGTGCCGTGCCATCGCGTGATCGCGGCAGACGGCGGGCTTTCCGGCTATCGGTGGGGCGTGGCGCGCAAGCGGACGCTGCTGCAACGCGAGGCGCGCGCATGAGTGCGGCATTGGCCCTTCGTCGCGATGCGCTCGCGCAGCGGATCGCGTGGCAGGACTGGGAAGGCGTGGCCACGTCGCTGGATGCGTGCGGCCACGCGGTGTTGCCGGGGCTGCTGGACGAAGCCGAATGCCGTGCGATCGCCGCGTTGTACGACTGCCCCGACGGCTTCCGCAGTCGCGTGGTGATGGCGCGGCACGGCTTCGGCCGCGGCGAATACCGTTACTTCGCGTATCCATTGCCGGAGACGGTCGCAACGCTGCGCTCGGCGGTGTACCCGCACCTGGCGCCGCTGGCGAACCGGTGGAACGAACGGATGGGCATCGACGTGCGTTATCCCCACACGCACGCCGATTTCCTGCGCCGCTGTCACGAGGCCGGCCAGTCGCGCCCGACGCCGCTGCTGCTGCGTTACGACGCGGGCGACTACAACTGCCTGCACCAGGATGTGTACGGCGAGCACGTCTTCCCGCTGCAGATGGCCGTGCTGCTGTCCCAGCCGGGCAGCGGTCTTCAGGGCGGGGATTTCGAAGGCGGCGAGTTCGTACTCACCGAACAGCGCCCACGCATGCAGTCCCGCGCCGATGTGGTGCCGCTGCGTCGCGGCGATGCGGTGGTGTTCGCGGTACATCATCGCCCCGTGAACGGAACGCGAGGAACGTATCGGGTGAACCTGCGGCACGGTGTGAGCCGCGTGCGTTCAGGTCGACGTCACACTTTGGGCATCGTGTTTCACGACGCGCTGTAAAGCGGCGCCATAGTCTGCGGATCGATACGCGATCCGCGGGCGTTCAAGTTTCCCCGCGCGACGCCGTTAACGGTACGCCGCACCGTCTTCATGCGGCGCAACGGAGGAAACACCGGAGTGTCCGGGAA
>Ga0209025_1001825_pt1 | contig 25073 bp, 28 predicted proteins | sample AraplaMF_Col_mLB_FD_184256 | JGI IMG/M metagenome (GOLD analysis project Ga0209025, IMG submission 184256) | Arabidopsis root microbial communities from the University of North Carolina, USA - plate scrape MF_Col_mLB (SPAdes) (version 2) | ecosystem: Host-associated > Plants > Roots > Endosphere... | reverse complement strand
CATGCCAAGGTATTGGGCCAAACGCTTGTTGCTCAAGATTCGTCGCAAAGCATTATTTGTATTGATCAAATTAAGGTGGAACACGGTGATTACTTAGATATTGGTCAGCTGCTACAAACAAGCGTAGTACCGGTAGTAGTCAAAACCCTTACGTTCCATTCATAAGAAAGGGGGCTTCACTGGTGAAGTTACATACACATTATTTAGGTGCTGTTTATCAATTTTCTGATTTGAAAGATTTGTTTGCTAAGGCAAATGAAGAAAAGTCTGGTGACCGGCTGGCGGGTTTAGCTGCAAAAACCGTTCAAGAAAGAATTGCTGCAAAAGAGGTGCTTAGCGAATTAACACTTGCTGATATTCGCGAAAATCCAATGATTTCACCTGAAGAAGACGAAGTATCTCAAATTATTGAAAATCAAGTCAATGAGCCCATCTATCAATCGATGAAAAATTGGTCCGTAGCAGAACTTAGAGAGTATATCTTAAGTGATGAAACAACGGGTGAGGATTTAAAGAGGATTAGTCGAGGGTTAAATAGTGAAATTATTGCTGCAGTAGCAAAACTAATGTCAAACCTTGATTTAGTTCACGCAGCAAATAAGATTGAAATTTTAACAAAATGCAATATTACGATTGGCCAAAAAGGAGTCTTAGCTTCTAGACTACAGCCTAACCACCCTACCGACAATGTAGAGGGCATGATTGCTTCGTTAAAAGAAGGGCTGTCTTACGGAATTGGAGATGCCGTTATTGGTATTAACCCCGTCGATGATTCGGTTGAAAGTGTAAAACGGCTGCTGCACGCTACGAAAAATTTTATGAATGATTGGGAAATTCCAACTCAAAACTGCGTTTTAGCTCATGTTACGACTCAGATGAAAGCCATTGAACAAGGAGCACCAGCGGATATGATTTTCCAAAGTATTGCTGGAACAGAAGCCGCTAACCGTTCGTTTGGAATCAGCGCTGCCTTATTAGAAGAGGCGAATCAATTAGCTAAAAGTCATGGAACAGGAACAGGACCTCAGTGCTTATATTTTGAAACAGGACAAGGTTCTGAGCTATCGGCTGAAGCGCACTTTGGGATGGATCAGCTAACTTTAGAGTCTCGTAACTATGGATTTGCACGTCATTATGATCCGTACATTGTAAATACCGTGGTTGGTTTTATTGGACCTGAGTACTTATATAACAACAAACAAGTTATTCGTGCAGGCTTAGAAGACCATTTTATGGCAAAGATGCATGGAATTCCGATGGGTGTAGATATTTGTTATACCAATCATATTAAAGCAGATCAAAATGATATTGAAGATCTAGGTGTATTGCTAACAGCTGCAGGGGTTAATTTTATCATTGCAACACCAATGGGTGATGATTGTATGCTTAACTACCAATCAATGAGCTACCATGATGTAGCAACTTTAAGGCAAACGATGGGGAAACAGCCTTCTCCTTTATTTGCAGAATGGCTTGAGAAAATGGGGATTTTTGAACAAGGGAAATTAAGTAAATATGCAGGAGATCCAAGTATTTTTACAAGGTAGGTGATGAAGAGGATGAATCCTGAATTGATTGAAAAAATTACACGATCCATTGTCGAAAAGCTAGAAAAACAATCTAGCTTCGAACAAAGTTCTCCTACTGACGATAGTCAAAGCAGCGTAGCTTTTTGGGCTCATACATCCAATGCAAATAAGAAAGTGATTAATGGGCCTCTAGCTGAAGTGGTAGAAGAAGAGTCAGCAAAGGAATTAATTAAATTTCCGAATATTCAAGAAAAACATTCAGCATCTCTGCCTGAAAGTAAGATGCCTATTCAGCAGGAAGAGAACATGGAACCAAAGCAGCAGGTGCCGGGTATTAAAAATCCAGTGAATCAAGAAGAATTAGATACATTGATTCAGAAAACACCCGCCCGAATCGGGATTGGCAGAGCAGGCTTACGTCCACGAACAGAAACATGGCTGAAATTTCGCTATGACCATGCAGCAGCCGTTGATGCTGTTTATGGCAATGTGAACGACAATCTCCTAAAACGATTGAATTTATTTAAAGTAAATACTCAGGTAACAGATAAAGAAGTGTACATTCGCCGACCGGATTATGGACGAAAGCTATCAGACGAAGCCAAAAAGTGCATTCAAGAAAAATGTACCAAATCACCAACTGTTCAAATTATTGTTTCTGATGGTTTAAGCTCCAAAGCCATTGAAGAAAATGTCGAGGACGTTTATTTATCTCTTCAACAGTCCTTAAAAAGCGCAGATTTAGATGTAGGCGTTCCGTTTTACATAGAAAAAGGTCGAGTTGCTGTAATGGACGACATTGGTGAACTTTTGACGCCAAAAGTGGTTGTACTTTTAATTGGAGAACGTCCAGGACTTATAAGTGCAGAATCCTTAAGTGCCTATTTATGCTATGAACCGAGAAAAGGAATGATTGAAGCTGAGAGAATGGTGGTTTCTAATATTCATAAAGGCGGCATTCCTCCAGTTGAAGCGGGTGCTTATCTCGGTACATTGGTTCAAAAAATTTTAAAATATGAAGCTAGCGGTGTATCGCTTGTTCAAAAAGAACAATAGAGGTGAATAGGAGTGGCTTTAACACGTATCCATGCTGACATTTTAGCTGTTCGTGTGATTCCAAATGTGGATGACGCCTTAGTTCAGCAGTTTAACTTGCAGCCTTACCATAGAAGTTTAGCCATGTTTACATCAAGTATTGATGACGTGGGCTATACAGCTTTAGACGAAGCCACCAAAAGAGCAGATGTTGAGGTAGCTTATGCCCGTTCCTTTTATGCTGGTGCTGCTCATGCGTCAGGTCCGCTATCAGGTGAAATGATTGGTGTATTAGCGGGTCCAAGTCCAGATGAAGTTAAAGCTGGCATTGATGCCATTTTACAAGTGACGAAGTCAGATGCCTATTTTGAAGCGTTAGATGAAGAGAAAAATCACGCGCTGTATGCACATGTAGTGGCAAGAACAGGTTCTTATCTTTCTAAAGAAGCAGGAATTGCTATTGGAGAACCACTCGCTTATTTAATTGCCCCGCCACTAGAGGCTATGTATGGACTTGATGTAGCGCTTAAAGCAGCTGATGTAGAGCTTGTGAAATTTTTTGGTCCTCCTTCTGAAACAAATTTTGGCGGTGGTTTTTTAACAGGATCCCAATCTGCCTGTCAAGCAGCTGCTGATGCGTTCCGCCAGGCTATTTTAGACATTGCAAGAAATCCAGTTCATTATTAAAAAGCTTATAGACAGTAGAAAGGAGTTGTTGGATGTGCAGTTTGATAAAGATCTTCAATCTTTACAGGAGATGCGAGATGCAGTGGAAAAGGCAAAAGCCGCACAGCAGGTATACTTGAATTTTACACAAGAGCAAGTAGATCGCATCGTTGAACGAGTTGCCGAAGCAGCCTATTCTAAAGCGTTGGAATTAGCAAAAATGGCAGTTGAAGAAACGCGAATGGGCGTTGTAGAACATAAGAAAATCAAAAATGAGGTAGGATCTAGAGCTGTTTATGAATCAATTAAAAATGAAAAAACAGTAGGTGTTGTTCACGAAGATAGAGCGAACAAAGTGGTAGAAGTTGCCTCTCCTTTTGGAGTTGTTGCTGGAATTATTCCTACAACCAACCCAACTTCAACGGCTATCTTCAAGACATTAATTAGTTTAAAAACTAGAAATGCTCTAGTGGTCAGTCCTCACCCCCGGGCAATGAACTGTACAGTGGAAGCGCTTAAAATTTGTGCGCGTGCAGCAGTCGAAGGGGGAGCTCCGGAAGGACTTATTGGTTGGATTTCCAATCCTTCTATGGCTGCAACCAATGAATTAATGAAGCATAAAGATGTGAATTTAATTTTAGCAACAGGCGGAAGTGGTCTCGTTCGCGCAGCGTATAGTTCTGGGAAGCCAGCTTATGGTGTAGGTCCAGGAAATGTACCTGTATATATTGAAAAAACTGCAAAGGTTGACCAAGCAGTAAAAATGATTGTCGATAGCAAAACGTTCGACAATGGCACGATTTGTGCAACCGAGCAAGCAATTGTTGTTGACCTTAATATTCAACAAATGGCTATTAGAGAATTAAGGAATAATGGGGCATACTTTTTAAATTCAGAAGAAAAAGCAAAAATGGAAAAAGTGATTTCACCGATTCCTAAGAAGCTTAATCCAAATATTGTTGGTCAAAGTGCTGTGAAAATTGCTGAAATGGCAGGTATTACAGTACCTTCTGATACACGAATCTTAGTTGCTGAAGAAACAAAGGTGGCAAAGGATGTACCATTTTCGATTGAAAAGCTAGCACCTATCTTCCCATTGTATACAGCTAAGAACGAAGAACAAGCAAGGGAATTATGTTTAAGCTTATTAAATCTTGGAGGAAGAGGTCACAGCTTATCACTTCATACAAACGATGATGCGGTAGCTAAAACGTTTGCTCTTGAAATGCCGATCTCGAGACTGATGGTCAACACACTCTCGTCAGTAGGAGCTGTGGGTGGTACGACTGGACTTAAGCCTTCCTTTACACTAGGATGCGGTTCGTTTGGAGGCAACATTACGTCAGACAATGTGACCGCTCGCCATTTATTAAATATTAAGCGAATGGCTTACGGCACAAAAGAGGTAACAATTCCAAAACCATCTCTATCTTCTACCTCTGCTTCATCAGATACAAAAGATCATCAAGACGTACAGGAAATTGTCAACGAAGTTATGAATCAATTAAAGCCACAAGGACCGATTGATTCGGCAGCAATTTCTGAAATGGTTAATCAAGCACTTCAAAAATATCAAACAAACTAATTAGGGGGAATTAAAAATGGCAAGAGAACTAACAGCATTAGGAATGATTGAAACAAAAGGATTAGTAGCATCAGTAGAGGCAGCAGACGCAATGGTAAAAGCAGCAAACGTACATTTAGTTGGTAAAGTTCACGTAGGTGGAGGAATTGTAACGGTTTTAGTACGCGGTGACGTAGGCGCGGTAAAAGCAGCGACAGATTCTGGTGCTGCAGCTGCACAGCGTGTTGGAGAACTTATTTCCGTTCATGTTATCCCACGCCCACACAATGAACTAGAAAGTATTTTACCGAAAATCGATAGTGAACTATAAGCTTAAAAAGTTAGGAGCATAGCGCATGAATAAGCAGGCCATTCAATCGATTGTAGCAGAGGTTGTTCAGCAGTTAAGTCAAACAACCAAGCAAAGCAATACAGTCCCAATGGCTGTATCTGCTAGACACTGTCACTTAAGTATAGAAGATGTAGAAGCTCTTTTTGGAGCAGGGTATGAACTAACAAAAAAATCAGACCTGTCTCAGCCTGGTCAATTTGCAGCTAATGAAACAGTTACTATTGTGGGGCCTAAAGGAAGCATCGAAAAGGTGCGAGTCCTTGGCCCAGCAAGAAGTATAACTCAAGTGGAGGTCAGTAAAACAGATTCAATTAAACTTGGTGCTGTTCCTCCATTACGTGAGTCTGGAGATATAAAGAATTCAGAAGCGATTACATTAGTTGGACCAAAGGGGAGCATTTACAAGAAAGAAGGGTTAATCATTGCACGAGCTCATATTCATATGACGCCAGGTGATGCCCAAGCTTATGGTGTAAAAAATGGTCAGTGTGTTCGAATTACCTCTCAAGGAGAAAGACCTACTACGCTTGAACGTGTATTAATTCGAGTTTCACCAAAGTTCAAGCTTGAAATGCATATTGATACAGATGAAGCGAATGCGGGGCTAATTTCTACCGGAGATACAGGGATTCTTTCTCTATACGAGGAAGCTTTATGAACCATCATGCTCTGATTGAACAAATTGTAGTAGAAGTTTTAAAACGATTAGATAAATCAGACAAGCAGCACCTAGACGTAAAGCCAAAGCTGCTGATCGTGAAAGAGTCGGCAGCAATTGATCCAATTCAAATCGAAAAGTTAGAAACAAGCTGGACATTGGTTTACAGCGATGACCAAAAAGAAAACCTTCCAAAAGATATACAAGGTATTTTATTTGCAGAAGCAAAGCAAGACCTGCTTGTAAAAGGAGCGCTTGGTATTACAGATACACTAGAAAGTTTTCTTTTAGCTGAGGCTTTGCTAGAAGGAATTTCTGTTTCACTCATTCCTTCTGTAACTTTAGGAAACGTCTTACTGTCCAGTAATCAAAAAAAGCTAGTAAACAGCAAATATGCAGCCCATTTAATCGCTTATAAAAATACATTAGAAGGCTTTGGGGTGAAAATCCAATCGTTTGAGGGATTTTTGCAATCAGGCTTAAATAGACATTCTTTATCATTTACAGAACGAGTGCTAACCCAAAGACATGTGAAATTGGTAGAAGAAGAAAAAATTACTGTTTCACCTAAAACGATTATCACTCCTTTAGCACGCGATACAGCAAGAGAATTAGGAAAAGAAATTTGCGTGATAGACGTAGAGGGAGCGGATGTTTTATGAAAATAGGGACGGTAATTGGCAACGTCTGGGCAACAAGAAAAGAAGATAATTTACGCGGTTTAAAGTTTTTAGTTGTTCAACCGGAACTTTTAAATAAATCGAATAACGACTCTTCTTTTATTGCAGTTGACCGTATTGGAGCCGGGATTGGTGATAAGGTAATGGTTACTCAAGGAAGTGCCGCAGCACATATGGCATCTGACACCCCATTACCTATTGATGCGATTATTATCGGAATTATAGATTCTGTTGATATAGAAAGAGGTGGAGAGAATGGCTAAAGCTCTTGGAATGATTGAAACAAGAGGCTTAATAGGTTCGATTGTCGCAGCGGATGCGATGCTAAAATCAGCTGATGTTCGCTTAGTGAAGCAAGAAAAAGTAGATGCAGCTCTTGTAACCGTGTTAGTTGAAGGTGATGTTAGTGCAGTACAAGCAGCTGTAGATATGGGAAAAGAAGAAGCGGCTCGCGTTGGAGAATTAGTGTCAGCACACGTAATTCCTCATCCCGATGAAGAGGTTGGAAATAGCCTTTTAAAAGATGAAACGAAAGAATTAGAGTCAAAAGCAGCACCTAAAGACAATAAAACGACTAAAAAATCATCTGCTGCTAAAACAAAATCCAGTATTCAATATAAAGCAAAAGCAGAGTCTGCTGCTGTAGAAGAAGATCAAAAAGTAGAATAACCTACATATAAACGACGAGGAATGGGGGATAAATCATGGCATTTAAGCGTAAAAAAATAGCTGTAATTGGAGCGGGATTTACAGGAGCCACAGCAGCATTAATGATGGCGCAAAAAGAACTTGGAGACGTAGTATTAGTTGATATTCCTTCCCAGACTAACCCGACTAAAGGAAAAGCACTTGATATGTTAGAGGCAAGCCCAGTTCAAGGGTTTGACGCTAATATCAAGGGAACATCTAGCTATGAAGACATTCAGGATGCAGATTTAGTATTAATTACTGCAGGACTTCCAAGAAAACCGGGAATGAGCCGTGATGACCTAGTCTCCACAAACGCAAAAATTATGAAAGAAGTATCGGAAAATGTAAAAAAGCATGCACCAAACAGTTATATTATTGTATTGAGTAATCCAGTTGATGCAATGACATACGTTTGTTATAAAACTACGGGCTTCCCTAAGAATAGAGTAATAGGCCAATCTGGTGTATTAGATACAGCCCGCTTTAATACATTTGTGGCTCAAGAATTAAATATCTCTGTTGAAGATGTATCAGGATTTGTTTTGGGTGGCCACGGAGATGATATGGTGCCATTAGTTCGTTATTCGTATGCTGGAGGAATTCCACTTGATAAAATCATTTCACCTGAACGTATAGAAGCTATTGTAGAGCGAACGCGCAAAGGTGGAGGAGAAATCGTTAACCTGCTTGGAAATGGAAGTGCCTATTACGCTCCTGCTGCTTCTATGGTTCAAATGGCAGAAGCGATTCTAAAGGATAAGAAGCGAATTCTCCCTTCCGTAGCTTATCTAGAAGGTGAATATGGCTGTAATAATCTTTACCTAGGTGTACCAACAATCCTAGGGGGAGACGGAATTGAACATATCATTGAACTTCCTTTAACGGAAAAGGAAAATGAAGGGTTAAAACGTTCAATCGAATCCGTACAAAGCGTTATGGCTATTTTAGAGTCATCAGAAGTATTCAGCTAAATCAACTTTTTTTATGTTAGTTGCCTAGTATTAAAATTTAGAGGTATTTTCAAGTTATGTACTTGAAGGAATTGGACCAATAGAGACTGCTGGATATTTTCTAATTATTTGAGTATGTGAAAGAACTTCTCAGCAGAAAAAAATAATAACGATATAGAAAACTAAGTGAAATGCATCCCGCTATATTTGTAGGATGCATTTTTGTATGAATAAGTGATATTGCTTTTATGTTTACTTATAATAGATGATACAACCAACTTGCTTCAGGAACTTCATCAGGTCGAAAAGGAATTAAGGAAAGCAGAAAAGAGTTTAAGGTTGAACCCATTTGGTAGAAATAAAAAGCAGCAGTTAAAACAAAACGAACACTTCCTTTTTCAACTGAAGCATGGGTACACCTATATTTCGGGTGTACTGCCTACATTTAATGACTGGTCCGAAACGAATTCTCTACGCACAGTTGATGGACAAAAATGGGCTGTTCAACTACAGGTATTAGGAGAATACATAACAGAACAAGCTAATAAAAACGTGGAAAATTACTCTATAAAGAAATCATCTTTTGATTTACTCGATCTTTCTTCGATACCTTTACAAATCAGTATCCCACCTGAATTAGAGTCCCACAGATATCAATTAAGTCTATATAATGATACGCTTAAATTAATTGATAAATTAAAAGCAAAATGATACTAGTTCAAGTGACACAGATATCCTTTTTATAAATAAGGTGATAACTTCACCATCCGGTTGTTGAACTATACATGCATAGTAGAAGAGGAAAAGAAGTTATCAGGGGTGACTTCTTTTTTTTATTCAATAAATAGTACAATTTAGCTTTTATATTTTCCGTTTCCATGCTCATATCTATATAAAATCATGAATATGTTTTTAATACGTCGCTAAGTGTTTCAACTAGCTACAAAAAAATATAAAAAATTATGTTGACAGTGGAACCATATGATTTTATAATTATCCTTAATTCAAGATATTTTAATTCGAGATTTTGAAGTGATGAAAAAATAGGAGGAATAAAAAATGGTGAGCATTGGTTTATTGTTAATACGTTTAGTCATTGGATTGTCTTTTATGGCACATGGAACTCAGAAGTTGTTTGGATGGTTTGGCGGCCATGGCTTAAAAGGAACGGGAGGATGGTTTGAATCCATTGGAATGAGGCCAGGTGTTAGAATGGCGTTAATGGCTGGATTATCAGAGCTGGTAGGCGGAGTTTTATTTGCTGCAGGACTTCTCACACCGCTTGGAGCGCTTTTGATTGCCGGAACAATGGTCATGGCAATTGTGAAAGTACACGGTCCGAATGGATACTGGGCAACACAAAATGGCTATGAATATAATCTTACGCTTTTAGTTGTAGCAATCGGTGTAGCAATTGCAGGACCAGGTTATTATGCACTAGATACTTTTATTTTCTAAAAGAGAAAATCGGTTGGAATAAGAAAGATGCTTTTATTTTTTGATTAATATCTCGAATTCGAGATATTTACGATAAATAGCTGTAATTTTAAGAGGGATAACGAAACGTATGACGAAAAATATATCGAAGGAGATGGTAGTAATGAGTAAAAAAACAGCGGGTATTCACCATATCACAGCGATTGTAGGTCACCCTCAGGAAAATGTTGATTTTTATGCAGGTGTGTTAGGATTACGTTTGGTCAAACAAACGGTAAACTTTGATGATCCAGGAACGTATCACCTTTACTTTGGGAATGAAGGCGGAAAACCTGGAACAATTATCACATTCTTCCCATGGGCAAATGCACGACAAGGAAAGATTGGCGACGGGCAAGTTGGCGTAACTTCCTATGTGGTTCCAAAAGGTGCGATGAGCTTTTGGGAACAGCGATTAGCTAAGTTTGGGGTTCCAGCTACAAAGATGGAGCGATTCGGAGAACAGTATTTAGAGTTTGACGATCCTCATGGTTTGCATCTAGAGATTGTGGAAAGAGAAGAAGGAGAAAAGAACACGTGGCAAGCTGGTGAAATTAAACCTGAAGTGGCTATTAAAGGATTCGGAGGCGCTACGTTATTATCTGTTAAGCCTCATGAAACAGCTCAGTTATTAGAAAATGTAATGGGTCTACAAAAAGTAGGGCAAGAAGGAGATTTTATACGTTTTCAATCATCTGCTGACATTGGAAATGTGATCGATTTAAAATTAACAACCATTGGGCGCGGGCAAATGGGCGTTGGAACGGTTCACCATATTGCATGGCGAGCAAAAGATGATGAAGATCAGTTGGAATGGCAGAAATACGTAGCCGACAGCGGATACGGAGTGACGGCTGTTCGAGATCGAAATTACTTTAATGCGATTTATTTTAAGGAGCATGGAGAAATTCTATTTGAAATTGCAACAGACCCTCCAGGTTTTGCACATGATGAGTCACTTGAAACAATGGGAGAAAAGCTCATGCTGCCTGAACAGTACGAAACCCATCGAGATCAAATTGAAAGAGCTTTGATTCCTTTTGAAGTGAGAGAATTAGACTGAACTTTACTAAAAGAATTCTTTGAGTAATAGTAAAAAGTTAGTTCAACCCTAAATTAGGTACAAAGAAGGAATTAATTTATCTATATATAAAACTAATATCTATATTTGAAACACCGTGGTAATATGAAATTAATTCCAAGTAAGGAGGTGAATAGATGACAAAAACCATTGGTCTTATATGTGGAAGTTTACGAAAGAATTCGTACAACCGAATGATCGCTGAGTCATTGACTACATTAGATGACTCAGCTCAATATCGCTGGATTGAAATAAGCAGCCTGCCTTTTTTTAATGAAGACCTAGAAGCTGACGGATCACCAGAATCTGTCGCATCTTTTAGAGCTGCGATTCAAAATGTTGACGGCGTTATTATAGTTAGTCCAGAGTACAATTCAGGAATTCCAGGGGTATTAAAAAATGCCTTGGACTGGGCATCAAGACCTCGGACTTCTTCTGTTTTAAACAGAAAACCAGTTGGTCTCATTGGAGCAACTCCTGGAGGATTTGGTACTGCTTTTGCTCAAATGCAAACGAGAGAAGTACTGGAAGCTATGCAAGTCAACGTTTTACCATTTCAAAAAATGCTGATTTCGCAAGTTCATGAAAAAGTTGACTCGCAACAAAAAGTACTAACCGATGAATCAACAAAACGTTATCTTCAGCGCTACTTGCAGCAGTTCATTCATTGGATTGACCAAGCGCCTGTTCCTGTTCTAGATTAAGAAAGAGAACACACCTCACGAACCTTCATCTCAAAAATAGCTTTTCTTTCTATGCATATTTTACCTAACAGATCATAAATGAAACCAAAAAAACCGTTCAAATTATAGACCGCTTGTAAGGAATGGAAGAGGTTCATGTATCCTTACTTGCCTTAATTTAAGGAGGATTATAAAATGTCTGATCTTTACTCTCGCCTTTCAAAAGATGATGCTGCCGTGCTTTTAGTTGACCACCAAACGGGCCTTATTTCCGGCCTTGTACGTGACTATGGTGTTGATGAATTTAAAAACAACGTCTTAGCTCTTGGTGATACGGCTAAATTCTTTGATTTACCGGTTATTTTAACAACTAGCTTTGAAAATGGACCCAACGGCCCGCTTATGCAAGAACTCGTTGATTTGTTTCCTGATGCGCCAAAAATAGCTCGTCCCGGACAAATTAACGCATGGGACAACGAAGAGTTTGTTAAAGCCATTAAAGCAACTGGAAAAAAACAGCTGATTATCGCGGGTGTAGTTACAGACGTCTGCGTTGCTTTTCCTGCGCTTTCTGCCATTAAAGCAGGCTACGAAGTGTTTGTTGTGACAGATGCTTCAGGGACGTTTAATAAGCAAGTAGCGGATGCAGCGTTAACCCGCATGGCTCACGGCGGCGCGCAGCTCATGAACTGGTTTAGCGTAGCGTGCGAGCTTCAGCGTGACTGGCGCAACGACGTTGAAGGTTTTGGCAATTTAATTTCTAGTCATCTTCCTGGTTATCAAAACTTAATGGGCAGCTATAGAGGAGCTCAGCGCGATTTCAGCAAGCAGAGTGTCTGACGTAGCGGAGCTTAAATTTGGCATCGGTTGTTCTCTTTACATATAAGACACGAAAGCAGAGTGGCATCTATGGATCATTTATGTGACGGAGAAAATGTAACAACATAAAAGTAATTGTTAGGTAGGTGAGCCGGCTAATGAACCGTTGGCTCACCTATCTTTTACTACGCTACCTTTCATGAAGTATGCGTCTCTTGTATATAAAATAAAGCACATTCACGACAGCCTGATAAATGGTAGGAAAGGATGCGGAGTAGTGGAAGAAAAAAAAGTTACGTGGCTGGAGCTTTTTTATGATTTGTTATTTGTGGCAGCCGTTGCTACTGCTACGCATGTTTTGCTTCACGTTGAACAAGGGTATATTCATGGGGAGTATTTGTTAAAATTTGTACTAATTTTTATTCCGATATGGTGGGCGTGGACCGGACAAACGATGTTTATCAATCGATTTGGACAAGATTTTTTGCATCAGCGCATCTTTATGATTCTTCAAATGCTGTTTGTCCTTATCATGATCTCAAGCCTGTCTGTAGATTTTGATCAATATTACGTTTCTTTTCTGATTGGCTATATTGGTCTAAGAGCGTTAACTTCGATTCAATACCTTATTGTTCAAACATTTGAACAGAGTGAGAGAAAAAAAGTTGCTGTGTTTTTAGGTACATGCTTTGGAATTGGGATTTTTATCTCGCTTCTTTCGCTTCTTTTTGATTCATGGATTCGCTACGCTGTGTTGTATACAGGAATTGCAGTGGATATGATTTTACCTATTTTAGGGCATAAGCGACTGGCAAAATTACCGACCAACACTGCTCATTTATTAGAGCGCTTTGCTTTATTAACATTAATCCTGTTTGGAGAATCCGTTGTCAGCATTCTTGCTGTGATACAGCCACAAAAAGGGGACTGGAATACCATTTTATTTTCGGTTATTTCATTTGTCCTGATTATTGCCATGTGGTGGCAGTACTTTGAGAACGTCGAAAAGAAAGTAAACAAGTCCATTCAAAGAGCCGGACAAACGATTATTTACGGACACTTACTTATTCTCATGTCTCTAAGCATGATTGCAGCATCGATTAAGCTCATGTTTTTACATGAAGTTCAGTACACATTCAGCTTATATTTTGTATTTGGATCCGTGCTGCTTTACTTCATGGCAACCACTCTTGTTTTTCATCAGTATAGATTCGAAGAACATCGTTTGAAAGTGTATCATTTAGGCTTGTTTTTAGGGATTTTAGCTGTGTTTTTTATTATTAACTTACTTTTAGTCGTCCCGAGCACCCTCATCATAGGAGAGTTAGCCATCTTTTTTATTATCTACGCTAGATTTACGACCACTTAACCAAATAAAGAACGACTATATAATGGAGGTAGCAAAATGGCAAAAATTAATGTAGGAACAGAAAATGAAGCACCTATTGAACTATACTATGAAGATCACGGCACAGGGAAGCCCGTTGTCTTAATTCATGGCTGGCCACTAAGCGGACGATCTTGGGAATATCAGGTTCCGGCTCTTGTTGAGGCTGGACACAGAGTCATAACGTATGACCGCCGAGGATTCGGAAAGTCTTCTCAGCCATGGGACGGCTACGATTATGATACATTTGCCGCTGATTTACATCAGCTGCTAGAACATTTGGATCTAACAAATGTGACACTAGTTGGGTTTTCAATGGGTGGCGGAGAAGTAGCTCGTTATGTAGGAACGTACGGCACAGATAGAGTAGAAAAAGCCGTATTTGCAGGAGCTGTACCGCCATTTCTTTATAAGTCAGAGGATCATCCTGAAGGAGCATTAGATGACGCAGGCATTCAAGAATTTGAAAACGGCGTAAAAAATGATCGCTTAGCCTTTCTTGATGATTTTACAAAAACATTTTTTGGGGTGGAAGACGGAAATGACTTAGTCAGCGAACCATTTCGACTTTACAACCGGGATATTGCAGCAGCCGCATCGCCTAAAGGGACGCTAGACTGCATAGCTGCTTTCAGCAAAACGGATTTCAGAGACGATCTAGCCAAGTTTACAATACCGACTCTTATTATTCACGGTGATGCAGATGAGATTGTTCCATTCGAATATAGTGGAAAGCGAACGCATGAAGCCATTCCTGGTTCTAAGTTAGCCTTAATAAAAGGCGGTCCACATGGCTTAAATGCAACGCATGCACACGAATTTAATGAAGCACTGCTGTCATTTTTACGAGACTGAATATAGTAGTTATTTGGTAAGTAAAAACGGATCGGCAAATGATGAACGGAAAAAAGAAGTGACCAAAGGGTCACTTCTTTTTTGTTTTGACGAGGATAGAAAGCTTTATTGACGCAAGTAATGCTTCTAGTACCTTTAGAAGTCGCAACAATATATAGAATAATGATAGCTAAAAAGAACGTAATAAAAAGTCCAATATAGTGTTTTGCAGGTCCTCATGAAACTCCTTGCGATTAAAGCCTTCCGGATCCTGAGCAGGAAGGAAGGTAGGAGATTTCATAAAGTCGGGAAACGGGCTGAGAAATGAAAAATGCCCTCCATTTTCTACAACGATATGCTGAACTTTTTCTGCATCAGAAACACCATTTAACACAAATTCTCCGTGAAAAGAAGGAGTAATGGTATCCTTTTCGCCCGTAATCATTAAAATAGGTATATTCACTTCTTCAAGAGCGCCTCTTTCTCTAAACCATCCGGTAGCTGGCGCTAAAAGAATAAGTGATTGAACACGTTTATCCTGAGTACCAGATAAACAATAAGGCTTTTGATCAGGAGATTCAGAAGGAAAAGAAGTAGGGATTCCACCTGCTACAGCAAGAGCTGTATATCCTCCCATTGAATGGCCAATAAGAGAAATATTATTTGAATGAATGGATGAAGAAAAAGCACTTTCTTTTAAAAACCAATCGATTACAGTACGTATATGAGTAGGTCGATTTTTTAGATTATCTATTGTTCCAGACAGCGTATTATCCTCTCGATTATTAAACGGATGTTGCGGTATCCCCGCAATAAACCCATTACGTGCTAAAAACTGAGCAATGGTTCGATAAGCAAGAGGCGTGCTACCATCTCCATGAGAAAGAATGACTAAAGGAAATGATCCATTTGAAAGCGGAGCATCTTGCGCAGCGCTTATCGCGTAAGGTCCCATCTTTTCAACTTTTTCTTCTTGGTATGTAGGGTACATAATAAGTAAAGGAAAGTCGTGTTCATTTGTTTGATTTTCTATATCCACGAATTGACATCCGGCATAAAATGACTGTCTTTCATGTTTTCTTATGTGCATTTATATCCTCCTTGCTTTTAGCAATCTTTATTATAACAAACTTATATATGGAATTTTTTTAATTTAGCCCTCTTGAAAAAGAGTAATTAACCTTTATTTTAATTATTCCTGGGGCTGTTTTTATATCGATGAAGCACATTATGATAACTAAATTTGTGCATGCACTTATATAATGAAGACAGTGATATTTATTAAGGGGGGAAATAAAATGCATTGTTTAGAACCAAAAGATTATTACAAGATAAAAAATATGTTAGAAGCGTCATTTAAGACTCCTACGTTTGCTTTTTCTGCTGTTAATCATGTTATTCAAGGAGCCGTGTACGTAAATGATATGATGAGGCCATCATCAGGATTTCTTAGAATACGTGCAGGTGACTATTATGTATTTGGACAAGGCAATGACGTGGTATTTAATAACTTTCTCTATCGTTATTTTGTTGAGAACGTGTATGGTAAGGAGAAACGGTTTACGGTTTTTACTCCATCCACTGACTGGGAAACTGTTTTTGACAAAACTTTCAAAACGTATGTAAAGAAAATGACGCGTTCTAAGTATAGGTTTCTTCCTTCAAAAGTTCATTCTACGTACAGCCTGTCCCATCCTTATGAGTTAGAAGACTTTAACGCTGATTCTTTAAGAAAAAGTGAGAATTTCAATGAATCCTATATAGTGGAGTACTGGGGATCAGAGAGTAATTTTCTGAAAAACGGATTAGGAGTTTGTCTTATCCATAAAGAAAAGATCATCGCTGAATGTGTGTCTATCTTTCATAGTGGAACAATAGCTGAAATCGATATTGTGACTAACCCTAACTATAGAGGACAAGGATTAGGAAAGATAGTAGGCCAGGCGTTTATAAATAAATGTTTAGAAAAGAACGTTATGCCTGCTTGGGATTGCGATAATGACAATAAAGCTTCGAAAGCACTAGCCAATAAACTTGGGTTTTCCAATGAAGAGGATTACGCTTTATATGTATTAAAATGAAAAGAGAATGAGACATAAATGCTATAGCTGGAGTGATCAATTATTAATCTTTCATATTTAGGAATAGGTTTTGTAGCTATTTTTCTTTCTACATTTTTGGTGACGACGTTTGTTGCCAATGATACGCTATCTACTATTTTTTCAGTTTTAATTGCTGGTGTAGAAGCAACAGCGATTTCTTACTTTCGCAGAAAATATAAGGAAAAATGAATTTAAACAGGGGCTGCAGTTAGTGTGGGACTTAAAGCAACAATGCTTCATTTTATGTGACAGACTGGTAAAGAAATAGAAAAAGCTCCCTTTGATAAGGGAGCTTTTGAAGACTTTACTTAATCCATTGAAATTCTTTTAAAGGCCAATAAGCTAATTTTGCTTTTCCTACGATTTTGTCTACGGAGATTGTTCCTACTTTAGGTGATCTGCTATCTAAGCTGTACATTCTATTATCTCCCATAACAAATAATTGACCCTCTGGAACGGTTTTACTGCCTGTATAATCCTCAAGCTTAAAGTCCTCAGTTAATGGGCCTGTTACTATTTCTTTTTTATATTGGTCTAAATAAGGCTCTTCATATTTTTTACCGTTTATATACAGCGTGTCATTACGATACTCTATATGATCACCCGGTAAACCAATTACCCTTTTAATATAGTCTTTTTCCTTTGTAGCATGAAAAACGATAATATCAAATCTTTTTATATTATCGGGGTTATTTTTACCCACTTCATTAAGAATAATGTGTTCACTGTCTTTTAAAGTCGGCATCATTGATTCACCGTCTACTACTATAGGGGTAAAGATGTACTCTCTCACCACAAAAGCCAGGATACAAGCAATAATGATGGATTTGATCCACGAAAAAATCTCTTTTTGTTTCAATTTAAAACTCCTTTACAACCGTAATACATGTTTAAGAGTATAGCATAATATATAGAAATTAATCTTTAATTTAACAATTAAAGATTTTATATAGCAGATTTTTTAACAAGATTAATAAACTTCATAGAAGACCACATCAATAAAAATGGTAGGGGTTCTCAAAATAAGAGCATAAAAAAAGCCATTTCAATCGTATTGGCATCGGAGTGAAATAGCTTTTTCTACTTTACATTCAAGAGTTTGTTAGTTCATATGAACATCCTTACATGTGAAGTATATCACAAACTATTTTTGTTGTGAAGATGAAAATCAAAATTTGTATGACAAATTTATTGCGTTGAAGAATTTTGAATGGATTATTTAGTGTGACCCCTACGCAGAGGCTATTTTGAAACAGCTGAGCATCTCAATGAAAATTAATGTTACCTCTCAACACCTCAAAGAAACCGGATTCTTTTAAAGAAACCTTTCAATTTCTATAGATAAACAAAAACTAGTTTATCAGGTATATTGTTAGGAGAAGTTTTAAGTGGTAAGTTTGTATTCACTGTATTTAATATAATAAGTATTTTTGGAGGGCTACTCATGTACAACACAAAAAATATAGACAACAGTAGCCCTACTGATAAATCATCTTTTTAAGGGAAGGCATCTTACCGATAAGAATTATATAAAGGAGAGACTTAAATGAAATTTGATGTACCTGAATTAGTTGAAGCAAAACGTCAAATTGATTCAACTTTACATAAACTCCGACAGACGGTAAAAACGTTTGAAGCTAAAGAAAATGCAAGTAGATATAAATCTCAAATTACCCTCGCTAAAAGACGGATACAAGCATTCGAGCTTTCAGTGGCTCTTATTGAAAGAGAAATAAATATGGCTGAGAAAAAAATCTAGGTATCAGCTTTTACAAAGTGTATATTCAACGACGTTATTTACTTTATGAATTACAAAACGTTGGAAAATGCTATATCGCAGTAAAAGTATTTTAATTTATCTTCAATTGTCGCTTAGAGTGGAATGGTAGAAAAAAAGAAACCTTAACAATACTAGGGTTTCTTTTTTTGTAATTAGTACTCTGCGTACGTCAGTATATCTTTTGGGTTTTAGCTAAACCTGTTTCCGAAGAGGACAGTCTTTGCACTTCTCAAAACGTATCCACGCTCTTTTTATCGCACTAAATATAATTCATTCATTTAAAAATAAGGGTTGAAGGTGACGCGACGTAATCTAATATAGTTGAACTATGACATATCAAGAAGGGGAGTAACTAAAATAAAAGTAAAGGATGGAGGCATGAGAAGTGGAGAATAAAAAACGAATTCGCTCTTTAGATATATTAAGAGGACTAGCGATTCTGGGAACGTTAGGAACGAACATTTGGCTGTTTGCCTATCTGGGAGATGTAAATTATATATTTACTTTTACCCATAACAAATGGTGGTTATCAGGAGATGATTTTTTAAGAATCCTTTTTCTATCCTTAATCAACGGGAAATCACTTGGCCTCTTAGCTATTATGTTTGGTGTTGGTTTAGAGCTGAAATATCAGCAGTCAAAACGATTAAATCAGACTTGGCCGGGAAGGTACATATGGCTGTCTTTACTTTTATTAATGGAAGGGCTTTTGCACTTTACTTTTGTCTTAGAGTACGACATTTTAATGTCTTATGCAGTAACTGCTATTGTCGTATCGTTTATCGTAAAAATGCGGAAGACGATGATACGAATAACAATGATTAGTGCAGCAGCGATTCATCTTTTCTTTATAGTACTGGTGTTCTTAGGTGTGCTAACTAACTCAATAGGAGATGAGCTAGTTGCTGTCCCAAAAGAAGTGGTGAACCTTTATCAACATGGATCATGGATGAATCAAATGCAGTATCGGATTTTTCATTTTTGGGAGCTGCGCACAGAAGCAATTTTCGTCATTCCATTTAATATGTGCATGTTTTTAATTGGTGTTTTACTAGTGAGAAGAGGGGCTTTTGACAATAATTCCAATGGTATTAATATCAGAAAACGGATGATGAAGACGGGACTTTTAGTTGGGCTACCTCTAAACCTATTATTATTTGTTCCTGGAGGATACTTTGATTTTCCAGTAAGGTATGTATTTGCCCCTATTTTATCGCTTGGATACATGGGAGCCATTAGTTTTCTAATTGAAAGATTTCAGGCATTTTCATTATGGAGCGTTTTAGAGAAAGTAGGTAAGATGTCTTTAAGTTGCTATGTGTTACAGAATGTTTTAAGCTCCATTTTATTTTATGGATGGGGCCTTGGATTGGATGGACACCCTCGTTCATTCTTCGTCATTTTTGTTTGGATACTAATCTGTTTGTTTCAAATGTTATTTGCTGCTTTATGGCTTCGTTATTTTAAAATGGGTCCTATGGAATCAGCGCGTAAACGCTTAGCCAGTTTAGCTATAAGAAAAAATATAAAGAAAGATCTTAAAATGTAAGTCAGCTTCTTTTTGCTGAATACAAAACATGTTATAAGAAGCAAAATTTTCACATGAAATTTTATGTTAAAGTGATATTAGATATTGGGGAAATAGTCCGTAGAAGAGAATTAAAGAAAATGGATATAATGTATATGATTGTCATATTCGCGGTTACATGCTTACTTCTACTTTCCAGTAGAATGAGTAAAAGGTATCTTCTTTAAAATATATAATACCTCTAATTATAGGAGTAATTAGTCTAGGCATTGTAATAATAAGTAGCTTTTGTGGAGGATTAACTGGTTTTGGAATCGGAGTAATTAATTTTGCTATTCTTATAGGTTCCATTTTATCCATAATTATTATATTGATTAGTGAAATCATAAAAAGTAGAATCCTCAAAAAAACGTATCAATAAAGCGATAAAGGCTTTTATGTAGTTTTCTACTGTTTAAGTAACGTGGTCCCCAGTCATTGGACTTGGGGCCACGTTATAAGCAGAATTTTTTTATTTTTTAAGTGATGCATTATATGCTTCTTTAGTTAACATAAAATGGATAGGCAGTAGTAAAAAGAAGTATCCCAGTGAGACTTCTTTTCTATCTTTATTAACTCTTTATTTCCAGACGGATTTAAATGTTAAAATTAAATAAGATCCTCTATTTTTGCATTCTTTTTAAATTCTAAAATGGCTTCTACTGCCTTTTTGTATCCTCCAGAATCCCTTAAGGATTTGCCAATTTCCAAACTCTTTTCTTTAAATGAAGCGTTCGATAGTACTTGTTCTGTTTTGTTTCGTAATGTAGTAGCGTCTAGTTCTTGACGATTAAGTTGTAGACCAGCTCCTAATTCTTCAATCCGATTAGCTACTATTAGCTGATCCCCCACAACAGGCATAACCACAAGAGGAACTCCAAAATAAAGTCCTTCACTCGTACTGTTCATTCCACCATGAGTAATAAAAACATCTGCTTTTTCTAGTATTTCTAACTGAGGTACATAATTACGTATAATGAAGTTAGATGGAATATCTTTAAATTGGCTAATGTCCGTTTGTTTTCCCACTGATAGTATAACTGTAGCTTGTATTTCTTGGAATGCTTCAAAACAAGTAGTATATAACTCAGGTTGCTGATTAAATATTGTTCCCATTGATATAAAGATAAGCTTATTACCAGGAATATTTTTTAATGAAAGAGTTTCTACATCTTTTCGCGGCGCAATAGAAGGACCAACAAAAATAAAAGAGTTATCAAACTTTTCAGCACGAGGTTGATATGATTTTGATGTATATACAAGAGTAATATCCCCAGGGCAAGACATCAGCTTCTGGTTATCGTTAATTAGTATGTCGTATTGTTGTTTCCACTTTTTTAATATCTCTTTGAGTTCTTGATATGTTGGAGATGTCTTATCCATTTCTCCTCGACTTTTCATAACGTTCGAAAAGACCTCTTCATCAATAGCGAACGTTGTACAAGAAGATATTTTAGGTATCTTTAATATATCAGCAATAATCCATCCTGCGGCGAAATTATTATCATAAATAACATAGTCGTACTTTTCATCTCTTATGTCCTCTAGAACACTTTCTATGACTGTATCCGCAGACCGTACCATATATAATAGCATTTCAAGAGGGTCCATTCTTTTTGCGATTTTTTTTACTAGATCTGCATTACGTGTGAAATTTTTATAGGGACGAAATGTAGCTCCTGTTTTCTCAATTTTATTTCTATATTCCTCTATACAGTAATAGACAACCTCTTCACCCTTTTTTATTAATTCTTCCACTAATGCAATTGTAGGGTTGACGTGGCCTTCTCCTGGATAATTAAAAAATAGAACTTTTCCCATATGGATTCCTCCTCTTATAAGATAAATAGTGCGTTTTATTATACCATTTGTTGTTTTTCTGCGCCTTACTCACTCCTTTTTTTACGGCTAGATTGATAAAGAATAGAATGAGAAGCGTCTAGTATGAATTATTTTATTTTCATTGTCTCTGCACCATCCGTTGCAAGGGTTCCTCTCTTTAATTTCTACATTGTTTATTTATGTGCGAAATGTAAAATCAGCGAAAATAAATAAGCATTTACCCTTAGATTAAAACAGCAGGGGACGATATCAATACAGCTAACACTAATTATTTTAACGTTGGCCTTAAGGGTGGCATATGTATGGTTTGTAATGAACATATTTAAAGTCGTATTTGTAGAAATAGCGATTTTAAGTAATACTTTATCAAAAATATCCATTTCTCTGAGGGGGGCTTATCTGCTGATTTTTAAAGCATTCTTGTGTATGATTCCAACCTTTAAAAATAGGAGAAATAAGAAGAAAGCCATTTAATTTACATAGCGGCTGTCTTTCTTTGTATATATGAACCGAACAGATAGCAGGGGAAGGTCGCTTATTTAGTATTGTTTTATAACTTTCCTTCTCAAAAGATATAAAGCGATATTTAAGCACCTTCGTCAGTAAAAAGACTACGAGCCGTTTGGATAAAGGCATCCGTTGCTTTTGATGTATCTTTACTATCTAGCACTGCTATATTAATGTCTCTGAACGTGGTCGGCTTTAACTCTCGAGAAACTACTTGTTCTGGCAGTGACAAGTAGTTTCTTTTCGTTGTAATCGTAATTCCTAATCCTTCTTGTACCATACTTAAGGCTGTGTCATATGCAGTTCTTCACCGCCTTTTGTAAAACTTCCGGTTTCTGATATCTGAACAATAAGTTGAATTTGTGATTGTTCATACCGATTTTGTTATAACCCATATAATTAATATGCATTTTATTTATGTTGGAACCTAATGTACCATAGAAGAGAATTAAGTTTCAAGAAATTAACCGGAGGTAATTAGTATGGTCAATCGTAATAAATTATTTCTATTTGCACTTATACTAGCTGCATTTAACCTTAGGCCGGGTCTAACTTCAGTTAGCCCAGTCTTGCATGGAATAACGAAGGATCTAGGTATGAGTTCTACTTTGGCTAGTTTGCTCACTTCCATTCCTTTGGTATGTTTTGGTTTTTGTTCGTTATTTGCTGGTCGTTTAGCAAATCGCTATCAACCAGAGAAGATGATTACTTTCGCTATAACTTGCATAGGTATTGCAACATTTCTAAGGGCCTTTACAAATTCCTCAATTTACCTGTTAATAACGGCTTTATTAATTGGTGCAGGAATTGGTGTTGTAAGCCCTTTGCTTTCTGGTTTCATTAAAAGTCATTTTCCAGACAAGGCAGCATCAATGATAGGCATATACTCTACTTCAATGGTAGTGGGTGCATCTATTTCTATTGGGCTAACGACACCACTTCAACACTGGTTCAATCATTCATGGAAAAATGGATTAGCATTTTGGAGTATTCTTGCTCTACTCGCTATTCCCCTTTGGCTTATGGTAATAAAACAATCTCGTATTCCTGCGAGTAATTTTTCACAAAAGACGAAGGCTTCTTTACCATTAAAAAATAAAAAAGCCTGGCTATTAACTTCTTTTGTAGGGATTGTAACTCTTCTATTTTATTGTTTTGCAGCATGGCTACCAGCCATTGTAGAGGAAAAAGGGTGTACGCCAGCATTTGGTGGTCTTGTAGGTACAATCGCTATGATTGCACAGCTACCAGCTACTCTTTTATTACCTAGTCTTTTAAAAGTGCTACCGAGCAGAAGGTTTTGGATTACAACCTTTACCTTAAGTATAATAATTGGTTTATCCCTTTTATGTTTTACAAACGTAACACCTATTGTTTCAAGTATATGTTTAGGAGTTGGTGCCGGTGGTCTTGTGTCGCTAACTTTGTTGTTACCATTAGATATGGCATCTTCCCCTATGGAAGCAAGTACTTGGTCAGCAATGACTCAAGCAATTGGATATATGATCGGTGCAGTCGGCCCATTCATAATTGGATTTCTGCATGATTATCTAGGAAGTTTCGTTCCGACATTATATCTTCTTATAATTATAGGATTCATTGCCATCTTATTAGGGTGGAAAATTACCAAACCAGCTAGGGGTAAAGCAGAGGGTCTACCTGTGAAATAAAAACCTATATAACAACTTTTAAAGTATAGAGTGATATTGCTGTGTGCAAGAGGAGGTTTGGTCCCATGAATACATTTGGTCAGATAAATAGTAGCGATTATATAGAATCACGCGTGGGTATCGCCTACTAATGAAGACTTATATGACTTGATTATTAGTTTAAGACATATTTTTCTATCTTTCTGAGGTGACGTTATGGATTTACATGATTTAACAAGCCATCTTATTCATCGTACAGATGTAAGAGCAATGAATTATTTCAAGAAAAAGCTCAAACCTTATGGCATGACTCCAGTACGATGGAGCATCATTAGTGTTCTAGACTCTCAAAAAGGGATAACCCAAACAGAACTAGCAGAAGCAATTGATAAGAAACAAACAACTATTGTAGAAATGATTTATGCGATGGAGGAAAAAGGACTCATAAAAAGAATGTACAGTGAACGAGATCGTCGCTTACACTATCTATTTCTTACAGAAAAGGGAGAAGAGTTAAAGAAAACTCTTTCACCTTTAGTTAAAGACGCTCACCTCTTCGTCACGCGTCAATTAAGTGATGAAGAAAATACTCAACTAAAGACATTGTTAAACAAGGTATATAACGGTATACAATAAGCCGTGTTACTGAATATTCCTTTCTCCAATCAGGATCCTATACTGATTCGTCCATCATTCTTTTGTTTGATTAACAACGATTAAAAAGAGTAGAAATAAAAAAGACAGCCACTTTTTGGATCAAACGGCTGTCTTTCATATATGCACTAAATAGCAATACATGTTTACTCAAGTGCTATTTAAGCATCTTCTTGAGCAAAAAGGGTACGAGCGGTTTGGATAAAAGTATCTGTCGCTTTGGAGATATCTTTCATATCTAGCACTGCTATATTGATATCTCTAAACGTATCTGGTTTTAATTCACGAAAAACGACTTGGTCTGGCAACCACCAAATATTTTGTTTCGTTGTAATGGTAATTCCTAACCCTTCTTGTATCATACTTAATCCTGTCTCTATATAATCCATTTCAAACCGTACTTTAGGAGTCAAGTTATACTCGTTGAATAAAGCATGAATTTGTACCTCATAACCGCATTTTCCAATTAGTATATCTTCACCTTGTAGGTCAGGAATACTTATTGTTTCTTTCTGAGATAAAGGATGGCTTGAGTGCATAAGTACAATCAGTTGATCTTTAATTAAAG
>Ga0209025_1001824_pt1 | contig 25080 bp, 27 predicted proteins | sample AraplaMF_Col_mLB_FD_184256 | JGI IMG/M metagenome (GOLD analysis project Ga0209025, IMG submission 184256) | Arabidopsis root microbial communities from the University of North Carolina, USA - plate scrape MF_Col_mLB (SPAdes) (version 2) | ecosystem: Host-associated > Plants > Roots > Endosphere... | reverse complement strand
GGACGGGCCGCTCTCGATCCGGATGCGGCCGCGAATGAGATAGAAGGCGATCAGAACGATCAGCATACCGAGCACCGCGACCGCGCCGATCTTGGTCATGGTGTTCTGGTGGAAGGCGCGCCATTCGCGTCCCGCCGGGCGCTCCAGCGTCGCCGCCTTGGCGTCGGGGATGCTGATGCGACCCTGCAGCTCGGCCGAAGGATTAGCCTTCAGCGCGTCGAGGAACTGCTTCTCCTTGACCGAGTCGGCGGTCGGATTGACCTGCTGGGCGGCGCCAGGCTGGGCGAAGCCGACCGCGACGGCCAGCAACAGCGCCGTGACGAGGAAGCGGAGATGGGCGCGGAGCGACATTGCGGCATCCTTTCGCGAAGGCGGTATCAAACCGGGGAGGAACGCACCCGACCTTTCCGGCCGTGATGCGCCCCCCTCCCCCAGCTCAGATCGTGATGGTTTCCCGGTACGCGGTCTGCCAGCCCCAGGCCCCCGAGCCGTAGCCGCGCTTGACCACGCGTTCCTTGTAGATCTGCGCGATGATCTCGCCGTCGCCAGCGAGCAGAGACTTGGTCGAGCACATCTCGGCGCAGAGCGGCAGCTTGCCCTCGGCGAGACGGTTCGAGCCGTATTTCTGGTACTCAGCCGGCGAGAGATCGACCTCCGGGCCACCGGAGCAATAGGTGCACTTGTCCATCTTGCCGCGCGAGCCGAAGTTGCTGACCTTCGGATATTGCGGGGCGCCGAACGGGCAGGCGTAGAAGCAGTAGCCGCAGCCGATGCACAGGTCCTTGTTGTGCAGCACGACGCCGTCGGCGGTGTTGTAGAAGCAGTCGACGGGACAGACGGCCATGCAAGGGGCGTCGGTGCAGTGCATGCAGGCCATCGAGACCGAACGCTCGCCGGGCTTGCCGTCATTGATGGTGACGACGCGCCGGCGGTTGATGCCCCAGGGCACGTCGTTCTCGTTCTTACAGGCGGTGACGCAGGCGTTGCACTCGATGCAGCGATCGGCGTCGCAGAGGAATTTCATCCGGGCCATGGTTCAGTTCCTCCTCACGCCGCCGCGATCTGGCAGAGCGTGACCTTGCCTTCGTGCATGGCGGTCACGGGGTCGTAGCCATAGGTGGTGACGGTGTTGACGGACTCGCCGAGCACGATCGGATCCAGGCCCTTGGGGTAGTTGCCGCGCTGGTCGACACCCTGGAAGACGCCGCCGAAATGGAAGGGCATGAAGGCCGCGCCCTTGCCGACCCGCTCGGTGACCAGCGCCTTGACCCTGGCCTTGGAGTTGTTCTCCGGCCCGGTCACCCAGACGAAGGCGCCGTCCTTGATGCCGCGCTCGGCCGCATCCGCCGTGTTGATCTCGACGAACATGTCCTGCTGGAGCTCGGCCAGCCATTTGTTCGAGCGCGTCTCCTCGCCGCCGCCCTCGTATTCGACGAGGCGGCCGGAGGTCAGGACGATTGGGAAGGACTTGGCGATGCCCTTCTCGACGGCTGCCTTCTGCACGGAGCTGTGCAGGTTGGGGATGCGCAGCGTGCGCTCGTCCGGCCGGGCCGGCCATTTCGCCACGAGGTCGACGCGCGGCGAATAGATCGGCTCGCGATGGACCGGCACGGGATCCGGCAGGTTCCAGGCATTGGCCCTGGCCTTGCCGTTGCCATAGGGCACGCAGCCATGCTCCATCGCGACCCGCTGGATGCCGCCGGAGAGGTCGGTCGACCAGGAGACGCCATCGATGGCGTTGCCGCCGATCCAGGAGATGGTGGCCAGTTCCGCCGGCGTCAGGTCCTTGTCCCAGCCGAGCTTCTTCAGCACGCCCATGGTGAACTCGGGGTAGCCGTCCTTGATGTCCGAGTTCAGCGAGAAGGAGCCGCCCTCGGCGAGCAGGGTATCCTCGACCTTGCTGCCATCGGGCAGCGTGCGCTCGCGGGTGAGACCGAAGCGCGGCCGGAAGGTGCCGCCGCCATCCTTCGCGGCGAGCGAGGTGTTGTAGAGGATGTGCGTGCCGGGGTGCTTGTATTCGGGCGTGCCCCAGCACGGCCAGGGCAGGCCGTAGAAATCGTTCTCGACCGGCGAGCCCTTGGCGCCGCGCAGCGTCACGATGTCGAACTTGTCCTGGTTCGCCATGTGCAGCTTCAGGCGCTCGGGCGACTGGCCGGTATAGCCGGTCGACCAGCCGCCACGGTTGATCTCCTTGAGGATCGATTCCGCCGTCGGCTCCAGGCCGATCTTGCCCTGGACCATCTCGTAGGGCCGGAACATCTCGGTGGCGAAGCCGAGCTTCTGCGAGAACTTGTAGATGACCGCGTAGTCGCTGGCGGATTCGAAGATCGGCTCGACGACCTTCTCGCCCCATTGCACCGAGCGGTTCGAGCAGGTGCGCGAGCCCGAGGTCTCGAACTGAGTGCAGATCGGCAGGATGTAGGTGCCGTTCTTGCGCCCGCCGAGCGAGACGAAATTGGTCGGGTGCGGGTCGCAGACGACGAGCAGTTCGAGCTTCTCGAGGCCCTTCACCGCATCGGGCATGCGCGGGATGGTGTTGCCGCCATGGCCCATGACGAACATGGCCTTGAGGTTGTCCTTCTGGTCGATCTGCTCGGCCGGCAGGTTCGCCGCATCGAACCAGCGGGTCGAGGTGTGGCCCGAGGTCTCCATGTTCTGCTTGCGGGTGCGGGCGGCGCGGCCGCCCTTGGCCGGGACCTCGTCGAAACGCGAGACGAAATAGTCGTAGTCGACGCCCCAGACGCGGGCCCAATGGCGCCAGGCGCCTTCGACCAGGCCGTAATAGCAAGGCAGGTTCGAGATATCCAAGCCGAAGTCGGTCGCGCCCTGGACGTTGCAGTGGCCGCGGAAGATGTTGGCGCCGGTGCCGCGCGCGCCGACATTGCCGGTCGCCAGCAGGAGCGTGCAGATGGCGCGGACATTGGCCGTGCCGACCGAGTGCTGGGTCACGCCCATGCACCAGACGAAGGTCGCCGGCTTCACCGTGGCGAAGGTCTGGGCGACGCGCTTCAGCTGCTCGCCGGGGATGCCGGTGATGTCCTCGACCGTCTTGGGATCGTATTTCTCGACCTCCTTGCGGACGTCATCCATGCCGTGGACGCGCGCGGCGATGAAGTCCTTGTCCTCCCAGCCGTTCTTGAAGATGTGCCACATCAGACCCCAGATCACCGCGATATCGGTGCCCGAGCGGAAGCGGACATAGTCCGTGGCATGCGCCGCGGTGCGGGTCAGGCGCGGATCGAAGACGATGACGTTGGCGCGCTGCTGCTCCTTGCCGGTCAGGATGTGCTGCATCGAGACCGGATGCGCCTCGGCCGCATTCGAGCCCATGAACAGCACGGTCTTCGAATTGCGGATGTCGTTGTAGGAATTGGTCATGGCGCCGTAGCCCCAGACGTTCGCGACGCCCGCGACCGTGGTCGAGTGGCAGATGCGCGCCTGGTGGTCGACGTTATTGGTGCCCCAGAAGGCCGCGAACTTGCGGAAGAGATAGGAGCCTTCGTTGGAGAACTTGGCCGAGCCGAGCAGATAGACGGAATCGGCGCCGGACTTGGCGCGGATCTCCATCATCTTGTCGCCGATCTCGTTGACCGCCTGATCCCAGGACAGGCGCTGCCACTGCCCGTCGACCAGCTTCATCGGGTATTTGATGCGGCGGTCGCCATGGACGAGCTCGCGCACCGAGGCGCCCTTGGCGCAGTGGCTGCCGCGGTTGATCGGGCTTTCCCAGGCCGGCTCCTGGCCGACCCAGACGCCATTGTTGACCTCGGCGCGGACGGTGCAGCCGACCGAGCAATGCGTGCAGATGTTCTTGACGACCTTGGTCCCGGTCGCCGGGCCGAGTTCGGCGGCCTCGGCCTTGCGGACCGCGCCGATCTGCAGGGCGCCGGCAGCCGCGACGCCGCCGGCGACGAGCCCGGAACGGCGCAAGAAAGAGCGGCGGTCCATCACGCCGGAGGCGAGGCCCCCGAGGGCGCTCTGCAGGCGGCCGCGCTGGACATCGGCGGTTTTGCGCTTGATCAGCATGACGCCGGCCTCCTCAGTAGCGGTTGACGCGGTAGAAGTCCTTGACGTGCTCGCTCTCGCGATAGCGCGCCTTCGTCTCGTCCTTGCCGGGATCGACGGCAGCAGCCGGCGCCACTGCGACGGGGGCGACGGCCACGGTCGCGCCGGCACCGAGCGCCTTGAAGAAGTTCCGGCGGTCGAGAGCCGTCTCCTTGCTCTTCTGCGACATCGTCGTCTCCTCCGTGCCGTAAGTCATGCGGGCAGGCTCGCGGCCTGCGTCTCGATCGAAAGGTAGAGGCTGCCGACCCGGCCGACGGCGCGATAGAAGCGCGCCGCCTCGGCGGTCTCGAGATCGGCGAAGAAACGGTCGGCCCAAGGCCGAATATGGCGGGCGAAGAATGAGGCCTGGTCGACGCCTTCGCCCTCGACCTCGCCGCGGATCAGCTTGGCCTGAATGTCCATCAGCACGGCGATATGGTCCTCGGGCTCGCCGACGCGCTCGGCTCGGGCGAGGCCGAGCTTGCCCATGTCCTCGCGCACCAGAGCGAGCGGGCGCTCGTGCAGGAAGCCGGTCAGGTAATAGGAGGCGTAAGGCAGGAGCTCGCCGCGGCCGACGCCGATGAAGAGCTGGAAGAACTCGTCGCGCACCTGCTCGGGGCTCGCCTCGGCGGCCGCTTCCGCCAGCGCGAGATGGGCCATGCCGAGCGGCGAGGCATCGCCGCGCAGGCCTTGGATGGCGGCGAGCGTCTGTGCGGTCGGGGCGCGCCAGAGCAAGGCGCCGATCAGCTCGAACTCCTCGGCGCGGGCAGCGTCGACCTCATCGAGATCGGGCGCAACCCATGGCGGGAGGATCGGCTCCTGCGGGTAGAGATCGGGCCGCAGCTCGCTGCGCGAGACGCCGGTCGAGGCTTCGACGGAAAGGACGCGATCGGCCGGGACGCGCTTCCAGGTCGACACCGCAGGCTGCGAGACACCAACCGCCCGGGCCAGCGCGCGCACGCCGCCGGCCGCGTCGATCGCTCGTTCCAGAGCCTGGTCACGCATGAACGAAGGCGTCTCCAATCCCGCACCGACGCGTTCGCACGCGCCGGAACACGCGGTGATAATGAGACCTTATCGCCCTAGATTGCAATTGTTCTGAACTGAAGCTCAGAGCGGCGTGGCGCCGCCACCGCGCCGCCTCAGGCGCGGGATTTCGGCGCGATTTTGCGGCGCAGCGGAAGACAGCTGAACCGAAGGCGCGGTTTCGGCGGCAGTTTCTCCGGGTTTTGCTGGGGCTTCCGGCTCGCTCAAACGGACATGCGACGGCTCGACGCCCGCTTCCCGCTGCGGCGCAACAGGCTCATCGCTCTCCGCATCATTAGACGAAGGTCGAACAACTGCGACGTCATTACGCACCGCCTCGCTTTGCTCCGGAGCCGGTTCAGGCGGCTTGCCGAAGATGTTGGCCAGCATCTCCTCGACATTGTCCGACTCGGTGAGCGGCCCATAGCCCGGTGCGCCGCTGGGCGTATTCCAGTCGAGCGCGTAGTCACGGGCCGGATCGAGATAGCCGGCGATCGCCGGATCGCTCTCCCAGGCGCGGCGCAACGCCTTGAGCTTCCACTCCTCCGGCACGTTCTGCTTCAGCCAATGGGCGAGGTCGAAATCCTTGTCGACCAGGTCGAGCGAAGGCGGCTCGACCATCTCCGGCTCGGGTTCAGGGGCGGCAGGCTCCGAGGCGGCGGGCGAGAGAGATGGCTGCTCGACGACAGCCGGAACAGCCGGCTGCTGCGCCTCGCGCTTGCGACGGGCCCAGCGGCCGAGAAAGCCCTCTTCGCGATCCTCGTCCTCGGGGTGCGGCATCAATCGTCCCCGCGTTCGAGGCCGGGTCGTGGCCGCGGGCCACCCTTGCGCGGATCATGCTCGGTCCGCTTGCGCTTGACGAACTCGCGCTCGACATGGTGCGCCTCGAAGAAGGCGAGCACGGCCTCGGCAATCGCAGCCGGCATCGGCACGGCCTCGACGATGTCGTCGACATTCTCCAGGAAGACCTCGCCCTCCGAAGGATCGGCGGTAACGCCGACCAGCTCCAGCGCCGGCTCGATCCCGGTCGGTCGGACCGAGACCCAGAGCCTGGCCTGGCCGGTGGCGAAATTCTCGCGGAAATGGGCGGTGTCGACCGAATGCAGCGTCAGCACCGCCGAGCCGAGATAGAACTGCTCGCGCTTCTCATCGCCGGCAAGCCTGCTCCAGGGCGCGAGCGGTGGCGGCTCTGGCAGCACCGCGATCGGCGCCCAGGCATGATCGGCCCAGGGCGAGTCGAGCTTGCGCCGCTCGACCACGACACCGACCTCGTGATGCTGCTGCATGGCCTTGTCCTCAGTTCGCCATCTCGCGGACCGCGAGCGGCAGGCCGGTCACCAGGTTCTGCGGCTTCATCCTGACCAGCCGGTCGCCATCCATCGCCAGCATCAGATAGATAGGTGCTCCCTTGGCCGCCGGCAGCACCGGCACCTCCGCCGGCAAGGTCAGACGGTAGAGCGCGATCAGGCGCGAAGCCTTGTCCGCATCGAGCGCCTCGCCCTTCCAGAGCGCATTGCCGATTGCGGTCGCCTGCGCATCGAGGCCGACGAACCAGCGCCAATCGGCATCCCGGACATTCTCGACGGCTTCGATCTCGACGTCGAAGCCATGGATCTGCTTGATCCAGTGGGCAATCGCCTTGCCGAGCGCAGCGCGGCCCGACGGCTTGCCGCCGAGGTCGAGCACCATGTCGAAGGCATCCGAGCGCTGCCAGTAACGGTCGGCATCGCCGCTCTTGAGGATATCGAGCGATGTCACGGCCGGCCCGCCGAGCATGGCGAGCAGCGGCGATGCATGCCGGTCGGCCTCGTGGCCCTCGATCATCTCGGCGTCGGCGAGCAGGATCGTGTTCTCGTGCAGGGTGGCGCGCTGCGGCCGGAACAGGCATTCGGCGGCGCGCACCACGAAGGGGTCGCTCTCCTCGTCGAGCCCGGCCCGCAGGATGACGTGGACGAGCTGGTCGAGGAAGACGGGCGGAATGCCGGCCGTGCCGCCGCGGATGATCCCGGCATAGGCTCCCTGCAAGGTCGGCGCCGCCAGCAAGCGCTCACGCCAGCCGAGCAGGAAGTGCCAGTTCTCGCGCGCATCGGCATCGGCGATGGCGGCGATCTCGCGCTCGGCGACCTCGGCCTGCGGCTCCGCCATAAGCTTCCCATACAGGGCCCGCTCGGCATCACAGGCCTCTTCCGGCGGCAGCACTTCCGGCCGCGCCAGATAGGCCTTGAGGAAGTCATCGGTGACGACGAGGCCGCCGCCCGGCTCACGGTCGAGCAGGAGATGGCCGGAACTCGCCCAGAAATGGGTCATCGCGGCGCGTCCTTCACGAGCTTCATCAGGTCGACCTGCTCCTGCGGTTCCTCCTCGCCGTCGAACTCGACGAACTCGAAGGCGCGGAAGGCATCCTTCGGCGTATCGCCGCGCGGCATCAAGGTGCGGAAGCGCTCGCGGATCTCGCCCTCCTCCAGCGTGCGGTGCAGAGCGAGCAGGGTCTGCGCCGGATGATCGCAGAGCGAGGCGGCGAAGGCGATCTCTTCCTGCGCCGCAGCGCGCGCAGCAGTGAGATCTGGCGCGCCGAGCTTCTCAACGAATTGCGCCGCAAGCCGCACTACGGCTTGCTCGCGCTCTTCAACGCTCACCTCTGTGACCACGGCGAGCGTGCTCCAGCCGAAGCTGTCGATGCCGAGGAAGCCGGAGCGGAAGGCGACGCGACCCTTGGTATCGAGTTCGGCGACACGTTCCGGCGTGAACAGAAAGGAGCCGGTGACCAGCCATTCGCCAGGCTCCGCCGCCTTGCGGAAGACAAAACTGTCCGACGGATCGAGCCGGATGGCGCGCGGGAGCTTGAGGGCGCTCACAGCTTCGGCGCTCCGCTGTCGCGGTCGAGCCAGTCGACCTTCGCCAGCGCCTCGACGAGGCTCCGGCGCTCGGTGCCGAACTGCGAGGTCGCGATCAGGTCGCCATTCGGCTCAATGCCATGGCGGACGCCAACGATTTTCTCCAGCCGATCGAGCCAGCGTCGCGCCGCTGCCTTGGCGCCCTCCTCCTGCCAGCGGCTGACGCCGAGCATGAGGTGACGGCAGAAGGCCTCGATCAGATCGACCGCATCGACCTCCTCGAAGCCCTCCTCGGCCATGCCGACGCCGGTCTGGCCGAGCTGGAAAGGCGACATCGTCGTTGCCCGGACCATGGCGCCGAAGACCAGCCAATCCGGCACGTGGCTCTCCGGGCAATCCGCCGGCCAGCCGAGACGGCCGCCGCCGATCAGGCCGAGATCATAGGTCAGCGCATCCGGCCAGCGGAACAGCACCGGCCGCTCCGGCGGCGAATGCACGGCGAGCGCGTCCGCCAGCGCGTTCATCGCGAGGTAATGGGCGAGCCGCGCCTCTGCGAGAATGGCGTCGGGCTCCAGCACCACGGCGAACTCGACGATGTCGAAACGTCGTACCCAGACCAAAGTCGCGGCGCCGGCCTTGGCCGCGATCGCCTGCGCATGGGCGAAGGCGTCGCCTGATTCGCGCAAGGTGACGAGCGAAAAACCCGGCGGCAGCATTGGCTCGCGCCTCAGATCGTCCTGTCTGACCGGCCCTGCCGCCATCACCCGCCGCCTTAACGTCTCATCCCAAGGGAGGCTTGCTTCTTTGGAGCCATTCCAATCCCATATAGGAAGAACTTATCGCAAGCGCGACGTGAGGATGCCCACTCGATGACCGATGTCGCCCGCACGCTGATGGTCTGCTCGTGCGAGGACACGATGCCGCTCGACGGCGCGGCGATCCGGCGCGGCTGCAGCGGCGCCAAGGTCAGCGAGCATCGCCATCTCTGCCGCAGCCAGATCGAGCGCTTCCGCGCCATGCTCGGCCAGAGCGAGGCGATCACCGTCGCCTGCACACAGGAGGCGCCGCTCTTCGAAGAGATCGCTGCAGACCTCGACTATGCCGGCGATCTTCTCTTCACCAACATCCGCGAGCACGCCGGCTGGTCGGACGAGGCCAAGACTGCCGGCCCGAAGATGGCCGCCCTGCTCGCCGCGGCGAGCGAGGCGATGCCACCGGCCTCCTTCACCACGCTGACCAGCAAGGGCGTCGCGCTGATCTATGGCCGCGACGAGGTCGCGATCGGGCTGGCGCACCGGCTCGCCGAGCATCTCGACATCACCGTTCTGCTGTCGCACCCAGGCGAGATCGCGCCGCCGCGCAGCGACGACTTCCCGGTGCTGAAGGGCACGATCGCGCAGGCGAGCGGCTGGCTCGGCGCCTTCGAGCTCACCGTCAACGACTACGCGTCGCCGGCTCCCTCCTCGCGCGGAAAGCTCGTCTTCGAGGCGCCGCGCAATGGCGCGGTCTCGCACTGCGACGTCGTCATCGACGTCTCCGGCGGCACGCCGCTGTTCCCGGCTGGTGATCTCCGCGCCGGCTACCTGCGCGCCGATCCGCGCGATGCCGCCGCGGTCGAGCGGCTCGCCTTCCAGGCAAGCGGGCTCGTCGGCGAGTTCGACAAGCCGGCCTATGTCGCCCTGAACGAGGGCCTCTGCGCCCATGCCCGTTCGCAGAAGACCGGCTGCACCCGCTGCCTCGAGCTCTGCCCGACCGGCGCGATCACCCCGCACGGCGACCATGTCGCGATCTCGGCCGAGATCTGCGCCGGCTGCGGCGCCTGCGCCGCCGTCTGCCCGACCGGCGCGGTGACCTATGCGCTGCCGCCGGCCGATGCGCTGCTGCGCAAGCTGCGGACGCTGCTGGTCACCTACGCCGAAGCCGGCGGGCGCGAATCGGTCGTGCTGCTGCATGACGGCGACCATGGCGAGCCCTTGATCGAGGCGCTCGCCCGCCATGGCGCCGGCCTGCCGGCGCGCGTCCTGCCCTTACGCGTCAACGAGATCACGCAAGTCGGACTCGAGACCTTCGCCGCCGCTGTCGCCTTCGGCGCCTCGGCCATCCGCGTGCTCGGCCGCGGCAAGCCGAAGCACGATCTCTCCGGCCTCACCCGCAATCTCGACTACGCCAACGCGCTCGCCGGCGCGCTCGGCTATGGCGAGGCCCGCGCCGCGCTGATCGAGACCGACGACCCCGATGCGCTCGCCGCTGCCCTCGCCAAGGTCGCGCACGCCACAAGCCCCCCGCAGCCTGCCCGTTTCCTGCCGATGGGGACTGGCCGGCCGCTGCTGCGCCAGACGATTGGCGAGCTTCACGCCGCCGCGCCGGCCCCCGTCGCCAACGTGGCGATGCCGCCGCGCGCGCCCTTCGGCACCGTCCATGTCGATACCGAGGGCTGCACGCTCTGCCTCGCCTGCGTCTCCGCCTGCCCGGTCAGCGCGCTCGGCGATAACCCGGAACGACCGACACTGACCTTCCAGGAGGACCTTTGCGTGCAGTGCGGGCTCTGTGCCGCGACCTGCCCGGAGAAGGTGATCACGCTGGAGCCACGCGTCGACTTCGACGCCTGGAAGTCCGGCCGCCGGATCGTCAAGCAGGAGGAGCCGTTCCACTGCATCGCCTGCGCCAAGCCCTTCGGCGTCCGCAGCACGATCGAGAAGATCGCGGCCAAGCTCGAGAACAAGCACTGGATGTTCACCGGCGAAGGCGCCAAGCGCGCCGCGATCCTGCGCATGTGCGAGGATTGCCGGGTCGAGGCCGTGGTCAATGAGAGCTTCGACCCGCATCACTCGCCGCAGCGCCCGCCTGTGCGCACCACCGACGACTATCTGCGCGAGCGGGCGGAACGCGGCGAGGATCCGCTGGGGTAGCTCAGCGCGTCACTTTTTCCAGCCAGTCGACCAGCGCCCGCCGGTCCTCGGCCGCGCCGATCGTCTGTTCCGGCATCTTGGTGCCGGGTGTGTAGGCGTTCGGGCCGATCTCGAACAGCTTGGCGACAGTCTCCTTGCTCCAGACGATGTCCATGCCCTTCAGCGCTTCGGAATAGGCATAGCCCGGCGCGGTCGCAATGCGGCGGCCGAAGAGGCCGTGCAGGGTCGGGCCGGCCCGGTTGCCATCCGCCGGTGTCAGCGTGTGGCAAGCCGCGCAGGCGCGAAAGACCTGCGCGCCCCTCTCGCCCTGGAAGGCTGCCAGCGCATCCTCGCCGGCGCGCGGCACCACCGCCCCGACATGCTCGCCGGTCACGGCGTTCCAGCGCCGGACCAGCCGATCGGCGCCGCCGGAGAGGAGCTGCTTGCCGTCCGGCAGGAAGGCGAGCGACCAGACCGGCAGGCCGGGGCCGACCAGCGTGGCGCGGATCGTCCGCGTCCTGCGGTCGACCAGCGCAACCTGGCCGCGCAGGCCGCCGGCCGCGATGGTCGCGCCATCCGGCGAGATGGCGAGCGCGATCAACGGCGTCTCGCCGACCGCGATCTCGGCGCGCTGGACGCCGTCCGGTCCGTATAGGCGCAGGCGCCCATCGGCGGCGGCAACCGCGATCTCGCCATCGGGCGCGGCGACGACGCCGTTCAGCGGCGCGGGCGTGGTGACGATCATCGGCGCGCCGCCATCGGCAGGCCAGAAGCGGAGGGTCGTATCATAGCCGGAGGAGACGACCATACCGCCCGGCGCGAAGGCGACGCCGTTGACCGGGCCCTGATGACCTTCGAGCACCCGCGCCGCGCCATCCGCCAGCGCGGTGACGTGGACCGTCCCGTCCCAGGAGGCAGAGGCGAGATGCTGCCCGTCCGGCGAAACCGCCAGCGCCGCGACCGGGCCCTTGTGCCCGTCGATCACCTTGGCCGGCTCGGGCGCATCGCCGCGCCAGAGTGCGATCCTGCCGTCCTCGCCGCCGGTGGCGAAGCCAAGGCCTTTGACCGCGACGGCGGCGTTGACCGCGCCCTGATGGAAACGCAGCACCCTGATCGCGCTGCCGCGGGAAAGGTCCCAGAGGATCGCCGACTGGTCGAAGGAACCGGTCAGCGCGGTTGTGCCATCGGCCGAGACGGCAGCGGCTCGTACCGGCCCACCATGGCCACGCAGCTCCTGGGCGGAAGCGGGGAATGCCAACAGGAAGAACGCCCCAGCGATCGCCGCACGAACCCTTCTCCCCTCGGGGGAGAAGGTGGCAGCGCGAAGCGCTGACGGATGAGGGCCACGCCGCCGCGCCCACTTTCCATCGTTAGCCGGAGCCATTCCTGCCCTCATCCGTCTGCCTGGCAGACACCTTCTCCCCGAGGCGAGAAGGATAAGTGCTGTTGCTCCCTCGCGAAAAGCCATCATATGAAGCGCAACATCGTTCGACCGGCCTCATCCATGACGTCCATTCCGCTCAATCTGCGCGGCCTGAAATGCCCCCTCCCCGCTCTGCGCGTGCGCAAGGCGCTGAGAGGCGCGGCTCCGGGCGATCTTTTCCTGGTCGAATGCACCGATCCGATGGCGGCGATCGACATCCCCAATCTGATGCGCGAGACCGGCGACGCGATCGAACTGAGCAGCAGCGAGGGCGAGCTGCTGGTCTTCCACATCCGCAAGGCCGCGGCCTAGCGTCACGCCAGCATAACGGAGCCCAGATCGTGGCCCTTTCGCAAAACGACATCCTGCGCGCGCTCGAACTGGTGAAGCTGCCGGCGAGCGGGCAATCGCTGGCGGCATCGGGCCGCGTCGGCGACATCCTGATCGACGGCGGCAAGGTGATCTTCGCGATCGGCATCGACGCGACCGAAGCCGGCGCGATGGAGCCAGTGCGCAAGGCGGCCGAAAGCGCGGTCGGCGGCATTCCCGGCGTGACGCAGGTGCTGGTCGGCCTGACCGCCGACAAGGCGCCGGGGCGCGCGCCCTCGCAGGCGGCAGAGGCGCGGCGGCAGGCGCATGGTCAGCCGGGCCCCGGCGGACCGGTGCCGAAGGCGGCCGGCATTCCCGGCGTCAAGCAGATCATCGCGGTGGCGAGCGGCAAGGGCGGCGTCGGCAAGTCGACCACCACCGCCAACCTCGCCGTGGGCCTGGCGACGCTCGGGCTCAAGGTCGGCGTGCTCGATGCCGACATCTACGGCCCGTCCGTACCGAAGATATTCGGCATCACCGGCAAGCCGCGGCTGGTCTCGGGCCGCACGCTCGCGCCGATGGAGGCCTACGGCCTGAAGGTCATGTCGATCGGCTTCCTGATCGACGAGGAGACACCGATGATCTGGCGCGGACCGATGGTGATTTCGGCGATCACCCAGATGCTGCGCGAAGTCGCCTGGGGCGAGCTCGACGTGCTCGTCGTCGACATGCCGCCCGGCACGGGCGACGCCCAGCTCACCATGGCGCAGCAGACGCCGCTCGCCGGCGCCGTGATCGTCTCGACGCCGCAGGATCTCGCTTTGCTCGATGCCCGCCGCGGCGTCGCCATGTTCAGGAAGGTCGAGGTGCCGATCCTCGGCATCGTCGAGAACATGAGCTATTTCATCTGCCCGGAATGCGGCCACCGCTCCGACATCTTCGCCCATGGCGGGGCCCGGCATGAGGCGGAGCGGCTTCATGTGCCCTTCCTCGGCGAGATCCCGCTCGCCATGCCGATCCGCGAGACGTCGGATGGCGGTCGCCCGATCGTGGCGAGCGACCCTGACAGCGCCCATGCCAAGGCCTATGTCGCGCTGGCGCGGCAGGTGAAGGCCGGCCTTGCCGGGCCGGCCCGGGCGGCGCCACGGATCGTGATCGAGTAGCGCCTAAGCCTAGGCTCGCAGCACCGAGCCGCCGGGACGGTCGGCCTGCAGCGCAAGCCGGTCGAGATCGACGCCGGCGATCTCCGCCTGCCGCTCGATCAGCACCCAGATGTGCCCGAACGGATCGAAGAGCGAGGCGACACGCCGTCCCTCGACATCGGTCTGAACCCGGTCGCGCAGCGCCGCCCCGGCCACGATCGCCTGGGCGAAGCAGGCCTCGATATCGGGCACCGTCAGCTGGATGATCGTGCTGACCGCGCCGGCCGCCTTGGGGAAGAACGGGCCGCCATAGGACGGCTCCTCCTCGCGGCGCGGGTTGGAACCGGCGACGGACACCCGCGTTGCGCCAATGAGCATCTCGACCCCGGCGAGCTCGCCGTCGACCCTGTGTTTCCGGAGCTGCCGCGCTTCGAACGCCTCGCTGTAGAAGTCAGCGGCCTGCTGCTCCCGCCCGTGCTGCACGAAAACCGTCAGGCCGAGGCCGATACTGTGCTCCATCGCGAATCTCCACATCCGTCGCCGCTGGGAAGAAGACCGGCGAAGCCGGCGGATTCTTGATCGATCCGCGGCGAGCTCGCGCACGGCCCATCACCGATCCGCGATGACAGATGATTTTGTTCATGTTATGTTCTAATCGACAGAACCGATGGAGAGGTGATCATGACCGTCCTGCCGACGCGCCATATCAGCATCGCGATCAACCGGCCGATCGAGGAGGTCTACGGCTTCCTCGCCGAGCCCATGAACTTCCCGAAATGGGCTGAGGGCCTCGGCGACGGGTTCAGCCATGTCGAAGGCATGACCTATCGCGCCAGGACACCGATGGGGCCGATGCGAGTGCTGTTCAGCGAGCCCAACCGCTACGGCGTGCTCGACCATGCCGTCATCCCCGACAGCGGCGCACCGATGCACAACCCGATGCGGGCGCTCGCCAATGGCAGCGGCAGCGAGGTGGTGTTCACGCTGTTCAGACGCCCGGAGATGACCGATGACGAGTTCGCGCGCGATGCCGAATGGATCGCGTCCGATCTCGCGCGCTTGAAGACACTGCTGGAGGGCTAGAGCCGCACGCTGCTCGTCGCATAGGCGACGTCGACCGGGCGCTGGTAGGTCGCCAGCACCAGACTCGCGCCATAGGCGGCGATGACGGCGAAGGCGACGGCGATGACGAAGGATTTCATGCGGCTTCCCCCAGAGGCAGGCGAATAAGCTTCGCTTATCAGTTGAATCTAGGGGCGGCGCCTCAGCCGATCAAGCATCGCCGAGCGCGGCATGGAGCCGCTCGGCCTCGGCGAGATCGTCCGGCCGGTTGGCGTTGAAGAAGGGATCGACCGGCGCCACCGGCCATTCGACCGCGACGACGCCATGGCGCGCCGTCCAGCGGTCGATCTTGCGCTCGTCCTCGACAGTGAGTGCATGGCGCAAGTCCTCGCGCAGAAGAACCGGCCAGAGCCCGATCACCGGATGGGTCCAGCTACCCGAAGCGGCGCAGGCGAGCGGCACATTCGCAGCCTCTCGCGCATCGTGCAGCCGCGCCACCAGATCGCGCGGGATGAAGGGCGTGTCGGCGGCGACGCTGACCAGCCACTCCGCGCCCGGTCGGTTCGCCGCCAGCCAGTCAAGCCCGGCGAGGATGCCGGCGAGCGGCCCGGCGAAATCCGGCACGCTGTCGGCGATTACGGGCAGGCCGTATTCGGCGAAGCGGGCGGGATCGCCATTGGCGTTGAGCAGGAGCCCATCGCATTGCGGCCTGAGCCGCTCGACGACATGGGCGAGGATGGTGCGGCCGGCGATGGTGCGCAGCGGTTTGTCGCCGCCGCCCATGCGGCGGGCAAGCCCGCCGGCGAGCAGGAGGCCGAGGGTCGGAGGCGCAGTCATGCTGCGGCCACCGACTGCAGCCGGCACATTTCGCGCGCAACGGCGGCTGCGTTCGCCACAGCAATGAAGCCCTCTTGTGTCCTGCTCGGGCCATCGCCTGCGTCGACGACTTGCTCATAGAAGAGCACATCGCCGCGCTGGTCTGCCTCGTATGCCAATTCGACAAACTTCACTGCGGGCCAATCCAGACTGAATGTCGCCGACGGGCGTTCGATGACGGCACGCCTGTCGGTCACGAGATAGGTGACGCGCTTTGCTTCCTCATAACGCTCGCGGATACACGAAAACGACATCCACACCCCAAATGCTGCGAAGCCTCCGGAAAGCATGCCCCCACGTCAACTAGAGCCGCAAAGACGGAATCGAGCTTGAGCATCGCGGGAAACACGATACCACCGGTCACTGCGCAAGCGCCGCCGACGATAACCGCGCCCCAAGCCTGCCGTTGGAACGCATATTTCCACGGGTCAGGCCGCCCCCACCAGATCGCGGTCTCGCCGGCGTCGAGCAAATGAGCCGGACACCAAGGCATGGTTTCGTCCGGCATCAACTCGCTCATTCATCGCCCCCTGCCCCCTTGCGGCGATGCTTGCCGCCCTCGTCCTCGACGCTGTCCGGGTCCTGGTCGAAGACGATGCGGTCTTCGCCGGCGAGAGCCAGGAAGCGCTTGCCGCGGGCGCGGCCGATCAGGGTCAGGCCGGCCTTGCGGGCGAGCTCGACGCCCCATTCGGTGAAGCCCGAGCGCGAGACCAGGATTGGGATGCCCATGCGCACGGTCTTGATCACCATCTCCGAGGTCAAGCGGCCGGTGGTGTAGAAGATCATGCCGCCGGGATCGACATCATGGCGGAAGAGCCAGCCGGCGACCTTGTCGACGGCGTTGTGGCGGCCGACATCCTCCATATAGACCAAGGGCTTGTCGCGCTCGCAGAGCACGCAGCCATGGATCGCGCCCGCTTCCAGATAGAGCGAAGGCGTGGTGTTGATCTTGCGGGTCAGCGCATAGAGCCAGCTGGTGCGCAATTCAGCCCTGGGCAGGACGATCTCGTCGATCGCCTCCATCAGATCGCCGAAGGCCGTCCCCTGCGCGCAACCCGAGGTCAGCGTCTTCTTCTTCAGCTTCTGCTCGAAATCGGTGCGCTCGGGCGTGCGCACGACCACGACCTCGAGCTCCTCGTCATAGTCGACTGCCTCGACCACGTCGCCGCGCCTGAGCATGTTCTGGTTGAGCAGATAGCCGAGCGCGAGGTACTCGGGATGATCGCCGATCGTCATCATCGTGACGATCTCCTGGCTGTTCAGATAGAGCGTCAGCGCCCGCTCGGTGACGACGCGGGTCTCGATCCGCGCACCGCTATGGTCGATGCCGGTGACGGTCGCGCCGAGCCGAGCGGCGGCCGGGTCCGGCCGGATCAGATAGTCGTCGAGGAAATCGCTGCCGACAGGCACGAGGATGCTCCTTGCGGGCGTCAGGCCGGCTGGCGCAGCGCCGCCATCGCCCAACCCGTCACCGCCGCAGCTTCGGGCGGCAGGCGCTGCCAGTCCTCGCCGGCGAAGTCCGACCAGGCGGCCAGCATGTCGTCACGAACGGCGGTCAACAAAGGCAGGCCGGCGACGACGCCGGCGGCAATCTCGGCGCGCAGACCCTGGCCGAGCACCTCCTGCTTGCCGAACTTGTTGACGATGACGAGATCGACCGGCCCGGAGAGCGCACCGGAGACGGCGGCGCCGGCGGCGGCGAGCCCGGCCGCGTCGAGCCGGCAGCCGGCCGAACCGGCCCCGCGATCCTCGCTGATCGGGAAAAGCTGGCCGGAAGCGAGATCCTCGAGCGCCATGCTGGCGCAGCCGCTCATGCAGTCACCATTATTGTGCTGGACGACGCCGCCGAGCCGGACAGCCTCACGCTTCAGCGTGTCGGCCACCTCCGCCATCAGCTCGTCGATGGGGAAGCCCGAAGAATAGACGATCGCGGCGAGCGGAGCAGTCATCGTTCCTCTTCATCTCACGGAATGGCGGACGCAGCCAGTGAACTTTAGGTGTTCCAATCTGCATGAGATGCTTTGCCAGTGTTGCAGCGCACCTACAGTCGAAGCCCGCAACGAACGCTAGGGTGGACTGGGCCGCTCCCGGCATCCCGGCCGGAGGCAGCCTGCCGAGTACCTGCTTGCCCATGATCCGCCCCAACGCACAGACGCCCCTCGACCCCGCGACCGACGCCGCGCTGCTCTTGCGCCGCATCGGCTTCGCGACGCTGGCGCTCGCCCTGCCGCTGGCCTCGCTGGTCTCGCGCCGCGCGGCCGTCGTGCTGGTGCCGATCGGCGTGATCCTGTTGTCGATCGCCGCGCTGATCGAGGCGCCGCGCTGGTTCGCCGGCAATATCCGGTCCTCGCTCTTCAGCCGTGCCGGGCTGACGCTGTGGGCGCTGGTCGGCTGGGCCGTGCTCTCGCTGGTCTGGAGCCCCTATACCGGCTCGGCCACCGAGAAGGCCGCCAATCTCTTCCTCGCCGTAGCGCTCGGCTTTGCCGGCGCGGCGGCGCTGCCCGAACGCATGCGTGCCTCGAACCTCAACCTCGCGGCGCTCGGTGCCGGCCTGGCCGCGATCTTCGCGCTCGGCCTGCTGCTGACCGAGGCGCTCGGGCCGGTCGACTCGCGCGCGGCCGATGCCGCCGGCAGCGTCGAGCGCGGCGTCAGCGTCGTGCTGATCATGGCCTGGCCGGCGCTCGCCTGGCTGCTCTCGCGCGAGCGCGGGCTGACGGCGCTCGGCCTGGCGCTGGTCGTCGGCCTGCTCGCCCTCTCGCGCATCGAGGATGGCGAGGCGATGGCGATGCTGTGCGGCGCGATCGCCTTCGGCGCGGTCAGCGCCAACCGCATCGTCGGCGCCAGATTGATGGGCGGGATCATGGCCGGGCTGATGCTGCTCGCCCCGCTGCTGCCCTTCCTGCTGTTGCCGTTCTTCCGGCTCTCGCCGGCGGTGTTCAGCACGGTCGGCACCGGGCTCGACATCTGGGCCGACATCATCTCGAGCCGCCCGGTGCAGCTGATCACCGGCCACGGGCTCGACACCGTGCTGCGCGGACGCACCACCGGCGCGTTGCCGCTGGAGGTGCCGACCACCATCCTGTTCGAGACCTGGTACGAGCTCGGCCTGGTCGGCGCGGCAACCGCAGCGCTCTGCCTCTATTTCGCGGTCAGCGCCGCCGGCCGCATGCCGGGCGCGCTCGCCGCTGGCGGCGTCGCGGCCTATGTCACCGCCTTCGCGCTGGCGGCGCTCGGCTTCGCCTCGTTCCAGACCTGGTGGCTGATGACGCTGACGGCGGTCGCCCTGCTGTTCACCGCGATCGCGCGCGGCCAGTACCGCACCGAGCGGCCGGTGGCACCGCTCGGCCGGCGGCCAAAGGCGCCGAGCCTGCCTACGGGGCAGTGAGCGGGCGCGTCTTTTCCCGCCAATTGCTCGGCGCTATCATCGCGCTTCCGTCCTGATCGGAAGGCGATGCCGCGATGCTTGCCGCAGACGATCCGCTGATCCTCGATCTCGTCGAATGGGTCGCGCGGGAAGAGCGTTCCCATGCCGAGCTGATGGAGAGCTGGCGCACCTCCTGCCCGCGCCTGACGGTGTGGGAGGACGCGGTCGAGCACGGCTATCTCGCGCGCCAGGACAGGCTGGTCGCGGTGACGGCACAGGGTTGGGAGCTGCTCAGCAGGAGCGGCCGGCGCGCCGCCTGAGCAGGCCCTTTAAGCCGCTTCTCGGCCCGCATTGACCGCATGACAGGCGACGCCATCGATCGCCGGCGGGTTCTCGACGCGGCAACGGTCGAAGACCAGCGGACAGCGCGGATGGAAAGTGCAGCCCGAAGGCGGGTTGATCGGGTTCGGGATCTCGCCCTTCACGCCCTCGCGCGGCTTGCCGATCATGGCGAGGTCCGGCACCGCCTCGAGCAGCATCCTGGTATAGGGATGGCGCGGAGCGGCGAAGAGCTGCTTGCCATCGGAGACCTCGACGAGGCGGCCGAGATACATCACGCCGATGCGGGTCGCCATGTGCCGGACGACCGCAAGGTTGTGGCTGATGAAGAGATAGGTCAGCCCGAACTTCTCCTGCAGGTCGCGCATCAGATTGAGGATCTGCGCCTGGACGGAGACGTCGAGCGCCGAGGTCGGCTCGTCGCAGACGATGAACTCGGCATTGGAGGCGAGCGCGCGGGCAATGGCGATGCGCTGGCGCTGGCCGCCGGAGAATTCATGCGGGAACTTCTTGCCGTCGTCGGGATGCAGGCCGACCAGCGAGAGCAGCTCGCCGACGCGCGCCTCGATCGCGGCATCACCCTGAAGGAGGCCAAAAGCGCGGATCGGCTCTGCGATGATCCGCCCGACGCGCCAGCGCGGATTGAGCGAGGCGTAAGGGTCCTGGAAGATCATCTGCATGCGGCGGCGCAGGCGCTGGCGCTCCTGGGCGGCCCTGGCGTCGAACATCGAGACACCGTCGATCGAGACCGTGCCGCCCGACGGGTTCAGCAGGCCGACGACCATGCGCGCCACCGTCGACTTGCCCGAGCCGGATTCGCCGACGAGCGCGAAGGTCTCGCCCTTGCGGATGTCGAAGGAGACGCCGTCGACGGCCTTGAGGAACTGCTTGTCCTGGCGCTCCAGCACCCGGTTGAGCCAGGGCTTGGAAACGTCGAAGACGCGCTTGAGGTCGCGGACCTGGACGAAGGCTTTGTCGCTCACGCCGCGATCTCCGTCTTGCCGGTCGGCGCCTTGGCCTTGTCGTAGAGGTGGCAGGCGACCTGGTGGCCGCCGACATCGATGAGCTCCGGCCGGTCGACGCGGCAGCGGTCGAACACCTTGGAGCAGCGCGGATTGAAGGCGCAGCCCTTGGGAATATTGGAGAGCCGCGGCATCGCGCCGGGAATCTGCACGAGGCGCTCGGCATCGCCCTCGATCGAGGGGATCGCGCCCATCAACCCTTGCGTATAGGGATGGAGCGGCTGCTTGATCACCTCGCGCACCGGGCCGATCTCAGCGACGCGGCCGGCATACATCACCGCGACCCGGTCGGCGGTCTCGGCGATCACGCCCATATCGTGGGTGACCAGCATCACCGACGTCCCGCGTTCCTTGCAGAGCCGCTTGATCAGGCCGATGATCTGCGCCTGCACGGAGACATCGAGCGCGGTCGTCGGCTCGTCGGCGATGATGAATTCCGGCTCGGCGCAGAGCGCGAGCGCGATAACGACGCGCTGGCGCATGCCGCCGGAGAATTCGTGCGGATAGCCGTCGATGCGCCGCTCGGGCGCGGGGATGCCGACCTCATCGAGCAAGGCGATGGCGCGCTTGCGGGCATCGGCCGCGTTGAGGTCGGTGTGGGTCTGGATCGTCTCGATCAGTTGCTCGCCGACCCGGTAGAGCGGGTTCAGGCTGGTCAGCGGATCCTGGAAGATCATGCCGATGCGCTTGCCGCGGACGCGGCGCATCTGCTCGGGCGGGAGATGGTCGACGCGCTCGCCGGAGAGCACGACCTTGCCATCGGCGATACGGCCGGGGGGATCGATCAGGCCGATGATCGCCGAGCCGGTGACCGACTTGCCGGCGCCGGATTCACCGACGACGCCGAGCACCTCGCCACGGGCGATGTCGAAGGAGATCTTGTCGAGCGCCCGTAGCGTGCCGCGACGGGTGACGAACTCGACGGTGAGGTCCTGGACGGAGAGGACGATCTCGCTCATCGGCTCACCTCAACCGCGGGTTCAGGGCGTCGCGCAGCCAGTCGCCGAGCAGGTTCACCGCCAGCACCAGCACGGCGAGCGTCACGCCCGGGAAGGTCACGATCCACCAGTCGCCGGAGAACAGATAGCGGTTGCCGATCGAGATCAGCGTTCCCAGCGAGGGCTGCGTCGGCGGCAGGCCGACGCCGAGGAAGGAGAGCGTCGCCTCGGTGATCACCGCGAGCGCGAGGTTGATGGTGAGGATGACCAGCACCGGGCCGATCACATTCGGCAGGACATGGCGCAGCATGATGAGGGGCGCCGGCAGGCCGACGAGGCGGGCAGCCTGGACATAGTCCTTGTTGCGCTCGACCAGGGTCGAGCCGCGGATGGTGCGGGCGTACTGCACCCAGAAGGAGAGCCCGATCGAGATCACCAGCACATAGAGCGCAGTGTCCTCGCGGTTGGCGTGCTTGAAGATGCCGCGGACGATGCCGTCGATCAGCAGCGCGATCAGGATTGCCGGGAAGGTCAATTGCACATCGGCGATGCGCATGATCAGCGAATCGACGCGGCCGCCGAGATAGCCGGCGAGCAGGCCGAGCGTGATGCCGATCGTCGCCGCCAGCGCGACACCGAGCAGGCCGACGATCAGCGAGACGCGCAGGCCATAGAGGATGGCCGAATAGAGATCGCGACCCTGGTCGTCGGTGCCGAGGATGAACTTCGGATCGCCGCCCTGCTGCCAGGCCGGCGGGATGTTGGCGTCGGAGAGGAACACGGTCGCCGGGTCGAACGGATTGGTCGGCGCGATCCAGGGCGAGAAGAAGGCGCCGATGAACAGCACCAGCACGATCACGGCGGCGACCATCGTCACCTTGGAGCGCAGGAAGCTCGCCAGGATGTCGCTGTCGAGAATGCGGGCCCAGAGCGAGGGCGGCGGTTTCGGAGTGGAAGCGGGTTGCACGCTCATGACCGGCCTCAATGCGCCCCGATCGTCGCGCGCAGGCGCGGATCGACCAGTGCGTAGAGCAGGTCGACGATCAGGTTGATGCTGACGAACAGGAAGGAGATCAACATGAGGTAGGCAGCCATGATCGGGATATCGACCTGCTGCACCGCCTTGAGGAAGAGCAGGCCCATGCCCGGCCACTGGAACACCGTCTCGGTGATGATGGCGAAGGCGATGATCGAGCCGAGCTGCAGGCCGGCGATGGTGATCACCGGCACCAGCGTGTTCTTCAGGGCATGGCCGAAATGGATGGCGCGGGTCCTGAGGCCACGGGCGCGGGCGAACTTGATGTAGTCGGTACGCAGCACCTCGAGCATCTCGGCCCGGACGAGGCGCATGATCAGCGTCATCTGGAACAGGCCGAGCGTGATCGAGGGCAGGATCAGCGCCTTCCAGCCCGAGCCGGTCAGGAAGCCGGTAGTCCACCAGCTGCCGAGCTTGACCACCTCGCCGCGCCCGAAGGAAGGCAGCCAGCCGAGCGTGACCGAGAACAGGTAGATCAGGAGGATGCCGATCAGGAAGGTCGGCAGGCTGATGCCGACGAGCGAGACAGTCTGGAAGATCTTGGCCAGCCAGCTGTCGCGGCGGAGCGCCGTGTAGACGCCCATGGGGATGCCGACGAGCAGCGAGAACAGCGCCGACATGAAGGCGAGCTCCAGCGTCGCCGGGGCGCGCTCGCCGAGCAGCGAGATCACCGGCAGGCGGAACTGGTAGGAGACGCCGAATTCGAGCCGCGCGGCGTTGTAGATGTAGCGCGCGAACTGGACGATCACCGGCTCGTCGAGGCCGAGCGTCTGGCGCAATTGCGCGACCTGCTCCTGCGGCGTGTCGACGCCGACCATCTGGTTCACCGGATCGCCGACGAAGCGGAACATGGTGAAGGCGATAAGCGCGACCGCGAGCATCACGATCAGTGACTGGAACAGGCGGCGCAGGACAAATGCGAGCATGGTCGCCCTTACAAGGAATCTGAAGCCGTCCCGTGCGGAACGGCCTCTCTGCTGCAGATGGAGAAAGGGCGCGTTGGCTCCTCGCCTACGCGCCCTCAGGCCCTCACTGCTCCTTGGTGGCGTAGTAGAGCAGCACCGAATTGTCGGCGCGCTGGGCGAGCTTCACCTTCTTCGAGACACCCCAGGCCAGGGCCTGCTGGTGCAGCGGAATGTAGGAGAACTCGTCGACAGTCATCTTGAAGGCCTCGCCGATCATCGCATTGCGCTTGGCGGTGTCCGACTCGACCAGGATCTTGTCGGTCAGCTCGTCGACCTTCTTGTTGCAGTAATTGCCGAGGTTCGACTCGCCGCGCGAGGAACCGGCGACGTCGCGACAGCCGAGGATGTCATAGAGGACATTGTGGCTGTCGAAGGTGCCGGGGGTCCAGCCGAGCAGGTAGAACGAGGTCTTGTAGCCACCCGGCTTCAGCACCTTGGCGAAGAACTGGGCCTTGGGCTGGGCGTTGAGGTTCACCTTGACGCCGATGCGGGCGAGCATGCCGACCACCGCCTGGCAGATCTGGCCGTCATTGACGTAGCGGTCGTTCGGGCAGTCCATGCCCACCTCGAAGCCCTGCGGATAGCCGGCTTCGGCCAGCAGCTTCTTGGCGCCTTCGGTGTCGAACTTGGCGCGGGTGAAACCGGCATGCGGGTAGAGCTCCGGCGCGATCATCAGCGGCGACGGGGTCGAGAGCCCGCGCATGACGCGGCTCTTGATCGTCTCGATGTCGACCGCCTGGTAGAAGGCCTGGCGGACCTTGACGTCCTTGAACGGGTTCTTGCCCTTGACGCTCGATTCCAGCAGCTCGTCGCGGGTCTGGTCGAAGCCGAGGAAGATGGTGCGTGTTTCCGGCCCGGTCAGAACCTGGGCGTTGCCGGAGGCGTTGACGCGCTGGATGTCCTGGATCGGAACCGGCTCGATCACGTCGACTTCGCCGGAGAGCAGCGCGGCGACGCGGGTCGCGTCCGACGAGATCGGCGTGAAGACGACCTCCTTGATGTTGCCCTCGATCTTCTTCCAGTAGTTCTCGTTGAGCTTGAAGACGGTCTTCACGCCCGGCTGGTGGCTCTCGATCTTGTAGGGACCGGTGCCGTTGGCGTTGAGCGAGGCGTAGCTCGGGGTGGTCGCGGCCGCGGGCGTCGGGGCGACGGCGTTGTTCGCCTCCGCCCACTTCTTCGACATGATGTACCAGGTGTCCCACTGCGCGTTCAGGATCGGATTGGGCGCGGTGAGGACGACGTCGATGGTGTGGTCGTCGACCTTGACGAACTTGGCGGTGGTCGGAATGCGCGTGGTGAAGTTCGAGCCCTGGGCGCGGACGCGCTCGGCCGAGAAGATGACGTCGTCAGCGGTGAAATCCTCGCCGCCATGGAACTTCACGCCCTTGCGCAGGAAGAAGCGCCAGGTGAGTCCGTCCGGGGAGATCTCCCACTTCTCGGCCAGCGCCGGCTCGATCTTGAGATCCTTGCCGCGCGCCGTCAGCCCCTCATAGGGATGACCGAGATGCGCGTTGGTGGTGGTCTCGTTGACGGTGTAGGGGTCGAGCGACTTCAGCTCGCCCTGGTTGGCGTACCGCAACGTCTGGGCCTGGACCGCCCCGCACATCAAGGCCAGGGCGGCGACAGCTGCCAGGCAATGGGTCTTGAACGACATGATGAGACTGTGCTCCCGCTTGGTTGACACCACTCCTCCCCTGGAGCGGCGCCAGCTGCGTGCCCATTCGGGCGGCAGGCTGACGAAGGCGGCAGATTAATGACGGTTGGGAGCCGCCGTCCAGTGCGGTCGATCGACTTCGTTCCAGATTGAACGTT
>Ga0209025_1001820_pt1 | contig 25104 bp, 19 predicted proteins | sample AraplaMF_Col_mLB_FD_184256 | JGI IMG/M metagenome (GOLD analysis project Ga0209025, IMG submission 184256) | Arabidopsis root microbial communities from the University of North Carolina, USA - plate scrape MF_Col_mLB (SPAdes) (version 2) | ecosystem: Host-associated > Plants > Roots > Endosphere... | reverse complement strand
GTTCCAGCAGGCTTCGATGGTGGTTGTGCTCATGGCTTAGCGTTCCCGGATGCCTGCTGGCGTTTGTAGATGCGGGCGGCGCGGGCCTTGAGTGCGGCGGCGCCGGCGACGTCGTGGTTGGCCTCGGCCAGCAGCGCCAGATGGCACAGGGCTTCATAATGGTCGGGCTGGAGGTAGATGCAGCGCTTCCAGTAGTCGGCCGCCATTTGCGGCTTGTTGCTTAATTCGTTCAGCAGGCCGAGGATGAAGTAGGCTTCGGCCGATTCGGGATGCCGGGCCAGATGGTCGCGGCATGCGTATTCGGCGGCTTTGGCGTCGCCAAGGTCGGCAAGACGACGCGCCTCGGCCAGCATGTCGGCTGCCGGCGCGGCGGCAGCCGGCGGCGCGGCGCGGCTGCGGCTTGCCGGCACCGGGGAGGGCGCGGCGGGAGATTGCGATGGCGGCGAGGCAATCGTGCGGGCGGCAGGCGGCGGCGCGGGCCTGGCGCTGGCCGCCGCGCGTGGCGCGTGCGCCGGCTTGCGCGCAGCCGGGGCGGCTTTCTTCTGCAAGCCGAAGGCCTGGTGGTAAGGCAGCGGCGAAAAGCCGTGCTGGCAGAACGACGGCACTTCCGCGTAACCGACAAACAGCTGGCCGTCATCCATCAGCAGCGCTTCCAGCCTGGCGATGGCGGCCTTGGTGGCCGGCTTGTCGAAGTAGATCAGCAGATTGCGGCAGAAGATCACGTCGTAGTAGCGGCTGTGCGTGCTCAGGTCGAACTCCAGCAGGTTGCCCTGATTGAAGCGCACCTGCTTGCGGATGGCATGGTTGATGCGGTAGTCGCCGTCGCCAACGCTGGTGAAGTGCGTGTCGCGGAATGTCAGGTCCTGCGCGCGGAAAGCGTTGCGGCCGTAGATGCCGCTCCTGGCGCGCGCCACGCAGGCCGGACTGATATCGAAGGCGTCGATGATGAAATTCTCCGGCGGGATGCCGGCGTCGCGCAGCACCATCGCCATGGTGTAAGGCTCCTCGCCGCCGGCGCAGGGAATCGACAGGATGCGCACCAGGCGTTCGCTATTGGCAGCCAGTCGCGCGCGCACGAAGTCGGTCATGGCGGCGAAGGCCTGCGGATCGCGGTAGAACCACGATTCCGACACCACGACCAGCTCCACCAGCGCGGTCAGTTCCTCCGGCGTGATCTGCCGCAGATAGGCGTCATGGTCGGTGACGGCGGTTTGCTCCATGCGGCTCCGGACCGCGTTTTCCGCCACCGACCTGGACAGGCTCAGGCCGGTGGCGGCGCGCAGCATGGATTGGGCGGGCGTCATGATGCGTTATCCGCCGCTTGAAACAGCAGGGCGCGCAGCTCGGCCGGCAGCAGCTGTTGCAGCTCCACCAGTTGCAGCATGCCCTGGCCGTCGCTGAGCACCTGCCCGAGGAAAGGTGCGGCCTGTACGCCGCTGTCGAGCAGCAGCGCTTCGTGTACTTCCTGCACGCCTTGCACACGCTCGGCGCGCAGGCCGAGTTGGTGATGCGTGCCTTCCGGCGCCACGTAATCGGCCACGATGATGCGCGTGTCGAAATGGTCCGCGCCGCTGGGCAGGCCGGCGGCGCGGCACAAATCGATCACCGGCACCGAGGCGCCATGCAGGTCCATCAGCCCAGCCACCATGTCCGGCGCCAGCGGCAGCTGCTTCAGCTCCACCAGCGGCAGCACCCGCACCACATCGCGCAGGCGCAAGCCGTAACGATCGGCGCCGATGTGGAAGACGAGGAGTTTCATCGCGCCCTCCGCCTACACCGCCACGGCGAAATTGGCGACGCTGGTCTGCAGGTCGCCGGCCGCATACTGCAGCTGACGCACCGCCTCGCTGGTGGCCTTGAGCGATTCCACCGTCTGCTGGGTGGCGTCGTTCAGCTGCATCATGGTGGCGGTGATCTGCTCCGCGCCCACGGCCTGCGACTGCATGCCCTGCAGCACCACGTCGAACTGCGGCGCCAGTTTCTGCACCTGATCCATCACGCCGGACAGCTGATTGGTCACCTGGCGCACCTCGCCCACGCTGCGGCGGATCTCTTCGGAGAATTTGTCCATGCCCATCACGCTGGCGGAAACGGCGGACTGCATCTCTTTCAGCATCTGTTCGATATCCCAGGTGGAGACGGAGGTCTGGTCGGCCAGACGGCGGATTTCGGTGGCCACCACCGAGAAGCCGCGTCCCGCCTCGCCGGCCTTCTCGGCCTCGATGGCGGCGTTCAGCGACAGGATGTTGGTCTGGTCGGCCACCTTGGTGATGGTAATCAGCACGCTGTTGATGTTGGACGCCTTCTCCGACAGCGCCGCCAGCTTGGCGTTGATCGAGTCGGTGGCGCTGACCATGTTCTGCATGGTGCCGTCCATGCGTTTCAGGTTGCTCTGCGCGTCGGCGGTGGCGTGGGTGGTGTAGTCGGCCACCGAAGTGGCTTCCTCCATGGTCTTCACCAGCTGCGAGATGTTGGCCGAGATTTCCTTGGTGGTGCTGAGGATTTCCACGCTGGTCTGCGCCTGCTCGATGCCGGTGGCTTCCTGCTGCTTGGCGGAGGCGGCGATTTCGGTGGCGGAGGTGGTGACCTGGATGCCGGCCTTCTGCACATTGTTGAGCAGCGCGCGCAGGTTTTCAAACATGCGGTCCAGGCCATTGGCCAGCTTGCCGATGGCGTCGTCGCCGCGCACCTCGATCTTGCCGGTCAGGTCGCCGGCGGCGGCCTTGGTGACGACGCCCAGCAAGGAATCGACCTTGGACCTGAGCAGGTTGGAGGCCGTCAGTTCCTTTTCCAGGCTATCCTGCACCGCTTGCGCCATCAGGTTGAAGGCGTTGGACACCTGGCCCAGTTCATCGCGCGAGCTGACCTCCACCCGCGCGCTCTTGTCGCCGTGGGCGATGCGCTCCACCACCGCGTTCAGGCGCAGCAGCGGCCCGGCCAGGCCGGCCGACAACAGGGCGCCGATCGACAGCGCCAGCAACACGCACACCACGCCGCCGGCCAGCAGCACCTGCAGCATGGTGTCGGACAGGTCGCCGGATACTTTGCTGCGCTCGGCCAGCAGACGCTGTTCGTCGCCGCTGATTTCGCCGATCAGTTGGTGGATATCGCGCATCATGCGGTTGCCGCTGGCCACGTCGGTGGTGCCCGATTGCGCCGCGTTGCGCGCCGTCAGCTGGTGACGCACCACGTTGTTCAGCCAGTCCTCGACGATGGGCGTCAGGCGCTGCAGGCGTGCCTGCTGGGTCGGATTGTCCGCCGTCATGCGGGTGATGGCGGCGAGGTGGCGGCGCGCCGTAGCTTCCTCCTCGGCCACCGGCTTGGCGATGTCGTCGTCGCCGCTCAGCAGGTAGCCGCGCGTCGCGCTCTGGACTTGCAGCAGCGCGGTTTCCATCTGGCTGATTTCAAGCAGGACTTGCTGCGTATGCAGATTCCACCGGCTGGCGGCGGAGAGCCTGCTGAAGTTGGCGTAGGCCAGTGACAGCAGGGCCACGATGAGAATGACGACGGCGCCGAAGCCGGCACCCAGTTTTTTCTTGATACTGAGGTTTTTAAGCATGGCCGCTCCACTCACGATCGGATGTGGAGCCAATGTATCAAAAAAAAGGCCGCTCAGCGAGCGGCCTTTGTGCGCGGAGGCGGGGCGGGATTACTGGCCGCGCTTCAGGCGCGCGTTGGCGGCGATGCGCATGCGCAGGGCGTTCAGCTTAATGAAGCCGCCGGCGTCGGCCTGGTTGTAGGCGCCGCCGTCTTCGTCGAAGGTGGCGATGTTCATATCAAACAGGGAGTCGGTCTTGGAGTCGCGCGACACCACGATCACATTACCCTTGTACAGCTTGACGCGCACCCAGCCGTTCACGGTTTGCTGGGTGTGGTCGATCAGGGTTTGCAGCGCGACGCGTTCCGGCGCCCACCAGTAGCCGTTGTAGATCAGCGAAGCGTAGCGCGGCATCAGGTCGTCCTTCAGGTGGGCCACTTCGCGGTCCAGGGTGATCGACTCGATGGCACGGTGGCCTTTCAGCATGATGGTGCCGCCCGGGGTTTCATAGCAGCCGCGCGACTTCATGCCGACGTAGCGGTTTTCCACCAGGTCAAGACGGCCGATGCCATGCTTGCCGCCCAGGCGATTCAGTTCGGTCAGCACGGTGGCCGGCGACATGCGCACGCCGTTGATGGCGACGATGTCGCCTTTTTCGTATTCCAGGTCGACGTATTCTGCCTGGTCAGGTGCCTTTTCAGGGCTGACGGTCCAGCGCCACATCGATTCCTCGGCTTCGGCGCTTGGGTTCTCCAGGTGGCGGCCTTCGAAGGAGATGTGCAGCAGGTTGGCGTCCATCGAGTACGGCGCGCCGCCGTTCTTGTGTTTCATGTCGATGGCGATGCCGGCGTCTTCGGCGTATTTCAGCAGCTTTTCGCGCGACAGCAGGTCCCATTCACGCCATGGGGCGATCACTTTCACGCCCGGTTTCAGCGCGTAGGCGCCCAGTTCGAAGCGCACCTGGTCGTTGCCCTTGCCGGTGGCGCCGTGCGAGATGGCGTCGGCGCCGGTTTCGTTGGCGATCTCGATCAGGCGCTTGGCGATCAGCGGACGGGCGATCGAGGTGCCCAGCAGGTATTCGCCTTCGTACACGGTGTTGGCGCGGAACATAGGGAACACGAAGTCGCGCACGAATTCTTCGCGCACGTCGTCGATGTAGATGTTCTCAGGCTTGATGCCGAACTTCAGCGCCTTGGCGCGTGCCGGCTCCAGCTCTTCGCCCTGGCCCAGGTCGGCGGTGAAGGTGACGATTTCGCACTGGTAGTTATCCTGCAGCCATTTCAGGATGACGGAGGTATCGAGGCCGCCCGAGTAGGCGAGGACTACTTTTTTAATGTCGCTCATGATGGATCTCAGTTTAGGTAATTACTTGGTGTCGATGCGGCCGAGCAGCAGGTACTCGATCAGCGCTTTTTGAATGTGCAGGCGGTTTTCCGCCTCGTCCCAGACCACCGATTGCGGGCCGTCGATCACGTCGGCGGAGACTTCCTCGCCGCGGTGGGCCGGCAGGCAGTGCATGAACAGCGCGTCCGGCGCCGCGCGCGCCATCTTGGCGCTGTCGACGATCCAGCCGTCGAAGGCCTTCAGGCGGGCGGCGTTTTCCTCTTCATAGCCCATGCTGGTCCAGACGTCGGTATTGACCAGGTCCGCGCCCTCGCAGGCGTCGGACGGGTTGGCGAACAGGGTGAAGCGGTCGGTGGACACCAGCGACATATCCATCTCGTAGCCGTGCGGCGTGGAGACGTTGACGTGGAAGCCGAACACCTCGGCCGCCTGCAGCCAGGAATACAGCATGTTGTTGGCGTCGCCGATCCAGGCCACGGTTTTGCCGGCGATCGAGCCGCGATGCTCGATGTAGGTGAAGATGTCGGCGGCCACCTGGCACGGGTGATGTTCGTTGGTCAGGCCGTTAATCACCGGCACGCGCGAATTGGCGGCGAAACGCTCGATGATGTCCTGGCCGAAGGTGCGCACCATGATGATGTCGCACATGCGCGACATGACCTGGCCGGCGTCTTCCACCGGCTCGCCGCGGCCCAGCTGGGAATCGCGGGTGTTCAGGTAGATGGCGGCGCCGCCCAGCTGGTGCATGCCGGCCTCGAACGACAGGCGGGTGCGGGTCGAGTTCTTGTCGAACACCATGACCAGCGTGCGGTCGATCATCGGGTGGTATATCTCGTAGTTCTTGAACTTGCGCTTGATGATGTGCGCGCGTTCAATCACGTACTCATACTCGTCCAGCGTGAGGTCGGAAAACTGCAGGTAATGCTTGATCGGTTTTTGGATAGGCATAATGACAACTGACAGATGGCTACGGCTTAGCCGAACAATTATAAAGGCAATTCGGCGGATAGGGCTAATTACCGCAGATTATGCTGTCTATACAGGCACTTAACAGGCACTTAAGCTCAATGGTAGATCTGCGCGGCGGCCGGTTGCTGGTGCTCCGGCGCCGTCAGCGGCAGGTCGAGGGTGAAGGTGGTGCCCTCGCGCGAGCTGTGCACGGAAATCAGGCCGCCCATGAGCGAAGTGACAATGTTGTAACTGATCGACAGTCCCAGGCCGCTGCCGCCCTGTCCCAGCTTGGTGGTGAAGAACGGGTCGAAGATGCGCGACATATGTTCTGGCGCGATGCCGCTGCCGTTGTCGCGGAAGGTCACCAGCACCCGGCCCTCGGCCGGCGTCTGGGCGCGCAGCCACATGCCGCCGCTGCCCGCGCGCGTGAAGGCGTGCAGCAGGGCGTTGTTGATGAAATTGGCGATCACCTGGCCGTAGGGGCCGGGATAGCTGTCCAGCACAACGGTTTCCGGCACCTCGACTTCGATGCGGTGGCTGGAGGCGCGGATGCGGTTCATCATGGTGGCGATCACTTCGTGCGACACCTGCGCCAGGTTGAACTGGCGGCGCTGCTCGGTGGTGCGGTCGACCGCCACCTGCTTGAAACTGTTGACCAGATTGGCGGCGCTGGTCAGGCCGCGCATCACCAGTTCGTGCGCCTTGCGCGCATCGTCCAGATAGGCGGCCAGCGAGGAGCGTTTCAGTCCCGAACCGTTCATCTGCGCTTCCAGCTCCTCGGTCTTTTGCGCCAGCGTGCTGGCGATCAGCAGGCTGTTGCCGATCGGCGTATTCAGTTCGTGCGCCACGCCGGCCATCAATGAGCCCAGCGCCGCCAGCTTTTCCTGCGATACCAGCTGGGTTTGCGCGTCCTTCAGCTGGCGGTAGGCCTCGGCGTTATCGAGCGCGATGGCGCCATAGGCGCACAGGGTGCGGAAGATCAGGCGCTCGCGCGCACCGTAGGCGTTGGCCTGCTTGCTTTGCACTGTCATTACGCCCAGCGCCCGCTCGCCCACCAGCAGCGGCACGTACAGGGCGCTGGCCATCAGCTGGGTGCCGGGGGCGAGGAAGATGTCGTCCGGGCCGGCGTCCGCCACGTAGATTTCACTGCGCTCGCGCAGGCTGCGGGCAGCGTTGGCGCGCGGGTTGTCGATGTCGATGGTGTTGTTGGCCAGCGGCTGGCCGTTCTCCATGCCGAAGGCGCGGCTGATGGTGTCGCAGCCCGGGTCGCACAGGTAGACCGCCATCGAGTTGGCCGGCAGCAGCGCCTGCACATGGCGGTCCAGCGCCTTGAACACGGCGTCGGCGTCCAGGTGGGTGGTGATCTCCTGGCCGATGACGGACAGGCGCTCCAGCGTGGCGGTGGTCTGCTGCAGCAGCTGCACGCGGCGCGCCTCGGCGGCGGCCAGTTCGCGGTGGTGCTGGCCCTCGGCGCGCGCGTTCACGGTCTGGTGCTGCACCTGCATGGCGATGGCGCGGTTGGTGGCGTCCTGGTTGTGGGTTTTTTCGCGCGCGGCGGCGGCTTGCTGCGCCGCGTAGTAGGCCCGCCGGTAGTCGCCGATGTGGGCGTATTCGCGCGCCAGCGCGTCGTGCAGGTCGCCGGGCAGGGTGTAGCCGTTGATATGGCCCGCCACCGCCAGCGCCTGATGCAGGAAATGCAGCGTGGCGTTGGGCTCGGTCATGCCGGGCGGCGCCGGCAGCGGGTGGCGCTGGTGGATCAGCGATATCACGCGCAGCGCCGCCACCTGGTTGTAGCGGTTGGCCTGTTCCTGCGCCAGTTCGGCCGCGCGTTCGGCCATGGCCAGCGCTTCCTGCGGCCGGTCGAGGAAGCAAAGGGCGTGCGCCTGGCCGCGCCGGGCGATGCTCTGGAAGTCGGCGTGCCGCAGGCTGTCGCCGCGCGCCTGCAGCTGGCGGAAGGCGTCCAGCGCCGCCGCGTAGTCGGCCTTGTCCAGCCACAGGTCGCCCAGGTAGTGCAGGGCGGTGGCGTAGCTGCGCGCGCCGGACAGCGGCGCCAGGATGTGCAGGGCTTCCTGCAGCAGTTCCTCGGTGGCGTCCAGCCGGCCGAGGCGGCGCATGGTGTCGGCGGTGTGCATCAGGCAGGCGCCGATGCTGCGCGGCCAGCCGGTGGGGCGTGCCAGATCGAGCGCGGTTTCCATCCACTCCAGCGCCGCGTGGTGGTCGTTGAGGAGGGTGAAGTCGAGGCCGATGTTGATGGCGGCGGTGATGGCCATGCGCAGCTGGCCGGTATCCAGCGCCGCCTCGTAGCAGCGCAGGTAGTGGCCGGCGGCGGCGCCGAAATCGCTGGCCTGGCTGGCGGCCAGGCCGTAGTAGTCGTAGATCCAGCTGGCCACGGCCGGCAGGCTTTCTTCTTCGCGGGTGAAGCGCTGGCCCCAGCGCGCCTGGGCGCTGGGCAGGTCGTGCAGCACGCTCCAGCGGGCGTTGACGGCGTCGGCGATGGCGCAGCGCTGGGCGTCGCCGGCCTCAAAAGCGGCTGCCGCCATCTGCTCCAGTTCGCGTTCCGCGCGCGGGTGGTCGCCGCTGTCGATGGCGATCCAGGCGCGCAGCCAGTGGGCGTCGGCACGGCCGGGCGGATTGCCGAGGGCGGCAAAGCGCTCGCCGGCGCTGGCAGCCAGCCGGTCGGCCTCCTCCAGCTGGCCGGACAGCCAGCTGGCCTCGGCGCGCACCAGCAGGAAGCGGGTAGCGATGGCTTGCGCATCCTGCGCCGACAGGGCGGCGGCAGGCAGCAGGGTCAGTCCCTCGGCCGCCAGTTCCAGGGCGCGCTGGGTGTCGCGCTGACGCAGATGCCAGGCCAGCGGCAGCAGTTCCGGCAGGCGCGCAGGACCCTGCAGGGGCTGCAGGGCGGCTTCCCAGTCGGCTAACGCATGGTCCAGCGCAAACAAGTCCATCAGAGTTCCCTCAGACTAATTGCCTCAGGGCATTATAGACACAAAACCTTGTTTTTAATACAGGGTCTGTGAGGATTCATGCAATAGCTGGCCGTACAGGGTATGCCGCATTTTTGCAATCTTGCCTTCTTCGACGGCGGCCAGCACCGCGCATTGCGGCTCGATCAGGTGGCGGCAGTTGTAGAACTTGCAGTGCCCGAGGTAAGGCTCAAATTCTACGAAAGCGCGCTCCAGCATGCCCTCGCTCAAATGGTAGAGGCCGAATTCCTGGAAGCCGGGCGAATCGATGATGGCCGAGCCCGGCCCGAGCTCGGGCAGGGTGTACAGGCGGGTGAAGGTGGTGGTGTGCTTGCCGGTATCCAGCGCGGCCGAGATTTCGCGGGTGGCGATGTCCGCTTCCGGTATCAAGAGGTTGATCAGCGAGGACTTGCCCATGCCGGACTGGCCGATCAGGATCGACGACTGGCCTGCCAGCAGCGGTTTCAGCAGGGCCAGGGTTTCCTCCGGCCTGCGCTTGGCCGACACCTCGTGCACCGGGTAGCCGAGCGCGGCATAGGGCGCCACGCGCTCGCGGGTGCGCGGCAGCGATTCGATGACGTCGGTCTTGTTCAGGATCAGGTGCGCCTTGATGCCGGCCGCCTCGGCGGCCACCAGCGCGCGCGATACCAGATCGTCGGTGAAGCCGGGCTCGGTGGCGACCACGATGAACAGCTGCGTCAGATTGGCGGCCAGCAGCTTGGATTTGTACTGGTCCGAGCGGTACAGCAGGGTCTTGCGTTCTTCGATCCGGTCGATCACGCCCTGGTCGGGCGAGGTCAGGGTGATGTGGACGATGTCGCCCACGGCCACATTGGTCTTCTTGCCGCGCGTGACGCACTGCAGCTTGAGGCCGTCCGACTCCGCCAGATAGTGGCGGCCGTGGGCGGCGATGATGGTGGCGCTACGCTGCTGGTTGGATGCGCCGCTCATTGTTGTGCCGCCAGTTTCAGTTGACGGATGCGCACGCTGGCCGGCGGATGCGAATCGTAGAAGGCCGAGTGCAGCGGATCGGGCGTCAGGGTCGAGGCATTGTCCTCGTACATCTTGACCAGCGCCGAAACCAGGTCGCGGGCGTCGGTGTGCTGGGCGGCGAAGGCGTCCGCCTCGAATTCGTGCTTGCGCGAGCCGATCGAGGTCAGCGGGTTGAACAGGAAGGTGAACACCGGCAGCACCAGCATGAACAGCAGCAGCGCCATGGCGTCGTTGTTCTGGCCCGGCAGGGCCAGCGGATTGACGCCGAGGCCATCGTAGAACCATGGCTGGTTTTTCAGGTAGCCGAGCAGGGCGAGGAAGCCCAGCGACAGCGCGAACATGAGCGCCAGCCGCTTGACGATGTGCTTGAGCTTGAAGTGGCCCAGCTCGTGCGCCAGCACCGCTTCGATTTCCTGCGGCTGCAGGCGCGCCAGCAGGGTATCGAAGAAGACGATGCGCTTGCTGGCACCAAAGCCGGAGAAGTAGGCGTTGCCGTGGGCGCTGCGCTTGGAGCCGTCCATCACGAACAGGCCGCGCGAGGCAAAGCCGACACGGGCGATCAGCGCTTCGATGCGCGACTTGAGCGACTCGTCCGCCAGCGGCGTGAACTTGTTAAACAGCGGCAGGATCAGGTTGGGCGCCAGCACCATCATCAGCAGCTGGAAGCCGGTCCACACCACCCAGGTGTATAGCCACCACAGATCGCCTGCCTTGGCCATCAGGGTCAGCACCACCCACAGCAGCGGCAGGCCGAGCGCGATGCCGACGCCGGTCCACATGATCAGATCCTTGAAGAACAGGCCCTTGCTCATCTTGTTGAAGCCGAAGCGCTGTTCCAGGCCGAACTGGCGGTAATAATCGAACGGCAGGCCGATGGCGCCGGCGATCGCGGCGTAGGCGCCGACCAGGGCGATCTGGTACCACATGCCGGGGCCGGTGATGGAGAACACTTGCAGCGACAGCCATTGCAGGCCGCCCAGCAGCGTAAAGCCGACCAGCACCAGGGTGTCGACCATCAGCGTCAGCAGGCCGTACCTGGTGCGGGCGATGGTGTAATCGGCCGCCTTCTGGTGGGCGGCCAACGGGATTTTCTCAGCGAATTCCGCCGGCACGGCGTTGCGGTGCGCCAGCACATGGCGGACATGGCGCGAGGCCAGCCAGAAGCGGACCAGCAGGGTCAAAATGATGAAAGATACGAACAAAATCGAAAACGCGAGTGAATACATTCTGTGCCTGTGAGAAAATGGCGGATTCGGATTAATTTAGCCAAGAGAGAATTATGTCACAAGCTACTGATTTGCCAGAAGATTCCGCTGCTGCGCCGGCCACGCCGCGCCAGAACGAGTTCAACCTGGTATGGGTCGATATGGAAATGACCGGCCTGGAGCCGGATACCGACCGTATTATTGAAGTGGCAATGGTCATCACCGACATGCACCTGAACGTGCTGGCCGAAGGCCCGGTGATGGCCATCCATCAGTCGGACGAAACGCTGGACAAGATGGATGCCTGGAACAAGGGCACCCACGGCCGCTCGGGCCTGACCGAGCGCGTGAAAGCATCGACCATCTCGGAAGCCGAGGCGGAGGAGGAACTGATCAAGTTCATGAGGCTGTGGGTACCGAAGGGCAAGGCGCCGATGTGCGGCAACACCATCGGCCAGGACCGCCGCTTCATGGTGCGTTACATGCCGAAGCTGGAAGCCTATTTCCACTACCGGAATATCGACGTCTCCACGCTGAAAGAACTGGGCAAGCGCTGGAAGCCGGAAATGGTGAGCGGCTTCAAGAAAGCGCAAAAGCACACCGCGCTGGCCGACATCGTCGAATCGATCGAGGAACTGAAATACTACCGCGAGCACTTCATCAAGCTGTAACCGCACTACGCCGGCCGATGCCGGCGTTTTTTTTACCGGAGCGCCAGCGGCACCGCGCGCGCCCAGCGGTTGGCGGAGAGCGAGAACGTCAGCGCGCGCACCTGGTGGAACCAGCCGGCAGGCACGTACAGCATGTCGCCGGGATGGACGAGCACTTCGGTCAGGCTGGCCCGGCGCGCCAGCGGGCAGGCTGCGTAATCCGGCGCCTCCGGATCGACGGGCGAGCCGAACAGCATGGCGCTGGCTTCCTTCACATACAGGAATTCATCGTGATGCGGCGGCGCCAGGAAAATGCGTTTGCTGCCCCAGATCTGGGCGAAAATATTGTCGTCGTAATCGCAATGCAGCGGCGTGACCGTGCCGGCCGGGCCGATCCAGAAACGTGCCGGTCCCATTTTTTCGAACCAGGCTGGCCAGTGGCACATGCCGTTCAACTCGCGTAGCTCCAGGTTGCCCAGGTAGGGCGGCAATCCCTCGGTGCTGCCGGCCAGGTCCAGATACTCCCGCATCGTCATATCCTGCATGGCGCGGTCGGCCGCGAAGGCGGTGCCGATGTAATCGCCCACGCGGGCGCGCACGTGCAGTTGCGCGTAGCGTTCGCGCAGGATGTCCGGCGTGTGCTGGGTCAACGGCCAGCGGCCCACGACGCCATCGACCAGAAACGGCAAGCCCTGCATGGCGCGCGCGCGGAAGCTGGCAGCGTCGCGCAGCTTCACGCGCGGCACTTCGGTAATGGCGGGCAGCGCCCGCGACGCCTGCTTGATCGCCTCGCGCATTTCGTGGATGGAGCTGACGCCGCGTATCTGAGCGTCGCGCTGTTCCAGCGCCTGTTTTTTGGCGGCCATTGCCTCCGGCGAGAGGATGATGCGCGGCGGCAGCCGCTTGGATACTTCGTTCGACATAAACAATTCCTTGAAGGGCGCTTATTTTACGCGATCGCCGAAATCGGCTATGTTACGTATTTTTCAATAGCGGAGCGGCGCATGAAGCGTGTGGCGAAATGGCTGGGGATAGCGGTGTTGACGATGGTTCTGCTGATTGCCGCGTTGGTGCTGCATACAATCTACTTCAAGCCGTTGACGCTGGACTGGTTTTACACGCGGGTGTTTGCCACCTTTGCGCTGGATAATCCGGAGCTGCTGACCAGCATGCGCATGGTGCCGCCATGGCTGGATTTTTTCGGCGGCAAGCTGGCCGACGCTTCGCCGGAACATGAGCGCGGCCTGGCGCAGACGGTGCGTGAAGACCTCGCGATTCTGGACCGCTACGACCGCGCTTCGCTGAATGCGGAAGAGAAGCGCTCCTACGACACCATGCACTTCTTCCTGCAAAGCCTGGCCGATGGCGAGCCGTATCTGCAGCACGATTTTCCGGTGAATCAGCACGCCGGCATTCAGAGCGCGCTGCCGGAATTCATGCAGCAGATGCACGCGGTGGAGAACCTCAAGGATGCGGAGAATTACATCAAGCGCCTGCAGCGTTTTCCGGTGAAGTTCGATCAGGTGATCGCGGCGCTGCGCCAGCGCGAGGCCAGGGGCGTGATTCCGCCGCGCTTCACGGTGGAGAAGGTGCTGACGCAGATGCAGGCCTACATCGCCAGGCCGGCCGCGCAGCATGAGCTGGTGACGTCGTTCAAGGAAAAGCTGGATCGGATTCCGGCCGCCGGGATGGATGCCAACACGCGCACGCGATTGCTGGCCGCGGCCACCAGCGCGGTGCAGGACGGCGTATATCCTGCCTATCGCAATCTGATCGCCTATTTCACCGCGCTGCAGCCGAAAGCGGTAGCCAACAACGGCGCCTGGAGCCTGCCGGATGGCGCGGCTTACTACGCCTGGTGCGTGCGCAAGCACACCACCACCGATATGACGCCGCGGCAGGTGCATGATCTTGGCCTGTCCGAAGTGGCGCGCGTGGAAAAGGATATGGACAGCATCCTGCGCCAGCAAGGTTTGTCGGAAGGCGCGGTGGGTGCGCGCCTGCTGCAACTGGCGCACCGGCCGGAGCAGATGTTTGCGGATACGCCGGAGGGCAGGCAAGCCATCCTGGCGCGCTATCAGTCGATACTGGATGAAGTGAACCAGGGCCTGGGCGGCAGTTTTGATCTGCGACCCCAGTCGGGCGTGAAAGTGGAGCCGGTGCCGGCATCGTCGGAAGCCACGGCGCCCGGCGCGTACTACAAGGTCGGTTCGTTCGACGGCAGCCGCCCGGGCGTGTTTTACGCCAACCTGCGCAATCCTGCGGACGTGACGCGCTTTGTGATGCGCACTACGGCTTATCACGAAGGCATACCGGGGCATCACTTCCAGATGTCGATAGCGCAGCACCTGAGCGGCGTGCCGTTCTTCCGCCGCATCCTGCCGTTCACCGCCTACAACGAAGGCTGGGCGCTGTATGCGGAGCGGCTGGCGTATGAACTGGGCTTTGAAAAAGACCCGCTCGATAATCTGGGGCGCCTGAGCGGCGAAATGATGCGCGCAGCGCGGCTGGTGGTGGACACCGGCATCCACGATCAACGCTGGACGCGCGAGCAAGCCATCAGCTATATGATCGACCACGTAGGCATGACGGACGAAGAGGCCACCGCCGAAGTGGAGCGCTATTTCGTCAATCCCGGCCAGGCCCTGGCTTACCAGATCGGCATGCTGAAAATCCTGGCGCTGCGCGAGCGCGCCAGGCAGCAGCTAGGCCCGCAGTTCGAGCTTAAACAATTCCACAACCAGATCCTCTCCCATGGCGCGTTGCCGCTGCCGGTGCTGGAGTGGACCATCAACGACTGGATCGCAGGCAAATAGCACGGTTCAGGCCAGCGCCTGCAGCACCAGCCACGCGTTGGCGCTGGAGATCACCACGAACAGGAACCACGACAGCGCCATAGTCCACCGCGCGTTGACGAAATTGCCCATGATGCGGCGCTGCGAAGTGAGACTGATCAGCGGATACATGGCAAACGGCAGCTGCATGCTCAGCACCACCTGGCTCAGCACCAGCAGCTTGCCGACCGAGTGTTCGCCCAGCGTCAGCACGCCGATCATGGCCGGCACCAGCGCCAGCCCGCGCGTGATGGCGCGCCGCTGCCAGCACGGGATCTTCATTTTCAGGAAGCCTTCCATGATCACCTGGCCGGCGATGGTGCCGGTGAAGGTGGAGCTCTGGCCCGAGGCCAGCAGGGCCAGCCCGAACAGGACGGCGGCCAGTGCGGTGCCGGCCACCGGCTCCAGCAGGCGGTAGGCTTCGTCGATATCCAGCACGCGCTCGTTGCCGGGCTGGTGGAAGGCGGCCGCGGCCAGCACCAGGATGGAGCCGTTGATCAGCAAGGCCAGCAGCAGGGACACCACGGTGTCGATGCGCGACAGGCTGATGGCCTGGCCTTTGGCGTGATCATTCTTCGCCACCAGGCGCGTCTGCACCACGGAAGAGTGCAGGTAGAGATTGTGCGGCATCACGGTCGCGCCGAGGATGCCGATGGCCAGGTACAGCGGTTCGCGCGAGGACAGGGCGCTGATCGACGGCACCATGCCGGCCGCCACCGCCTGCCAGTCCGGCTTCACGAAAACCAGTTCGGCGAACAGGCAGATGGCCACCGTCAGGATCAGACCCAGCACGATGGCCTCGACCTGGCGGAAGCCTTTGCCTTTCAGGCCCAGCACGATCATGGTATCGAGCGCGGTCAGCGCCACGCCCACCGGCAGTGACACGCCCAGCAGCAGCTTGAAGGCCAGCGCGCAGCCCAGCACTTCGGCCAGGTCGCAGGCGATGATGGAAATCTCGGCAAAGCCCCACAGCGTCTTGCCGACCGCCGGCGGGTACTGCTCGCGGCAATGCACGGCCAGGTCCTTGCCGGTGACGATCCCCAGCCGCATGCTCAGGCATTGCAGCACGATGGCCGCCAGGCTGGACAGCACCACCACGAACAGCAGCTGATAGCCGAACTGCGAACCGCCCTGAATCGCCGTGGCCCAGTTGCCCGGGTCCATATAGCCGACCGAGACCAGCAAGCCGGGGCCGGCAAAGCGCAGTATTTTTTTCCAGAATGGATCGCTTTCCGGCACAGCGACGGTGCCGGCGACTTCGGAGGGGCAGAACGGCGCGGTGGCCGTGGTGGGGAGCTTGAAGGGGAGGGCGAACATAGGCATCCTGCAAAAAGATGCCTGAATTCTACTTTAGATGAAAGGCCTCCGCCTCTTTCATTCCGCCGATTCGGCGCCGTGGCATTTCTTGTACTTCTTGCCGCTGCCGCAAGGGCAGTCGTCGTTGCGGCCGACCTTCGGCTCGTCGCGCTTGACGGTTTCCACGCCGGCCTTGCGGCGCGGCAGCCAGAATTTGTAGATATTCGGCAGGTTGGCTTCCAGCTCCAGCGCCAGCTTGTGGGCCTTGACCGGATCTTCCACCAGCGGCAGCTCCTCTTCCTCGATCTCGTCGGCGCCCAGCAGGTAGATCGGGCGCATCAGGTCGGACTGCTCGGAGTCCCAGATCGGCTGCCACGAGCCCGGGCGCAGCTCTATGCCTTCCCAGAAGCCCCAGCACCAGGCTTCGGCGTTGATCAGGGTCTGGCCTTCGTGCTCGTGCTCGACGAACAGCGGCTCGAATTCCTTCGGCGCCACTTCAAACGTCACCAGCACTTCGTTCATGAAGCGCATGATGAGGTTGAGGATGCGCTGTTCTTCCTTCTCGTGCTTGAACTTGGGGATATCGGTGTCTTCCTTGCCCCAGACTTTTTTCAGCCATTCGGCCGGCATGATGGGTTCCGGGCCGATGGCGATGGCGGTCAGATAGCCATGGAGCATATCCATGGTCATGGCGTCTTCGGGCGTGCGGTCGGACAGCAGGAAATTGTCCAATTCGTCGAATTCTTTGTCGCTCAGTGGCTGGTCGAGTTGCATAACTTGCTCTTTTTCTTTGGTTGAAGGCGACAGTATACACGCCGCGCCCCGTACAATGGCGGCTATGACTGCACCTCACCCTTATTCCGCACTGAGCCCGGACTGTGTGCTCGACGCCCTCGACAGCATCGGTTTGCGTGGCGACGGCCGCCTGCTGGCGCTGAACAGCTATGAAAACCGCGTCTATCAGGTTGGCATCGAAGACGACAAGCCGCTGATCGCCAAGTTCTACCGGCCCGGCCGCTGGAGCGACGCCGCCATCCTCGAAGAACACGCTTTCACCGAAGAACTGGCCGCCGCCGAAATCCCGGCCGTGCCGGCGCTGGCGCTGCACGGCAGCACCTTGCATCACTTCAATGGTTTCCGCTTTGCCGTATTCACCCGCCACGGCGGCCGCGCGCCCGAACTGAGCGATCCTGCTGTGCTGGAATGGACCGGCCGCTACATCGGCCGCATCCACGCGGTCGGCGCAGCCAAGCCATTCCAACACCGGCCAGCGCTGGACATTGCTACCTTCGGCACCGAGCCGTGCGAATTCCTGCAAACGAACGGCTTCATCCCGCCCGACCTCAAGGACGCGTATGCCAGCATCGCCGAGCAGGCGCTGGACGGCGTGCGCCGCTGCTACGACCGTGCCGGCGAATTGCCGCAACTGCGCTTGCACGGCGACTGCCATGGCGGCAACGTGCTGTGGACCGATGCAGGCCCGCACTTCGTCGACTTTGACGACGCCCGCATGGGACCGGCAATTCAGGATTTGTGGATGATGCTGTCCGGCGAGCGCGCCGAACAGGTGCGCCAGATGGGCGACATCCTGGCCGGCTACGAAGACTTCTGCGACTTCAACCCGCGCCAGATGCACCTGGTGGAAGCGCTGCGCACCTTGCGCCTGATCCACTACTCGGCCTGGCTGGCGCGGCGCTGGGACGACCCGGCCTTCCCGGTGGCTTTCCCGTGGTTCAACACCCAACGCTACTGGCAGGATCGCGTGCTGGAACTGCGCGAGCAGGTGGCGCTGATGGACGAGCCACCGTTGCCGATTTGAATAGAGGGGCCGTAGGTGGATCACACTGCCTATCTGATGAGTTCCTGCGCGGTTTTTATGTGCTGAAGCAGTTTTATTTGTAGTTCCGAGAGCTTCGTAATAGCGCTTGCTCTTGTTCGGACGTAATCAACCAAGTCAGGGACGTGACCATCCCTATTCGCGAAGCAGTAGTCAATTACGAGTTCCTCGGCTTTTTCAAACTCGGTTGATAAGTCGCTACAGAGGCTTGGTTTGAGAATGGCCACGCAGAGCAGTCTGGACGAGTATTCGGTGTAATCTGTTCTGAATTTCTCAAGAAATTGATCTACGGCCGCTTTTGTCGCAGAGGGATCGGAGCGGTCCTTCGGCAGTGTCCTGATCGTGTTCGCAAAAAAGGTCAGGATGGGATCAATCGCCGTCGGAAAGAGGACTTTGCGCAGCCAGAACTCATCATTGATGGATTGACGGCGCGCGCTTGAATCTTTCCTGTTTGCTGAGATGGCGTTATACAGCGAAAGGCCAATTGCGAATACCGAAAGAATTACACTGAGAAAGCTTGGCTCGGCATAAAAAGGCCTGGGATTCTGGACCTTGATGAGGACAGGTACTTCACGTCCCAACTGCGAGTCGGTTTGCTTGCAGGGCGTTTGCGACATAGCCATTGAACGAATCCTGCAATGCAGGCTTGGCATTGAAGTGGAATTTAGAGAAAAAGGCTTCCGGGGTTCCAGCAGAAATCACGCTCGGGCCAAACAGCCCAAGAAAGAAAGAGTTAGTGATCGCGTACGTGGATTCTGGCACGAGAACATCGACCACCTTGTCTTTTTCTAGGTCGACAATGTCTAGCTTGAAAGTGCTACGGAGGGCGGCGCCTTTTGGGCGTCCTGAATAAACAGGTCCGCCACAATCACCGAAGTTGATTAACAAATTTTTCATATTTCAGTTCCTCACTTCTGGGGGGGCAGGGCGTCTTTGCCGATTATAGTGCGAGGTTAGGAGGAACGCTTTGTCGCAACTCACACAGCGCGAGGGTAAGGCAGGTGGCGCTGATGGACGAGCCGCCACTGCCGGTGTAAGGCCTCAGACCAGTCCCAGCCCTTTGCGCAAGCTGGCGTCGACCGGGCCGGCTGGCATGAACCGGCGCAGTTTGCTCAGCAGCGAGGCCTGGCCCGGCGGCGTGCGCCGCATGCGCCATTTGCCCATCGCCGCCTCGACGATGGTGGCGGCCACGCTGTCCGGTTGCGGCGCGCCGCTGATATTGCCGGCCACCGCTGCGGTTACGATGCCGCGTTCGCGGTCGTACGCCGCGATCGGCAAGGCGGCTTGCGGCGAATTGGCTTCCAGGCTGGTGCGGGTGTAGGAGGGTGCGACCAGCGTGACGCGCACGCCGAACTGGCGCACCTCGTGATCCAGCGTCTCCGACAATCCCTCGACCGCGTGCTTGGAGGCGGCATACAAGCCCATGTACGGCGCCGGCAGGAAGCCGAGCACGGAACTCACGTTGACGATGCGACCGCTGCGCCGTTCACGCATATAAGGCAGCACCGCCTGCGTGGTGCGCAGCATGCCGAACACGTTGGTATCGAACAGCGACTGCGCTTCGCTCACCGAGGTTTCCTCCACCGCGCCCACCATATTCATGCCGGCATTGTTGACCAGCACGTCGATGCGCCCGGCGCGGGTGATGACGGCGGCGACGGCGTCCTGTACCGAGACTGCATCGCGCACATCCATTTCCATCAGGGTGACGCCGCGTATCGGCGTGGCTTTGGCGAGATTGCGAACGGTGCCGAATACCTCGCAGCCGCGCTGCGCGAATTGTTCCGCCGCCGCCCGTCCGATACCGGACGATACGCCGGTCACCAGCACTACCTGGGATGTGGTCATCGTATTTCCTTTCAAAACTGATAGTTGTAAGCGAGGCCGATGAGCGACACGTGGGTCTGGAACGTGCCCTTGGTGGTTTCGCCATTGCCGGTGCAACTCGCGTTGAGCGGGTTGCAATTGTTGGTGTAGTCGACCGTCACCTTTTTGACATGCACGTAGCTGTACGCCAGGTCGATCGACGAGTGCGCATCGAGCTTCCAGTTGCCGCCCACGCTGTACTGCATGCGGTCGCCGTCGGGCAGGGCGGGATGCGCCAGCGCCGTCTTCACCGGCGACTGGTCGTAGGCCACGCCGGTGCGCAGCGTCACGGCGTCGCTGTAGGCATAGTTGGCGCCCACGGCAACCCGCGCGGTGTTGCGCCATTGCTGGCGGATCACTTCGGCGCCTTCGCCGGTGCCGGGGAATTCGATGTTCAGATGATCGAGGCGGTTGTTGCGTGTCCAGCTCAGATCGGCCATGGCCGCCCAGCGGCGGTCGATCTGACGGAAGGCATGCAGCGACAGGCTTTCCGGCGCGTGTACCGATACCAGCGCGGCCGAGTTGGCGCGGTGCGAGGCCGCCGCAAGGACTTGGTTGACGATCGGATCGGACGTCACGGTCGAGAAGTCCCACACGGTGCTGCCGCGCAGCTGGTGCACGATGGATGAGCGGTAGCTCAGGCCGATGCGGGTATCGGCATCCGGCATCCACAGATAACCGAGGTTGAAGCCCCAGCCCCAGTCCTTGACGTCGTTGGAGCCGTGGCCATCGGCCGCCGTGCGCAGTAGCGCGGGATTGCCGCCCAGCGCGGCGATCTGCTTCGCCAGGACCGTGCTCTGGGCGGCTGCGGCGGGCGAGGATAGTGCCGCGATGGTGCCAGGCACGTCGACCGCCTGCCCCAACGCCGCGTTCATGCGCTCGGCGCTGATGCCGAAGCCGAAGGCGTGGTGTTCGTCCAGCTTGAACGAGGCGGATGGATTCAGCGTCACGGCTTCCAGCTTCATGTCGGTCAGCGCATAGCGGCCGGTCCAGTTCCGGCCGAAATTCAGCTTGGCGCCGTAGGGCACGAAGATGCCCAGCCCTGCCGTCCAGCGCTGGTCCAGTTTTTTGCTGAGGTAGAGCGACGGCGCCAGCACCGCATCCGGCACGTAGTCCGCCGCCGCGCTGCCGCCGGCCGGCTGGCCGGTGAAGTGCGTGGAGCCGAGATCGGTATAGCGCGAATGCGGCAGGACCACGGTGGCGCCGGCGCTGACACGCAGGCCGTCCAGACGCGCCAGCCCGGCCGGGTTGTAGAAGATGGTCGACGGATCGGCGGCTTCGGCGCCATTGGCGTCCGCCGTGCCTTGCGCGGCCACGCTTTGCGAGCCGAAGCGGTAGCCGGATGCCTGCGCGCCGGCAGCCAGCGTCGCCAGCGCGGCGGCGACAATCAAGGGAATGGATTTGAATTTCATAAAGGGCTCAAGCCTGCAAGTAGTTGATGCGTTCGGAGGTATCGTCCTTGACCGGCGCGGCCTGCTGCGGCCGGATCTTGAACCAGATCGAATACATGGCCGGCAGGAACACCAGCGTCAGCACCGTCCCCGCCAGCGTGCCGCCGATCAGGGTGTAGGCCAGCGTGCCCCAGAACACCGAATGGGTGAGCGGGATGAACGCCAGGATGGCCGCCAGCGCGGTCAGGATCACCGGCCGCGCGCGCTGCACGGTGGCCTCGACCACGGCGCGGAAGGGATCGAGCCCTTCCGCTTCGTTGTGGTGGATCTGGCCGATCAGGATCAGGGTGTTGCGCATCAGGATGCCCGACAGCGCGATCAGGCCGACCAGCGCGTTGATGCCGAATGGCTGGCGGAACAGAATCAGCGTCGGCACCACGCCGATCAGGCCTAGCGGACTGGTCAGGAACACCATCACCATCGCCGCAATCGAGCGCACCTGGAAAATGATCAGCAACAAGGTGATGGCCAGCATGATGGGGAACAGCGGCAGCATGGCCTTGGTGGCTTTGCCCGATTCCTCGATGGCGCCGGCCTGCTCGATGCGGTAGCCGGCCGGCAGCTTGTCGATGATGGGTTGCAGCTGCGCGCTGATGGCGGCCGACACGTCTGGCGGTTGCAGGCCATCGGCAATGTCGCCGCGCACGGTGATGGTGGGCATGCGGTCGCGCCGGCGCAGCACCGGTTCTTCCATGCGCACCTCAACCTTGCCGACCTGCGACAGCGGAATCCGCTGGCCGTTGGCGCCGGCCAGGGTGAAATCGCCGATGCGGGCCGGGTCCAGCCGCGCGCCGCCGGCCGAGCGCGCTACTACCTGCACGGTCCGGATGTCTTCGCGCACGCTGGTGATGGGCGCGCCGCTGAGCAGGAATTGCAGCTGCTGCGCCACCGCGCTGCTGCTCAGTCCCACCGCCTGCAGACGGTCTTGCTGCAGCACGAAGTGCAGGGCGGGCACGCGCGCGCCGCCGTCGGTATTCACGGTGCGCATCATCGGGCTGGCATCCATCACGCGCTGGACCTGATCGGCGATGCCGCGCAACTGCTCCGGTTCCGGGCCGCTCACGCGATACGCCACCGGGAACGGCGAATACGGGCCGAACACCAGCTGGGTAACGCGCACCCGCGCTTCGGACGCCAGACCGGCCGCTACCGCGACGCGCAGGCGCTGCTTGAGTTCGTCGCGTTCATGCTGGCTGTCGGTGCGGATGACGATCTTGGCAAACGAAGGATCGGGCAGTTCCGGTCCCATCGCCAGATAGAAACGCGGCGCACCCTGGCCGATGTAGGCCGTGACGATTTTGGCTTCCGCCTGTTTGGCCAGCCAGGCTTCCAGTTTGGCGGTGGCGGCGCTGGTTTGCGCAATCGAGGTGCCATAAGGCATCTGCACTTCGACCAGCACTTCCGGCCGGTCGGAGATGGGGAAGAACTGTTTCTTGACCACCGCCATGCCGAGGATGGCCGCCACGAACAGGCCGATCACGGAACCGGCTACCAGCCACTTGCGTGCGATCACGCGGCCCAGCAGCTGGCGGAAGCGGTTGTAGCGCGGCGTGTCGTACAGCGCCTCGTGGCCGCCGGCGACCTTTTTCATCTCGGGCAGCAGTTTGACGCCGAGGTAGGGCGTGAACACCACGGCCACCACCCACGAGGCGATCAGCGCGATGCCGACAATCCAGAACATATTGCTGGTGTACTCGCCGGCGCTGGAATGCGCGAAGCCGTTGGGCATGAAGCCGACCGCCGTCACCAGCGTGCCGGACAGCATGGGCGCGGCGGTATGGCTCCAGGCATAGGCGGAGGCGGCAACGCGGTCATAGCCCTCCTCCATTTTTACCACCATCATCTCGATGGCGATGATGGCGTCGTCCACCAGCAGCCCCAGCGCCAGGATCAGTGAGCCGAGGGTGATGCGGTCGAAATTCTTGCCGGTGGCGGCCATGATGACGAACACCACGGCCAGCGTCAGCGGCACTGCCGCCGCCACCACCACGCCCACGCGCCAGCCCATGCTGACAAAGCTGACCAGCATCACCACCAGCAGGGCGACGAAGAACTTGACCATGAATTCATCGACCGCCGAACTGATGTTGACGGCCTGGTCGGTGACTTTGCTCAGACTCATGCCCAGCGGCAGCTGGGCGTTGATGGCGCCCACTTCGCCGTCCAGCGCCTTGCCCAGATCGAGGCCGTTCCAGCCATCGCGCATGACCACGCCCAGCAGCAGAGCCGGCTCGCCGCCATTGCGGATCATGAAGGTGGCGGGATCTTCGTAGCCGCGCTTGACGGTGGCGACGTCCGACAATTTCAGCGTGCGGCCTTGCGCCACCACCGGCGTGTCGCGGATTTTCTGCAACTGGTCGAAGGCGCCGTCCAGGCGGATGAACACTTGCGGTCCCTTGGTTTCCACCGAGCCGGCCGGCGTCAGGGCGTTCTGGCTGTTCAATGCGGCAAACACATCCTGTGGACTGATGCCCAGCGTGGCCAGGCGCGTGTGCGAGAACTCGATGTAAATGCGCTCGGATTGTTCGCCAACGATGTTGACCTTCTTCACGCCCGGTACGCGCAGCAGGCGCTGGCGCAGGTCTTCGGCGTCGCGCACCAGCAGGCGCTGCTGTTCGCCTTTGGCCTTGAGGGCGAACAGGGCAAAGGTGACGTCGGCATATTCGTCGTTGAGCATGGGACCGATCACGCCGGCTGGCAGATTGGCGGCCTCGTCGCCCATCTTTTTGCGGGCCTGGTAGAACTCTTCCTGCACGGCGGTGGGCGGCGTGCTGTCGAGCAGAGTGAGGGTGGTGAAGGCCAGGCCGGGACGGGTGTAGGTTTCGCTGCGGTCGTACCAGCGTAATTCCTGCAGGCGCTTCTCCAGTTTCTCCGCGACCTGATCCTGCATTTCCTGGGCGCTGGCGCCTGGCCAGGCGGTAATGATGGTCATCACCTTGACCGTGAAGGCCGGATCTTCGGCCCGCCCCAGCTTGAAGAAGGACAGGATGCCGGCCAGCGAAATCAGGCAGATCAGGAACAGGGTGACGGCGCGCTCGCGCACGGCCAGCGCCGACAGGTTGAAACGGCCGGCGCTCACGGACGTGCTCCCTCGGCGGCGGCGACCCGGACCGGCGCGCCGTCGCGCAGCAGATGGGCGCCCAGCGCGACCACGCGGTCGCCTTGATGGAGGTTGCCGCTGACGCGGGCGCGTTCGGCATCGAGCTGCAGCACGGCGACCGGGCGCCACGCCACTTTGGCCGGATTGCCGTTGACCAGCCACACGCCCGGCCCCTTGCCGGCGTCATGCAGGGCGCCGACCGGCACTTGCAGGCCGCCCGGCGCGGCCGATGGCCCGTCCGGGATGCGGATGGTTACGGTGGCTCCGAGTGGCGCGTTGGCCAGCTCGCCTTCCAGCACATAGCGCGCTTCGAAGGTACGGGTCAGGCGGTCGGCGGTGTCCGAGAGCTGGCGCAGTTTGGCCGTCACGCTGGCGTCCTCCTTGCCGAACAGGCTGGCCTGTCCGGCTGAGCCGAGCGCGGGGCGCAGCGTTTCCGGCAACTGGACCACGGCCTCGCGCTGGCCCGCGTGCGCCAGGCGCAGCACCGGCTGGCCGGCGCTCACCACCTGGCCGGGCTTTGCCAGCGTTTCCATTACGACCCCGTCGCCGTCCGCCACCAGCACGGCATAGCCGCTGGCGTTGCGGGCGACGTCGGCCTGGGCTTCGGCCGCGCTGAGCTGCGCCTGCGCCGCGTCGGCGGCGGCCTTGACCTGATCGTAGGCGGAGGCGGAAATCGCGCCGGTGCCGCGCAGGTCGCGGTAACGGGCTTCGTCTTCCGCCGCTTGCCGTGCCCGCGCGCGGGCGGCACTGACGGCTTCCTGCTGGGCGTGGGCGGCCAGTTGCAGGTCGGCGGGATCGATGCGCATCAGCGGCTGGCCGCGTTTGACGGTCTGGCCGGCGTCCACCAGCCGCGCCAGTACCTTGCCGGCGACGCGGAAACCGAGGTCGCTCTGCACCCGGGCGGCGACGGTTCCTGTGAATGAACGGGAGGCGGCGTCCGCCTCCTGGACGGCAGCGATGCGCACCAGCGGCGCTTCGGTGCGCGGATCGGCTGCCGGTTTTTCGCCGCAGGCCAGCAGGGCTAGCGGCAGCAGGGCATAAATGACTGTGGTTGAAGATCGCCGGAACATGAGTAT
>Ga0209025_1001817_pt1 | contig 25120 bp, 19 predicted proteins | sample AraplaMF_Col_mLB_FD_184256 | JGI IMG/M metagenome (GOLD analysis project Ga0209025, IMG submission 184256) | Arabidopsis root microbial communities from the University of North Carolina, USA - plate scrape MF_Col_mLB (SPAdes) (version 2) | ecosystem: Host-associated > Plants > Roots > Endosphere... | reverse complement strand
GCCCTGATCCTCGCCGAACAGCACGGCATGCGCCGGACCGGCCGGCAACGCCTCGACCTTGGCGCCGACGCCCTTCGCCATCGCCATCTCGGCGAGCGCGACAGCAAGGCCGCCATCCGAGAGGTCATGGCAGGCGCTGAGACGCCCAGCCGTGATCAGGGAGCGCACGAACTCGCCATTGCGACGCTCGACCGCGAGATCGACCGGCGGCGGCGCACCCTCCTCGCGGCCGCAGATCGTCGCGAGATAGGCGCTCTGGCCGAGCCAGCCCTTGGTCTCGCCGATCAGGACGATCGCCTCGCCCTCGGCCTTGAAGCCGACGGTCGCATGCTTGGTGACATCGGCGAGCACACCGACGCCGCCAATCGTCGGGGTCGGCAGGATCGAGACGCCGTTGGTCTCGTTGTAGAGCGAGACATTGCCGGAGACGACCGGGAAGTCGAGCGCCTTGCAGGCCTCGCCGATGCCGCGGATGCAGCCGACGAGCTGGCCCATCACCTCGGGCCGCTCCGGATTGCCGAAGTTGAGATTGTCGGTGATGGCGAGCGGCGTCGCGCCGACCGCAGTCAGGTTGCGCCAGGCCTCGGCCACCGCTTGCTTGCCGCCCTCGAACGGATCGGCCTCGCAATAGCGCGGCGTCACGTCGGCGGTCATCGCGAGGCCCTTCGGCCCGTCCTCGATGCGCACGATGCCGGCGTCGCCACCCGGCGTCACTGCCGAATTACCGAGGATCAGCGTGTCGTACTGCTCGTAGATCCAGCGCTTCGACGACAGGTCGGGCGAGCCGATCAGCGCGAGCAGCGCCTCGGCGTTCGACATCGGCGGCTTTACGCTCCCGGCCTCCACAACCGGCCGCTTCGGCGTCTCGACCCAGGGCCGGTCGTATTCGGGAGCCTCGTCGCCGAGCTCCTTGATCGGCAGGTCAGCCATCGTCTCGCCGTCATGCTTGACGACGAAGCGCAGCGTGTCGGTGGTCTTGCCGACGACGGCGAAGTCGAGGCCCCATTTGCGGAAGATCGCCTCGGCGGGCTCCTCATGGCCCGGCTTGATCACCATGAGCATGCGCTCCTGGCTCTCCGACAGCATCATCTCATAGGCGCTCATCTGCGCCTCGCGGCAGGGCACCGCGTTGAGGTCGAGCTCGACGCCGAGATCGCCCTTGGCGCCCATCTCGACCGCCGAGCAGGTCAGGCCGGCCGCGCCCATGTCCTGGATCGCATCGACATGGCCGGCGGCCATGATCTCGAGGCAGGCTTCGAGCAGCAGCTTCTCGGCGAAGGGGTCGCCGACCTGCACGGTCGGCCGCTTCTCCTCGGCGCCCTCGCCAAAGGCGGCCGAGGCCATGGTCGCACCATGGATTCCGTCGCGGCCGGTCTTGGAGCCGAGATAGACGATCGCCTTACCGACGCCCGAGGCCTTGGCGTAGAAGATCTCGTCGGCCTTTGCCAGGCCGACCGCCATGGCGTTGACCAGGATGTTGCCGTCATAGCGGCGATGGAAGCCGGTGGCGCCGCCGACATTGGGCACGCCGAAGGAATTGCCGTAGCCGCCGATGCCGGCAACGACGCCGGAGACCAGATGGCGGGTCTTCGGATGCGACGGGTCGCCGAAGCGGAGCGCATCGAGCACCGCGATCGGCCGCGCGCCCATGGTGAAGACGTCGCGCAGGATGCCGCCGACGCCGGTGGTCGCGCCCTGATAGGGCTCGATGAAGGACGGGTGGTTGTGGCTCTCCATCTTGAAGACCACGGCGAGCCCGTCGCCGATATCGATGACGCCGGCATTCTCGCCCGGGCCCTGGATCACCCAGGGCGCCTTGGTGGGCAGCGTCTTGAGGTGAATCTTCGAGGACTTGTAGGAGCAGTGCTCGTTCCACATCGCCGAGACGATGCCGAGCTCGGTGATCGACGGCTCGCGCCCGATCAGGTGCAGGAAGCGCTGGTACTCGTCCGGCTTGAGGCCGTGCTCGGCGACCAGCTGCGGGGTGATCTTGATGTCGTTGGGAATCACGCGGCCTGTTCCTGACGGAGGGGGCGAGCCAGAGGCTCGATCTCAAGCGGGGGCAATAGCCTGAAAATGGCGGCCGACACAATCGCGGGGAGCGCCTAGCCGACCCCGATCTCTGCCATGGCGGCCCGCAGCCTGGCTGGGATCGGCACCGGCGTCTGCAGCCCGCGCTCGACATAGACATGGGTGAAGAGGCCCTGCGCCGCGGTCAGCTCTGCGCCCTGCCGGAAAATCCCGATCCGGTAGGTCACCGAGGACCGGCCGAGCTTCTCGACCGCCAGCGCCCCCTCGACCACCTCGGGAAAAGCGACGCTCTCGAAATAATCGCAGCGCGTGCCGACCACGAGGCCGACGACCTTGCTCTCCTTGGCGTCGAGAAAGCCCTGCTCGATCAGCCAAGCGTTCACCACCGTGTCGAACCAATTATAGTAGATGACGTTGTTGACATGACCGAAGACGTCGTTGTCGGCCCAGCGTGTCGGGATGGTGCGGAACAGGCGGAAATCGGCTCGCCCGAGCCTGGCCGGCCTCTCGCTCATGGCTTCTCCCCGCCCGCCTTGTCGCCCGCACCAATCTCCGGAACGCCGAGCGCATCCGCCAGGCGCGCCTTGGCCGAGCCTGGCCGCAATGGCTTCTGCTGGCTCTCATGCGGCGCCCAGCCGGAGAGCCAGACGATCTCGAAGGTCGCACGCAGGCGCCCGTCCGGATCGGAGAAGCGCTCGGCATAGAGTTCGGCCGCCCGCAGCAGAACGCCGCGCCGCAGCGGCTTGCGGCTGCGCTCGGCGAGCGCATTGGCCCAGCCCATGGCGCGCAGATCGCGCAGCAGGCCGAACATATCGCCATAGCGGACGGTGACGCTCTCGCTGTCGATGACCGGAAGCGCGAAGCCGGCCCGCTGCAGCAAGCCGCCGAGATCGCGCAGATCGGCGAAGGGAGCGACGCGCGGGCTTGCCCCGCCGGTCAGCTCGACCTCGGCCGCGAGCAGCGACTGGCGCAATTCGGTCAGGCTCTGGCCGGCGAGCAAGCAAGCGATGAAGAGCCCGTCGGGCCTGAGCGCCCGGTTGATCTGGATGAGCGCGCCGGGCAGGTCGTTGACCGCATGCAGCGCCAGCAGCGAGGCCGCGAGATCGAGCGATTCCGCGGCGAAGGGCAAGGTTTCGAGATCGCCGACGAGCGCGGCGCCCGGCTCCGCGACTTCGGGCATGCGCAGGAGATCACCCGCCCTCGCCTGCAGCACCGGCCCGGCCAGTGGCAGGGGCGTGCCGAGATCGGCCGCCCGCTCGAAACGGCGCAATACGGCCGAGAGCCGCTCGTCGAGATCGGAGGCGCAGCGCGCCAGCAGGAAATCGGGATAGCCGGCCGCGAGCGCAGCCGAAAGGCGGCGGCGATAGAGCGCGCGGTCGAAGACGACGGAGCTCACCGCGCCCCCCGCCTCACTCCATGCCCTCCAGCTCGGCGATCAGCCCCTCGATCATCTTGAGCCCGATCTGCCAGAAGGCCGGATCGCGCGCATCGAGGCCGAACGGCTTCAAGAGCTCGGAATGGTGCTTGGTGCCGCCGGCCGAAAGCAGCGCGAAATAGCGCTCCTGAAAGCCCGAAGCCGAGTTCTGGTAGACGCCGTAGAGCGAGTTCACCAGGCAGTCGCCGAAGGCATAGGCATAGACATAGAAGGGCGAGTGGATGAAGTGCGGAATGTAGGCCCAGAAGGTCTCGTAGCCCGGCCCGAGCCGGATCGCCGGCCCCAGGCTCTCCGACTGCACGCTGAGCCAGAGATCGCAGAGGTTTTCCGCCGTCAGCTCGCCCTGCCGACGCGCCTCATGGACCTTGCGCTCGAACGAGTAGAACGCGATCTGGCGCACGACCGTGTTGATCATGTCCTCGACCTTGGCCGCCAGCATCGCCTTGCGCTGCTTCTGGTCGCGCGTCTCGTCGAGCAGCTTGCGGAAGGTCAGCATCTCCCCGAACACGCTCGCCGTCTCGGCCAGCGTCAGCGGCGTCGGCGCCATCAGCGCCCCGTTCGGCCCGGCCAGAACCTGGTGCACGCCATGGCCGAGCTCATGCGCCAGCGTCATCACGTCGCGCGGCTTGCCCTGGTAGTTGAGCAGGACGTAGGGGTGCGCCGACGGGACGGTCGGATGCGCGAAGGCGCCCGGCGCCTTGCCCGGGCGGGCCGGCGCATCGATCCAGCTTTCGTCGAAGAAGCGCCGCGCGATCCCCGCCATATCGGCTGAGAAGTCGCCATAGGCCGAGAGCACCGTATCGCGCGCTTCGGTCCAGGGGATGGTGCGCTGCTCGACCTTGGGCAGCGGCGCGTTGCGGTCCCAATAGTCGAGCGCCTCCTGGCCGAACCAGCGCGCCTTCAGCTTGTAGTAGCGGTGCGACAGCCGCGGATAGGCCTCGCGCACGGCCGCGACCAGCGCATCGACGACCTCGCGCTCGACCCGGTTCGCGAGGTGCCGGGAATCGGCGACATCAGCGAACTTGCGCCAGCGATCGGAGATTTCCTTATCCTTGGCCAGCGTATTGGTGATCAGGCCGAAGGTGCGCAAATGCTGGCGGAAGACGGTGCCGAGCACCTCCGCGGCCTCCTTGCGCACCGCGCCGTCGGCGTCCTGCAGCCGGTTCAGCGTCAGTTCGAGGGTGAGGTCGTCGCCGCCGACATTGAAGCGCAGCGAGGCGATTGTCTCGTCGAAGAGCCGGTTCCAGGCGCCATGGCCGGTGACCGACTTCTCGTGGAAGAGCTCCTCGATCCGGTCCTCGAGCTGGTGCGGCTTGTCCTTGGCGAGGTCGTCGAGCCAGGGCTTCCAGTGGCTGAGCGGCGCCTGCGCGGCAGCCTTGGCCAGCAGCGCCTCGTCGATCCGATTGAGCTCGAGCCCGAAGAACAGCAGCTCGGTCGAGATCGCGGTGACCTTGTCCTGCGTGTCGCCATAGAACTTGGCGCGCTGCGGATCGGTGGTATCGCCGGAATAGACCAGGCCGGCATAGGACATGATCTTGCCGACCAGATCCTCCAGCCCCTCATAGGCCTTGACCGCTTCGGCGAGGGCCGCGCTGGCATCCCCGCGCGCGGCGAGCGCCGCAAGCTTGCCGCGATAAAGCTCGGCGAAGCGCCGCGCCTCGGTCGCTGCGCGCTCGACATCGGCGGCGAAGGCCGGCGAATCCATCGCTGGGTAGAGATGCGTCAGATCCCATTCCGGCAGGGCGCCGAGCGCCTCGGCCGCGCCTCCGGCATGGGCGGCGCGTGCGATTGCGGGACGGTCGAAGAAGCGAGTCATGAGCGGTCTGCCTCGGCCTGTCGGGGTCGGTTGTGGCCCTCTCATATGCGCGGCCAGACGCCCGCGATCAACGGCAGTGCGGCAACAGCGGCGCGAATTCCCGCCGGGCTCGCCAGCTTAAGCGGCGCTTAACCCTTCTCCCCGACAGTGACCCGAAACGGAACAGCCGATTCCGGCTAACCGTCTGGCCTGCCGAGGTTAAGAGCCTCTAACCGAATCTGGATCTATCTGGATGGACCTTTGGAGGAGTCGAATGCCAGGAGGGACGCGCAGCCGATATCCTCGATATCGGCAAGTCGGTCCGACGCCGCAGGCGGCCCTCCAAAGTCCACCTTCGGCGCCGGGAATTCAACCGCCCGCGGCGTCGCGCCGCTTGCCGATACCAACGGTATCGGCTGCTCGACGCTCCTGGCGGAGCGGTCGAATTGCCGGCGTCCAGATAGATCCAGATTCGGTTAGAGGCTCTTGATGTCAGCCACCGTTCTCGTCGTCGACGACGATCCCGTCCAGCGCCGACTGCTCGATGCGATGCTGAAGCGCTTCGGTTACGAGGTCGCATTGGCGGAGGGTGGCGAGCAGGCCCTGGCGGCTCTCGTCGACGAATCGCGCCGCATCGACTGCCTGATCCTCGATCTCGTCATGCCCGGCCTCGACGGCATGGGCGTGCTCGCCGCGATGCGCGAGCGCGGCAGCGAGGTTCCGGTGATCGTGCAGACCGCGAACGGCTCGATCGAGACCGTCGTCGCGGCGATGCGTGCCGGCGCCGTCGATTTCGTGGTCAAGCCCGCCGGGGCCGAGCGCCTGCAGGTCTCGCTCAAGAACGCGCTCAAGCTCGGCGCCCTCGAGCACGAGATCCGCTACATGAAGCGGCGGGCCTCCGGGCAGCTCGGCTTCCGCGACCTCGCCAGCAAGAGCCAGGACATGGGTCGCGTCGTCCAGCTCGCCGAGCGCGCCGCCCGCTCCAACATCCCGATCCTGATCGAAGGCGAATCCGGCGTCGGCAAGGAGGTGCTGGCCCGCGCCATCCAGGGCTCCAGCGACCGCCGCGGCAAGCCCTTCGTCACCGTCAATTGCGGCGCGATCCCGCACAACCTCGTCGAATCCATCCTGTTCGGCCATGAGAAGGGCGCCTTCACCGGCGCGACCGAGCGGCATATCGGCAAGTTCGTCGAGGCCAATGGCGGCACGCTCTTCCTCGACGAGGTCGGCGAATTGCCGCTCGATGCGCAGGTCAAGCTGCTGCGCGCCATCCAGGAGAGCGAGGTCGATCCGGTCGGCGGCAAGAAGTCGGTGCGCGTCGACATCCGCATCATCTCGGCGACGAACAAGAGCCTGCTGGAGCAGGTCAAGCGCGGCGAGTTCCGCGAGGACCTCTATTACCGCCTCAATGTCTTCCCGATCACCTTGCCGCCGCTGCGCCGGCGCCGCGAGGACGTCGCCGATCTCGCCCGCGGCTTCCTTGCCCGCTTTGCAGCGGAAGAAGGCCGCAAGCTGCGCGGCATCAGCGCCGAGGCGCTCACCCTCCTCGCCGACTATGACTGGCCGGGCAATGTCCGCCAGCTTGAGAACGCAATGTTCCGCGCCGTCGTGCTCTCCGATGGCGACGAGCTCACCGTTGCCGAGTTCCCGCAGATCGCCGCCCAGATGGATGGGTTCGACGTGCGCATCCCGCCGGCGCCGGCCTCCGTCGCCAGCGAGCCGCGCGGCGAGGCGCCGCCGCGCGTCATCCAGGTGCCGGTGCGCGACCCCAATGCGCTCGACCTCGTCGCCGGCTCCGACATGCGCACGCTCGACGAGCTGGAACGCGAGATCATCAAGTTCGCGCTCGCCCATTACCGCGGCCACATGTCCGAGATCTCGCGCAAGCTCGGCATCGGCCGCTCGACGCTCTACCGCAAGCTCAAGGACTACGGGCTGATCGAAGGCGAGGATGCCGCCGACGGCGCCGACGCCGCCTAGCTCACCCAAAGCGAAACGCGTTCTGCAGCCCACAGGGGACGGGGGTGCAGAGGGCGAATATCGGCCGCTGTTGCAGGGCGGCATCTTGTCGAAGCAGGCCGAGTCACGCAGTTATCGGCGTGGATCGGCCGGGACCGGGGAAGTAGATCGATGCGCCTTCGCCGCCTGGCGGAAACCGTCTCAGCCACCACGCTTGGCCTGTCTTTGCTACTCGCGTCCGCGACTGCCCAAGAGACAGTCGGAGACATCGGCGTTCCGCTGCCCGAGCAGCCTGCGCTGGTGATCCTGAAGAGCGAGACCGGCCCGCAGAGGCTCGACATCCCCGCCCCGGCGGAGGTGACGCTCGACCTGCGTCCCTCGACCGACCTGCAATCGGCCCACGCGGCCGAGGCTAAGGAGATGGTCACCGGCGCGCTCACCACCAGGCCGGATGGCGCTCCGACCGAGCTCGAACTCGACCTGCCCGAGCCGGCGATGCCGCCGGTCGACCCGGCTCTGGTCAAACCTGTCGAGCCAGCACCGCAGCCGCAACTCGCCAAGCCGGCCGCGCCGCAAATCGACCTGCCGCCTTTGCCGGATGTCGCGGTCACCATGCCGGCCGGGCTCGAACTCTCTGGCCGGATCGCGGCCCAGGCAGAGATCGCTGCGGCGCTGCCGCGCCTCTCCGCTCGCGAGCGGGCCGACATCGTCGCAGCCTATGCCGCCAATGAGAACCGGCCGTTCTGGATCGACGGCAAGGATTTCGGCGCTGCCGGCAAGCAGATCGTCGCGCAGCTCGGCCGCGCCGCGGATGACGGCCTGCGCACCGGCGACTACCTGCTCCCGCTCTTCGAGGGCAGCGACAAGGACAGCCTCGCCGCAGCCGATATCCGGCTCTCGGCGCTCGCCGTGCTCTATGCCCGCGACGCCCGCGGCGGCCGCATCGATCCGCGCCGCCTCTCCAAGCTGATCACACCGAAGCTCGAGCTGCCGTCCGCGACCGAGGTGCTCTCCGAGCTCGCCGGCGCCGCCGATGCCGGCGCGGTGCTCGCCGCCTATAATCCGAGGCACGCAGGCTATCAGCATCTCAAGGCCAAGCTCGCCGAATTGCGCGCCCACAAGCCGGAGACGCCGGTCGCCCGCATCCCGGCCGGCCCCACCCTCAAGGTCGGCATGCGCGACGAACGCGTGCCGCTGATCCGCGCCCGGCTCGGCCTCGGCAGCAGCGAAGAGCCGGTCTATGACCGCTCGACTGCGCTGGCCCTGGCCGACTTCCAGAAACAGGCCGGCCTGCGTGCCGACGGCGTGCTCAGCGATCAGACCGTCGCCGCGCTCGCCATGCCGCGCTCGACACGCCTGGAGAGCGACATCATCGCCCAGATGGAGCGCTGGCGCTGGCTGCCGAGTGATCTCGGCGAGAACCGCATCGTCGTGAACATCCCCGAATACCGGATGCGCGTGATGCACGGCGACAAGCTCGCCTACGAATCACGGGTGATCGTCGGCAAGCCGGAATCGGCGACGCCGATCTTCTCGCACCGGATGGAGCACGTCGTCGTCAACCCGTCCTGGTTCGTGCCGCCCTCGATCCTGAAGAAGGAGTTCCTGCCGGGGCTCGCCAATGATCCGACCTACGCCGCCAGGCGCGGCTATGTCGTGACGCGTGGCAAGAACGGCAGCATCTCGGTGCGCCAGCCGCCGGGCGAGCGCAATGCGCTCGGCTGGATCAAGTTCATGTTCCCGAACGACCATGCCGTCTATCTGCACGACACACCGAATCGCGGCCTGTTCGGCGCCGGCAAGCGCGCCTTCAGCCATGGCTGCGTGCGCGTCGAGAATCCCTTCGCCCTCGCCGACCAGGTGCTCGGGCCGGAGTGGACGAGCGAGCGGCTGAAGCGGCTGATCGGTTCGGGCGAACGCACCATCAAGCTGCCACAGCCCCTGCCGATCCACCTCGTCTACGAGACGATCGTTGTCGACGCGGCCGGTGCCGTCACGACTTTCGACGATATCTACGGTTTCCACAGGCTGGTCAGGAACGCGCTCGAGCAACGTTCCTGACGCAATTCCCCGCGGAAAAGTCCCATTCGGCACGGTTTCGCCACGATCTGCCGGTAGCTCGCAATCTTGCTTGCCGAAATCCGGCGGGGGAGTTGTCTCGCCGGTAACCTCCCGTTAAGCCTTCTCGGCAACTGTTCCTTCACGTTTATCGCTCCGGCTCGCCCCGGTGCTTCGAGACGGGTCTGACAGAGTGAGCAGGTCGAAAGCCGAGATCGCCACACGGCTCCCGCGTTCTTTGCGGGTGAGCGCGCGTGCCGGCTTCCTGCTCGCTGCCAGCGTGAGCTTCCTGGTTCTCGGCGTCCGCTCGACCCAGAACGCCGTCGCCAATGGCGACACCCGCACCATCACCATCAAGCACATGCACACCAAGGAGGAGACGACCGTCACCTTCAAGCGTGACGGCCGCTACGACTCCGCTGCCCTCGAGAAGCTCAACTGGGCCCTGCGCGACTGGCGCATCGACGAGCCGATCCGGATGGATCCACGCCTGTTCGACATAGCCTGGGAGGTTCAGCGCAAGGTCGGCTCCGACCAGCCCTTCCACGTCGTCTCCGCCTATCGCTCGCCCGGCACCAACTCCATGCTGCGCCGGCGTTCACGCGGCGTCGCCAAGCACAGCCAGCACATGCTCGGCAAGGCGATGGACTTCTATCTGCCGGATACCCCGACCGCCCGCATCCGCGAGACGGCGATGCGGATGCAGCGCGGCGGCGTCGGTTTCTATCCCGGCGCCCACACCCCCTTCGTCCATCTCGACGCCGGCTCCGTCCGCTCCTGGCCGCGCATGACCCGCGACCAGTTGGTCCGCCTCTTCCCTGACGAGAGGACCGTGCACCTGCCGGCCGATGGCAAGCCGCTCAGCGGCTACGAGGTCGCCAAGGCCGAGATCCTCTCCGGCGGCGGCTCGGTGATGGGCTATGGCGCCGGAGATTACGACGAAGGCGCGATCATGGCGTCGAGCAGCGGCGGCAAGGGCTTCTGGGCCGCGCTGTTCGGTGGCGACGACGAAGAGGCCGATGCCCGTCCTGTCCGCGGCCGCGCCGCAGCTCGCCGCGCCCCGACTCCGCAGCCGACCGTCCTGGCCTATGCCGGCGACAGCAACAGCGGCGATGGCGGCCGCTTCGCCGTCTTCAACGCGCAACCGGCGCAGCCCGAGCCCACCACCCGATCCGTGCTGCGCGAGCGCTCGAACCGCGCGACGACCACGACCCAGCCGCCGGCTGAAGAGACGCAGGTCGCGGCGCTTGCTCCCGCCCAGGTCGCTCCGCCCGAACCGCCGAAGCCGAGCCCGATCGCGACCGCCCTGCCCGTGGCGCGGCCGACCGATCTGGCGCCCCCGGCCGGCTCGCCGCAGCTCGCCGCGATGGCGGCCGAGGCGTCGACCCTGCCGCTGCCGGCGACCGAGCAGAAGCTGATCCTCGCCTCGCTGCCGCCGCGCCGGCCGAGCGACCTGCCGGGCCCCGCGCTTGAAACAATTCTGACCGGCCGGCCCGTCTCGGCGCCGCTGCCGCCATCCCGCCCGGTCGCCCTGGCGAGCCTGTCGACCGAGGGCCTGCGGCTCGGCGATACCGACGAGGACGCCGTTCCCGCCGGCGCCAAGCTGGTCAATGTCAGCCATCCGCTGCCGCCGATCCGTCCGCGCCCGCCGGGCGCCGCGCCCGAGCGCTCCGGCACGACCCAGATCGCGGTTCAGCCGCGCACGACGACCCCGATCGCCGCCGAGTACAACGCCGACCGCGCCGGCCTCGATTCGCTCTTCGCCGCCGTCTCGGCGCCGGAAGCGCCTCCCGCACGTCGGGCGACGGTCGCGACCGCCAGGCCGAAGGCGGGTTCGGAAGCGCAGGCCAAGGGCTGGGTCGCCGGCGCGAATCCAGCCGCCTCGCTCGGCTTCTCAGCCGCCGAGCCCAGCGATGTCGGCACCAGCGGCTTCAGTGGCCCGGCGGTCAAGGCGCTGCCGACCACCTTCGTCCAGAACTGAACGGCCCCCGACTTACTCCCGGTCGATCGGCCAGGCCTTGAAGACGTCGAGCGCCTCGCAGGCCGCAGCCTGACGCGCCAGCGCCGGCCAGCGCCCTGCTTCGACGAACTCCGGAATGACGAAGCGGCAGAAGCCCCAGGCGATCGCGGCAGCGATGTCGCCCGGCCTGAGTTCCGGCCCCGCGCCGATCTCGCCGCGCTGGGCAGCCTGATCCAGCAGATCCAGAGCTGTGTGGAGCTGCGACAGGATGCGTTCCTGCCAGTTATCGTAGCGCTTCTCCTCCGGCCGCTTGCGCTCGTATTCGACCGAGACCGCCTTGTCGGCAGCGACGATGCCGATGCCGGTGAGGCTGAGATCCCTGACCCGCGCCGCCTTGTCGACCGGCCGCAGCGAGCGCCCGGCGACATCCTCGAAATGCTGGATGATCAACAGGGATTCGCTGATCACAGTGCCGTCGTCGGCGACCAGCGTCGGCGCCTTGATCAGCGGGTTGATCTTGCGGAATTCCGGCATGTGCCGGAACACCGAGACCGAGCGGTGTTCGAATTCGAGGCCGAGCAGGGTCCCGGTGATGGCGGCGCGCCGCACATAGGGACTGTCGAGCATTCCAACCAGCAGCATGGCGATCTCCCGTTGTTGTCCGGGAAACACTGGCTGCTCGCGGCTGCCTTGCCACGCGAATTCGGGTGAAGCGCAACTTCACGCCATTTGATGCTCGTCGGCGGGATAGTCTTCCGGAGCCAGTTCGCCGGCGGCGATCTTCGCCTGCACCGCCGCCTGGCAGGGGTCCCAGGACGGCGCGTTTCCGAAGCGCTCCAGCATCAGGTCGATCAGCACCCGCACCTTGCCTGCCACGTAAGGGCCGGGCGGCCGCACGACATGCAGCGCGCTCTCGCGCATCGGATAGCGCCAGAGGATATGCTCGACCGCCCCGGCGCGGATCGCGTCGCTGGCGATGAAGGTCGGCAGCACGGCGATCCCGAGCCCGGCCTCGGCCCATTTCAGCAGCGTGTCGCCATTGTCCGAGCGCAGCCGGCCGGAGGGGCGCACCGAAACCCAGCGCCGATTCATGCGGAAACCCCAGTCGACGACGCTGTTGCCGGAATAGATCAGGCATTCATGCCGGGCGAGATCGAGCGGCGTCTCCGGCCGGCCGTAGCGGGCGAGATAGTCGGGACTCGCCAGCACCGCCCCCTTCACCGGGGCGATGCGACGCGCGACCAAAGTGGAGTCCTTCAGCGAGCCGATCCGGATCGCGGCGTCGAAGCGCTCGCCGATCAGATCGACCTGACGATCGCTCGCCTCGATATCCAGCTCCAGCCGGGGGTGCCGCTGAGCCAGCTCCGCCAGCACCGGTGCGAGATGGCGATAGCCGAAGGAGAGCGGCATCGACAGCCTGAGGCGCCCGGCGACCCCCTCCGATTGCTGCATCATCGCCTCGCGCGCCTCGGCGAGCTCCGACAGGATGCGCTCGCCGCGCGCCTTGAATTCGAGCCCGGCCTCGGTCGCGGCGACGCCGCGCGTTGTACGGCTGAGCAGCCGCGTGCCGAGATCTGATTCCAACCGGGCGATGCGGCGGCTGACGATCGACTTCGCCAGACCCAGGCTATGGGCGGCCCGGCCGAAGCCGCCGGCGTCGACGACGGCGACGAAGCTCCTGATATCGTCGATCTCGGACATGAAGCGTTCCTGCAAGCGTTCCTGGATGAGCAACAGATTGGTGCCCAATATGGGCATTCTGGTGCGGCAAGTGAACCGCTACCTCTCCCTCATCGAAATCCCGCTCTCGCAGGAAGGGCGCCTGAAGGGGCGCTCCGAGAAAACCCTCCCGTTTCTTCGGCCTGCCGGCGTGACACGCGTTCACAGATGAGGAAGCCATGCTCGACAAGCTTAAGCGGCGCCGTACGCAATATGCCCTCGGCAAGAACCTGCCGATCTCCGAAACCCAGGTGGATGGCCTGATCCGCGAGGCGATCCGCCTGTCGCCTTCCAGCTTCAACTCGCAGAGCTCTCGCGCCGTCATTCTCTTCGGCAGGGAGAGCGACAAGTTCTGGAGCATCGCCAAGGAAGCGCTTCAGGCGATCGTGCCCGCTGCCGATTTCGCCACGACGGCCAAGAAGATCGAGGGCTTCGCGCGCGGCGCCGGGACCGTGCTGTTCTACGAGGATCAGGAGCCGGTGAAGGCTCTCCAGGCCAATTTCCCGCTCTACGCGCACAACTTCCCGATCTGGTCGGAGCACTCGACCGGCATGGCGCAGTTGGCGGTGTGGACCGCGCTGGCCGACGCCGGTATCGGCGCGAGCCTCCAGCACTATCACCCGCTCGTCGACGCGGAAGTCGCCAAGACCTGGAACATCCCCGCGTCCTGGAAGCTCACCGCGCAGATGCCCTTCGGCTCCAACGAAGCGCCCTTCGGCGAGAAGGCCTTCATCGACGACGAGGTCCGCTTCCGCACCCACCGTTGATTGGGGCCGTGCATCGACTGGGTCCGGTGAACCCATCCGGGCCGAGCTCGTCGCTTGAGCAATGCCCCTGAAAAACAAAACGCCGCCCGGGACATCCTGGGCGGCGTTTTTTTGCGTTCGCTCGCTCGAGTCTCAGGCGCTCTCGCCGACCGCCTGGAGGTAGAGCTCGAGGATCGCCTCCTCCTCCTGGCGCTCATTGAGGTCGCGCTTGCGCAGCGCGATCACCTTGCGCAGCACCTTGACGTCGTAGCCATTGGCCTTGGCCTCGGAATAGACCTCCTTGATGTCGTCGGAGATCGTCTTCTTCTCTTCCTCGAGCCGCTCGATGCGCTGCACGATGCTCTTGAGCTGATCGCCTGCAACCGGATCGTCCATTCTCAAAACCCTTCTTCGGAAATTGGCCGCAGGGGTTCGCAAGGATGGGCGGCAAGGTCAAGCAGGAACGGCCTGAAGTTCACATCTCTCGTGCCGCAGCCAGCGCTCCTGGCAGCAATCTCGCCAGCCGGAGACCCCAGGCGCGGGCCGCGTGCGGCTCGCCGATCAGGTCTTGCCTGATCTCGATCAGCGCATCGAGCAGGCCACGACGCGTCGCATGCCGGTCGATCGTGTCGCCCGGCAGGCCGCCATTATAGGGCTCGTTGTCGCCGACGATCAGATCGCCTTCCGCCTGCAACGCCGCAATCAGCGCCTGGGCCAGCCGACCCTCCTTGTCCCAGAGCACGCCGGCATGCCAGGGCCGCGGCACGCCCTTCCAGAACGGCGTGAAGGAGTGCAGCGAGACGATCGCAGGCGGATGGCCGGTCGCGAGTGCCGTCTCGATCGCGGCATCGATCGCCGCATCGTAGGGCGCGTAATAGCGTGCGATGCGTTCGGCGATGCCGGCCTCGTCGATGCGGGCATTGCCCGGCACGATCGCGCCGTCGGAGATCCGCATCACCAGGGTCGGGTCGTCACGGCCGCGATTGGGGTCGATCAGCAGGCGCGAGAAATTGCTGAGCACGGCCGGTGCGCCGAGCGCCTGCGCCATCGCCCGTGTCATCTCGGCAGCGCCAATGTCATAGGCGATGTGCCGTTCGAGCTGCTGCGGCGGCAGGCCGAGCAGGTTCAGCTCGGGCGGGATCGCATTGGTGGCGTGGTCGCACAGCAGCAGGATACCGGTCGCCGGGTCCCCCGAGATGATCTCGACATCGCCGGGCTGCCGCACCGGAGCACCGTTCTGCAAGCCCTCGTCCGCACGCATCATGACCTCGGACCACCCCGTTCTATCGCGAACCGCGCGACATAGCGCGCTTTCGGTTCACCCGGAACGGTGCGCGACAAAAATCCACGCTGCCGCAACATCCTGGAACATGTCCTGATCGCAAATGCGGTATCAACTTTCGTGGGACTTGCTCTAGTAAGGGGCCGATAAGGGGCTAAGACGAAAGTCGATGCCACCAGCAGATTCGTACGGGGACGGCGCTTGGAGCAGCGGCAGGATGCAATCGCGGAGCGGCATCGGATCGCCCGCCGGATCTTCGATGCGGCCGTGGACAGAGCCCATCCGCGCAGCTGGCTCGCCGCGCATCTGCCGCCCCCGCCGCCGAATGGCCGCCTGATCCTGCTCGCCGCTGGCAAGGCCGCCGGCAGCATGACCCAGCTGGCAGAAGCTCATTATCTCGACACGCTGAAGCTCTCGCCCGACCGGTTCCTCGGCCATGCCGTCGCCCGCCACGGCTACGAGGCGCCGACCCGCCATATCCCGATGCTGGCCGCCGGCCATCCCGTGCCCGACGAAGGCAGCATTGCCAGCGCGACGCGGGCGCTCGAGCTCGCCGCCTCCGCCACCGCCGACGATCTCGTTTTGGTGCTGCTCTCCGGCGGCGGCTCGGCCAACTGGGTCGCGCCCGCTGGGTCTCTGGCGCTCGTGGAGAAGCAGGCGGTCAACAAGGCGCTGCTGCGCTCCGGCGCGCCGATCGGCGAGATGAACATCGTCCGCAAGCGGCTCTCGCGCATCAAGGGCGGCCGGCTCGCGCTTGCCGCGACACCGGCGAAGCTGCTCACTCTCGCCGTCTCCGACGTGCCGCATGACGACCCCGCCGCGATCGCCTCGGGCCCGACCGTGCCCGATCCGAGCAGCATGGCCGACGCCCGCGCCATCGTCGCCCGTTACGGCCTGACGCTGCCGCCGGCAGCGCAGGCGCTGCTCGCCGACGATGCCAGCGAGACGCCCAAGCCCGGCGATCCCGCCTTCGCAGGCAGCGAATACCGCATCGTCGCCCGCCCGGCCGACGCCATCGCCGCGGCGGTGAAGGCCGTCGCCGAGGCCGGCTACGAGCCGATCGATCTCGGCCCCGATCTCGAAGGCGAGGCGCGCGACGTCGCCGCAGCCCAGGCCGCTCGTGCGAAGGATCTCAAGGCTGCCGGCCGCCGCGCCGCGCTGATCTCCGGCGGCGAGCTCACCGTCACCATCGCCGGCAATGGCCGCGGCGGGCCGAACCAGGAATTCGCTCTGGCCCTGGCGATCGCACTCGCCGGCGAGCCCGGCATCGTCGCGCTCTCCGGCGACACCGACGGCACCGATGGCGGCGGCGGCGAGGCGACCGACCCGGCCGGCGCGGTCATCGACGAGACGACGCTGGCGCGCGCCCGCGCGCTCGGCCTCGATCCCGCCCAATCGCTGGCCCAGAACGACTCGACCGGTTTCTTCTCGGCTCTCGGCGACCTGTTGCAGACCGGCCCGACCCTGACCAATGTCAACGACTGCCGCGTGATTCTGATCGACCCATGAAACGGGCCATGAGCCGAAGCCGCTTTCTCCTTCCAGCGTTTGCCGCCGGTCTGTTCATGGCCGGCGTTGGTCCGGCGCTCGCGGACCTGCGCATGTGCAACACGACGGGCAGCCGCGTCGGCATCGCGCTCGGCTATCGCGATGCGCAGGGCTGGGTCACAGAAGGCTGGTGGAACCTGGCGCCGCGCGCCTGCGAGACCCTGCTGCGCGGCACGCTGGCGGCGCGCTTCTACTACGTCCATGCCGTCGACTACGACAAGGGCGGCGAATGGACCGGCAAATCCGTCATGTGCACACGCAACAAGGAATTCACCATTCGCGGCATCGAGGATTGCCTGGCGCGCGGCTATGAGCGCTCCGGCTTCTTCGAGGTCGACACTGGCGAGCAGAAGGGCTGGACGATCCAGCTCACCGACACGGCCGGCGCTCCGCCGCGCCCGTGATTGCGGTGCAGCAAATCGCTTGCCCTAATCGGTTGAATCGGCGAGGCCTGCCTGAAGCGGGTCGATATGGCTTCTCAAAGGGGAAATGACGTGATGAGGCGGGAACGGCGGATCAAGATCATCGCGACGCTGGGGCCGGCCTCGTCCACGCCGGAGATGTGCGCGGCGCTGTTCAAGGCCGGCGTCGACGTCTTCCGCATCAATATGAGCCACACCCAGCGCGAGGACCTGCCGGCCCGGATCGCGATGCTGCGCGGGCTGGAGAAGCAGTTCCGCCGCCCGGTCGGTATCCTCGCCGACCTGCAGGGGCCGAAGCTGCGCGTCGGCCAGTTCGGCGGCGATGGCGGCGTGATGCTGGAGAAGGACGCCCGCTTCACCCTCGACGCCGATGCGGCGCCCGGTACCGCCAAGCGCGTGCACCTGCCGCATCCGGAGATTCTCTCGGCGCTGGAGCCCGGCCATCACCTCATCCTCGACGACGGCAAGATCCGCCTCGTCGTCGAGAAGGCCACGCCTAAGCAGGCCGTGACCAAGGTCGTCGTCGGCGGCCGGCTCTCCTCGCGCAAGGGCGTCAGCCTGCCTGACACCACGATCCCGGTCTCGGCCATGACCGAGAAGGACCGCTCCGACGCCGAGGCCGCGGCCGAGGCCGGCGTCGACTGGATCGCCCTCTCCTTCGTGCAGCGGCCGGAGGACATGGCCGAGCTGCGCAAGATCGTGCAGGGCCGGGCGCTCGCGCTCGCCAAGATCGAGAAGCCGCAGGCGGTGCTGCGCCTGCAGGAGATCATCGAGGCGTCCGACGCGATCATGGTCGCGCGCGGTGATCTCGGCGTCGAGATGCCGCTCGAGAAGGTGCCGGGTACGCAGAAGCGCATCACCCGCATGGCGCGGCGCATGGGCAAGCCGGTCGTCGTCGCGACGCAGATGCTGGAGAGCATGATCACCGCGCCCGTTCCGACCCGCGCCGAGGTCTCCGACGTCGCTACCGCCGTCTTCGAGGGCGCCGATGCCGTGATGCTCTCGGCCGAGAGCGCCGCCGGCCAGTACCCGATCGAGGCGGTCGCGATGATGAACCGCATCGCCGAGGAGGTGGAGAGCGAGTCGATCTACCGCTCCATCCTCGAATCGCAAAAGGCCGAACCGGAGGCGACCGGCGCCGACGCCATCGCCAAGGCCTCGCACGAGATCGCCGATGCGCTGCACCTCAAGGCGATCGCCGCCTGGACGTCCTCGGGCTCGACCGCCTTCCGCATCGCCCGCGAGCGGCCGAACTCGACCGTGGTCGCGCTGACGCCGAACGCCGCCACGGCGCGCCGGCTGACCCTGGTCTGGGGCGTGCATTCGGTGGTGACCAAGGACGCCAGCGACGTCGACGACATGGCCTTCCGCGCCTGCAAGTTCGCGGTCCGCGAGGGTTTCGCTGCCGAGGGTGACCGGCTGATCGTCGTCGCCGGCGTCCCCTTCGGCACGCCGGGCGCGACCAACATGGTCCGCATCGCCTTCGTCGCCAAGGAGCATGTCGAGCAGGCATGAGCCGACGCTGCACTCGCAGCTGAGCGATCTCACCAACATGGCAACGCCCGGATCGCCATCGGTCCGGGCGTTTTCCATTGTCTCAGCCGCCCCGAGGGTCAGCTCGCAAGTTCATAGCGATCCATTATCAAGTAAATAAAGATATTAAATTTTCGTTTTCAATATGCCGACGCTATCGTCCTGCAAAATATGCCCCGGGGAGGGACGCATGAGCGGCGAGGCAGTGAAGAGCATAAGCTCCGCGGATTTCTCAGGCGGCACTGAGATCGGCGGCGGCAAATCCGAATCTGTTCTGAAGAAGATCGGCATCCCACTCGCGATTGCTGTCTTCGCCTTGTTGTTGCTGATGCCGACACCGACGGGCCTCAGCTATTCCGGCCAGAAGGCGCTGGCGATCTTCTGTGCCGCCCTGACGCTCTGGGTCGCCGGCTCGATCCCGATCTACCTGACTTCGATGCTGGCGATCATCGCGCTGACCCTGACCGGGACGGTGAAGGAGCGCGTCGCCTTCGAGACGCTCGGCTTCGACGTGATCTGGCTGATGGTCTCGGCCTTCGTGCTGACCGCGGCGATGGTCAAGTCCAACCTCGCCCGCCGCTTCGCCCTCTGGATGATCACCTCCTTCGGTGGCACGCCGAAGCGGACCCTGCTGGTCCTGATCTTCATCAACTTCGCGCTCGCCTTCTTCGTGCCCTCGACCACGGCGCGCGCCAGCCTGATGGTGCCGATCTGCGTCATCCTGCTGGAGATCTATCGCGCCGTTCCCGGCCAGAGCAATTTCGGTCGGCTGATGATGCTGCTCGGTGTCCAGGCCGACGCCGTCGCCACCTCCGGCGTGATGACCGGCACCGCCGCCAACATGATCGCGGTGAAGTTCATCAAGGAGCAGGCAGGGACAGATATCGGCTACATGGACTGGCTGCTGGCCGCCATGCCCTCGGCGATCCTGACCATGCTGCTGACCTTCTTCGTCGGCCTGAAGCTGTTCGACTTCCGCGGCGAGAGCGGCTTCTCGGAGGGGATGGCGAAGCTCAAGGAGCAGCTCGCCGGCCTTGGTAAGCTCAGCGCTCCCGAAAAGAAGGCCATGGTGATCTTCGTCCTGACGCTGCTGCTCTGGGCAACCGAGGACTATCAGGAAGCCTGGTTCAACGGCTTCGGCATCTCGGTCTACATGACCGCCGTCATCGCCGCCACGCTCTGCCTCATGCCGGGGATCGGCCTGATCACCTGGAAAGAGGCCAACATCAAATGGGACCTGATGATCTTCGCCGCCGGCGCCTACGCCGCTGGTAATGCCCTTGAATCCACCAAGGGCGCACAATGGATCATCGGCAAGCTGGTCTACGGGCTCGGCCTCGAGACGATGGCGCCGGCGACCGTCTACGTCGTCGTGATCTTCATGAGCATGTTCAGCCACATGATCTTCACCTCGAAGACCGTGCGCACGACGATCATGATCCCGGCCTTCATCGCCCTGGCCAAGACGCTCGGCATGAACCCGGTCACGCTCGCCCTCGCCGCATCGTTCACGCTGACCTACACGATCACCCTGCCGCCGCACTCGAAGGTCAACACGATCTACTTCGCGACCGGCTATTTCTCGGTGCTCGACCAGCTGAAATACGGGCTGGTGACCTGCTTCATCGGCGCCGTCCTGATCTCGCTGTCGGTGTTCACCTGGTTCCGGCTGCTGGGCTACGGCCTCTGACGCCCGAACGAACCGCAGCCAATCCCACGACAGAGCCTGTTCAATGAGACTGATCCTGCTTCGCCATGGCGAAACCCTCTGGAACACGCAAAAGCGCCTGCAGGGCCATGACGATTCGCCGCTCTCGGAGCGCGGCGTCGCGCAGGCGCAGGCGATCGCGCCGAGCCTGCGCTCGCTCGCCCCGGCCCGGATCGTCTCCTCCGATCTCGGCCGGGCCCGCCAGACGGCGCGGCTCGTCGGCTATGGCGACGCCTTGCTGGAGCCGCGCCTGCGCGAGCTCGACATGGGCGCCTGGACCGGCCGGGCCAAGGACGAACTGATCGCCAGCCAGCCCGACGACTACGCCGCCTGGCGCGCCGGGCGCCTGACCCCAGTGGGCGGCGAAAGCTGGCAGCAGTTCACGGCACGCATCCGCGATGCGCTCGCCGACTGGGTCGGGCGCGGCGGCGGCGATCTCCTCGCCATCGTCCATAGCGGCGTCGTCCGCGCCGCCTGCAATGTGCTGCTCGGGCTTGCGCCCCATCAGATCCTACCGGTGACACCGGGCACGCTGACCATCTTCGATTTCGCCAATGGCAATGCGGCGGCGCCCCGGCTCGAAGCCTACAATCTCGGCGCCTTCACGCCCGATCTCGACGTCGCCGACTGATCTCAGCGCAGCGCCGCGAACCGCCCTGGCAAGGGCTCGCTGACCAGGAGATCGAGAAAGCGCGCCGTCGCCGGCGAGAGCAGCTTGCCGCGATGATGCACGATCCTGATGCCGCGCTCGAAGGTAGCGCCTGCGATCGGCACCTCAGCCAGCAGGCCGCCGGCGATTTCCTGCGCCACCGCCATCCGTGAGACGATCGAGACGCCGAGGCCGTGCATCACGCCCTGCTTGATCGCTTCCAGGCTGGAGATGTGCATCTCCAGGCCGAGCCTGATCCCGCTGCGGCGCATGCGCTCCGTCAGGAATTGCCGTGTCGCCGAAGGCTCGGGCTTGATCAGGAAGGTTTCCTTCGCCAGTGCCTCCGGCGCGATCTCGCCACGCCGCGCCAGCGGGTGCCCCGGCGCCGTGATCAGCACCAGTTCGTCGCGGCACAAGTCCCGGAACAGGAAGCACTGCGGATCGAGCTCGATCTGGTCGGAGACGATCAGGAACTCGACGCTGTTGGCCTCGAGCCGGCGGATCAGCTCGGAGGAGGGGGCGATGTCGAGCTCGAAGGTCAGCTTCGGCGCAAGCTGCTTGTGCCGGGCAATGATCGCCGGGACGAGGTAGACGCCGATGAAGTTGCTGGCGCCGAAATGGATGGTGCCGCTCAGCGGATCGCCCATCTGGCGCAGATGCTCGCGCGCCGCGCCGAGCGCATTGACGACCTGCAGCGCATAATCGCGGAAGGCTACGCCCTGCTGCGTCAGATGCATCCGCTTGGCGATCCGGTCGAACAGCACCGTATCGAGCTCCTGCTCGAGCATGCGGATGCGCACGGTCACGGCCGGCTGCGTGCAGTGCATCCTCCTGGCGGTCTCGGTGACGCTGAGGCACTCCGCCAGCACCAGGAAGGCTTCGATCTGGTTGATGTTCACCGGCTCGTCCCGACGGCTGCACGATGCCGCCATCGTTGTTTATCGACCAGAGAAGATCAATCAGGGATAGTTATGATCTGGGCAGGCCAGCGGCAGCCGGAAAGACCTTGCCCCGCCTGCCGCCATTCCCCTCGGCCTTCCCCTGCTCTACTGCTGAAGTCGTCAGCCTCTGCGAGCCAGCGAACCCATGGCCCTCACCGACATCGCCACCCGGACCTACAACCACAGCTGGCGGCTCGATCCGATCATCCGCAGCCTGCTCGACACCGATTTCTACAAGCTCTTGATGCTGCAGATGATCAGGAGCTTCCATCCGGAGGTGCAGGTCACCTTCGGCCTGATCAACCGCTCCAAACAGATCCGCCTCGCCGACGTGATCGAGGAAGCCGAGCTGCGCGCCCAGCTCGACCATGCCCGCGGGCTGCGCTTCACCAAGAAGGAGCTGATCTGGCTCGCCGGCAACAGCTTCTACGGCAAGACCCAGATGTTCACGCCGGACTTCATCGCCTGGCTCGCCGAGTTCCGCCTGCCGGACTACGAGCTGCGCAAGGTCGACGGCCAGTACGAGCTGACCTTCGCCGGCCCGTGGACCCATTCGATGATGTGGGAGATCCCGGCGCTCGCCATCGTCAACGAACTGCGCTCGCGCCAGGCGCTCAAGACCTGGGACCGCTTTGCGCTCGACGTGCTCTATGCCCGCGCCAAGTCGAAGCTCTGGGACAAGGTCGAGCGGCTGAAAAAGCTGCCGGACCTGCGCATCTCCGATTTCGGCACGCGCCGCCGCCATGGCCATCTCTGGCAGCGCTGGTGCGTCGAGGCGCTGAAGGAGGGGCTGGGCCCAACCTTCACCGGAACCTCCAATGTCCTGCTCGCCATGGAGAACGATCTCGAGGCGATCGGTACCAACGCCCATGAATTGCCGATGGTGCTGGCGGCGCTGGCCGACAGCGACGAGGAGCTGAAGCGTGCGCCCTATCGCGTGCTCGACGAATGGCGCCAGGTCTATGGCGGCAACCTGCTGATCGTGCTGCCCGACGCCTTCGGCACCACCGCCTTCCTGCGCGACGCGCCTGCCTGGCTCGCCGACTGGACCGGTTTCCGCCCCGACAGCGCCCCGCCGATCGAGGCCGGCGAGCAGATCATCGCCTGGTGGCAGTCGCAGGGCCGCGATCCCAGGAGCAAGCTCCTGATCTTCTCCGACGGCATGGACATCGACTCGATCGAGGAGGCCTATCGCCATTTCCACGGCCGGGTCCGCACCGGCTTCGGCTGGGGCACCAACCTGACCAACGATTTCGTCGGCTGCTCGCCGGTCGGCACGCCCGATCTCGACCCGATCTCGCTGGTCTGCAAGGTCGTCAGCGCCAATGGCCGTCCGGCGGTGAAGCTCTCCGACAACCCCAACAAGGCGACCGGAGACCCGGCCGAGATTGCAAGGTATCTCAGGGTGTTCGGCGGGGCTGATCGCAAGGCGAAGGCGGTGCGGGTGTAAGGCGGGCTATTACTCCCCGCTGCCTTTGGTGAGCGCTCGATCGAAGAAGGCCGGGATCTCTTCGCCGAGTTGCTTCAGGAGTGCTGGGCGATCGAAGCCGGGCGGGTCGGCGCTGATGTCGCCATCCAATGTCGGGATCGGCGCGCTGGCGCGGTTCATGAAGGCGAAATGCCAGGCATTGGCGACGACGCGATAATCGGCTCCGGGAAGGGTCTGCCCGATCCATGCGGCGTGAAAGCGCGGCGGCAGCCAGCGGTCCTTTTCCGCGGCGTAGATCAGGGCCGGCACGGTGATGGCCTTCAGGGATTGCTCCGTGAACATGACGCCGACTGGCGCCATGGCGACAATCGCGCGAATACGCGGATCGGCGGCCGGTTCGAGCACCGATGGCGCCTGCATCTGGCTGTTGCCGCGGACCATGCCGCAGGAGATCGGGTCTTCCGCGGCATCCTTGGCACAATGCGCACCGAACCGGGATAGATCGACCCGCCCTCCCGCCAGGGCAACCACGGTGTAGCCGCCAGCCGAGTGCCCGGCGGCGCCAATCCGCGGGCCCTTGGCATCGCTGGCGATGCGGTCTTTCCATTCAGGATCGGCAAGCAGCGCGTCGATCAGGCGCGAGACCTGGCGGGGCCGTTCCGTGAAGTAGGCGCCCGGCGGCTTTTGCCACAGCGAACCGTCCTGGTAATTGTCGCCGGGGTGACGCAGCGCCGCCACCAGATAGCCGTCCCGCGCGAGGGCCTCGGCCAGGCTGCTTTGGCCGAATTCCGAACCGCCGGTCCCGTGGCTGATCACGATCAGGCCTTTGGCCTTTGCCTCCGGAACGGCCATGGGAGTCGCGTGGACCGTGAACGCCCCCACCATGGTTGGGCGCATGGGCGCCTGCGTCGGGTAGTACAGGGCGACCGGGATCGTCTCGGGATTCGTGATGGAGGGCGGGACCTCATAGGGCCGCCACCCTGCCTCGGCCGCCCTTGCCGCGCTCGAAAGCAGGCCCAGCACCATCGCTGTGCTGCAGATCAGCAAGGCTGCCGAGCGGAGCCGCCTGTATGTCTCGAATGTCATCGATGCGCCTCTCATGAGCCGTTATCCTGCTAGGCAAAGGCGGCCGAGCAGGTCGAGCCCGATTTCGCGAACGGTAGGGTTTATGCGCCAATGACCATTGCCGGCATGCTCTCGGCGGCTGCGCCCCCGCAGTGGCGCCGGCCCGCCGTCATCTTGCTCCCGCTCCTCGTCGCTGCGGCGTTCGCCGTAACGGGTGCGTTCGGCACCTATGTCAGCATGGCGCTTCCGCTCCGCCTGCTGCATTTCGGCGGGGTTGCCATTGCCATCGGCGCGATCGTCTTTGCACTCTCGGAAATCGGTCGGCGTTTCTGGTTCGACGGCGCATTGCCATTCTGGGCGGTGCTCGCGATCGGCATCGTCACGGCTCCAGTCGGCGGCTGGATCGTTCTGAAGGCTGTGGGCTTGTCGGCACCCCAGGCGCTTTCGCACGTCAGCTATCCCGAGCTGACCATCCAGGTGCTGCTCTCCAATCTCGCGATCGGAAGCCTCGGCTGGACCTTGCTCCGGCAACCCCGGACAGAGAACTCCGCATGCGAGGCGCAGCAGCCGCGTTCGCATTCCGACCAAACACTGCGTGCAAAACTCCCGGTCGGGATCCGCAACGCCGCCATCCTCGCCCTGAGCGCCGAAGATCACTACGTCAGGGTGCTGACCGACCGCGGCGAGGCCTTGATCCTGATGAATCTCGCAGCCGCGATTGCGGCGCTCGGCGACGAGGCCGGCGTGCGTATCCATCGCTCGCATTGGGTGTCGCGCCAGCTCGTCGAAAAGGCGTCGACGCGAGGCTGCCAGCGCGGCATTCGCGTCAATGACGACAGG
>Ga0209025_1001816_pt1 | contig 25167 bp, 19 predicted proteins | sample AraplaMF_Col_mLB_FD_184256 | JGI IMG/M metagenome (GOLD analysis project Ga0209025, IMG submission 184256) | Arabidopsis root microbial communities from the University of North Carolina, USA - plate scrape MF_Col_mLB (SPAdes) (version 2) | ecosystem: Host-associated > Plants > Roots > Endosphere... | reverse complement strand
CGGCTTTACTGCTACGCCGTCCTCAGGGAATTTACTTGCTCATGCAAAACGCGAAAACCGAACATGAGGATTGACAGGGAAAGTCATATCAGGATTGTTTGATGCCTGCCCTCGTCTGCAGGACGATGAGGTGCGGTAGCGCCTGTGGGTAGGCGTCGAACAATCCTCGGGGGAGGAAACCGCGGGCTGCGTTGGCGTAGCGGGCTGATGGTGGGCGTCGCGACTGACATGGCTGTGCTCCTGACGAGGCTCGAGGCGAACTGCCTCGGTCCTCAACATAGGAAACAGCGCTGGCGGTTGAGTTACTTCACGCTTGGCCGGAGGGTTACCGCGCGAGCGGTTTAGTGTACGCCCGTGAGGGCGTGCTATCTGCGGGGTGTAAGTCCCCGTCGGAGTTGGCCACAGCTCCGTAGCTGAAGGTAACTGCGTCGTCGCGAGGCGGGGTGGGGAGTAACCGGAAGCGAACTGTCGGTCCGTAGGTTAACGAACCTGTTTCGGCGGGGTATGGCGGCGAGCCTGCACTAAAGTGGCGAAGCCTGGAAGCAACACAGCACGCTGTCGTGGCGGATAAAGCGGTGCGGTGGCGTACCACGTGGTTGAGGACGGAACGATAGGACGGTAGCACGAAGCAGCGGGGAGACCTGCCGGCGAGGTGAACGCTGGCAGGAGTCAGAGTCCCGATAGTACTGCACACGGAAGAGTAAAGCCGTGGAGACCTGCGTCAGAGCAAAAGGCGCACTAGGGGAGCGGGGCAGGAAAGTTGATAGCAAAAGACCGGAAGGAAGCAGAGATGAAGATCGAAGCATCGCCAGTGTCGGAAACGACTAGACGAGATGCAAACGCGCTGGGAAGCTGCGTGCAGCGGAAATTCGCGTCAGCTTCAATCTGGACGGACGCTATGTTGGCTGCTCTACAAAACGGAGTTAAGGGAGGTAAATGGCACAGTCTGATTGACAAGGTTTTTCGCCTGGACACGCTCGCGCTGGGATGGGCTCAGGTCGAGAAGAACGCCGGGGCGGCGGGAGTGGACCGCATGAGCGTGAAGCGATTCGCGCAAGCGCGGGACCGCTATCTTGCTGAACTGGCGCATGCATTGCAGGACGGTAGCTATCGCCCGCAGCCGGTGCGGCGCGTCTACATACCGAAAGGTAAAGGACGTCGCCCGCTCGGGATACCCGCTGTGAAGGACCGCGTAGTTCAAGCGGCCCTGAAGCTGGTCATCGAGCCGATCTTCGAGCACGAGTTCGAGCCAAGAAGCTACGGCTTCCGCCCGGGCTTGGGATGCAAGGACGCGCTCCGAGAAGTTGACCAGCATGTGAAAGCGGGCTACTGCTGGGTGGTCGATGCTGACCTGCAAAGCTATTTTGACTCGATCCCACACCTGCCCCTTCTCGCGAGAGTGGCCGGGCGAATCGCGGACGGCCGGGTTCTGGAACTCATCCAGTCCTTTCTCAAGCAAGACATCATGGAAGACATGACGCGTTGGACGCCGACTTCTGGCAGTCCGCAAGGGGCAGTTATCAGCCCCCTGTTGGCAAATCTGTACCTGCACGAGCTTGATGTGGAAATGCGTCAGGCAGGGTTGGTCATGGTGCGCTACGCGGATGACGCCGTGGTGTTATGCCGCACGCGGGAGGAAGCAGATGATGCGCTCGCCCGTATGCGGGCTTGGGTAAAGACGAACGGCTTGACACTGCATCCCGACAAAACCCACGTTGGGGATTGTCGGTTGGAGGGTCATGGTTTCGAGTTTCTGGGTTACCGGTTCGAGGCGGGTCAACGGTGGGTGCGCAAGAAGAGTCTGATGGGGCTGCGGGATCGAATCCGTGCCCTGACCAAGCGCCACCGGGGCGATTCGATCGAGAGCATCATTGCGTCGATCAATCCGATCCTGCGAGGCTGGTTCGGATACTTCCGGCATGCCCACCGATACACCTTCTCGTCAATCGACGGCTTTGTTCGTCGTCGACTGCGAGCGGTCCTGCGCCGACAGTTACATCGTCCAGGTCAGGGTCGATGCTTTCGCGATCACAGTCGATGGCCAAATGCCTTCTTCGCCAATCTTGGGCTGTTCACGATGTACGAGGCTCATCAATTGGCGCGCCAATCCCGATGTGGAAACAACTGACTGGAGAGCCCGTCGCGGGAAAACCGCACACCGGGTTCGGAGGGAGGGGACGGCGAAAGCCGTTTCCTACCCCTATCCTCTGGCCGACAGCAGTCAAATGCCCTCCGTTCGGTGCTTTCCCGCAAGCACAGGACTGTAGGAAATCGGGTTTCGCGCTCCTAGCGCGCAGCCCCGCCTGGTCTCAAGGCAAGCGCGCGCCAGTCGCACTAATTCCAAATTTCTACCCTCACAGAAAAGCACGTAGTCTCACGAATTTCGGTTACGTACAGTTGCTGCGCCGCTAATCAATGCTGCGATAGTGCGCTGTCTGTAAGTTGTCTGGCGTGCGCGGGTGGCCGCCTAGCATTGCGCCGTGGGCCAGTGGACTGACAGCGATGGGCGCTATCGCCGTTTCCGTGACCGGGTGGGGGGCTTCGCGGCGTGCTCCGCTGTCGCTGTGTCGGGCCACGGACGTCCTTCGATTTCAAAGAACGGTTCACCGCTTCCATGCTGGGCTGGTGGGGCGGGATCGTAGGCGCTGACCAGGGTCGTGATCGCCAACCGTATCGGGGCGGGCAGCCGCAGGATGGCTAGCGCCAGCTGCAGGTCTTCCTGAGTCAGTCCGCCCAAGCCAACGGCAACTCCCTCAGGCGCGGTGGTCTGCGTAGCGTTGAATTTGATCTTCAGGAGCTCTTCCATGCGCGCCAGCATCGGTAGGCGGGGCGCGTGTTTGCCTTCTTCCCACCAGATCACGGAGGTCCGCGATACCCCCAATTCTTCGGCAAGTTGCTGGACCGACAGCCCCCGCTTCTCGCGGGCGATTCTGATTTGCTCATGCAATTTCATAGTGGACCCCTACCTCCAGGATGCACAACGTCGCTTCCCGGCGGCAAAGTCGGGGCAAACGAAGGGCAACAATAAGCCCTAAGCATATCAAAAACGTCGTTGTCAGTTTTTCTTGGCAAGAAAAAGTTTGCGCTGTAAAGTCATCTGCACTCTGCAACGTAGATGGCTTGCACCCGACGATGTCCGCCGACGCGCCTGCCGACGCATACCTGCGGAGCTTCTTAACCACTCAAGGAACTGAAATGGGAATTAAAAAAGCCGCACGGGCACGCCCGCGGGCGCAGGCGCAGGGCCCGGTCAGCTTCGACGCTGCAGGCAACGTGGGTGGGGTGATGGCATCGATCCCGCCGGGCTTGCTGGCGATCGCGGGCGGACGTGATGCCTTGCCGACCGATGAGGCGGCCCGCGTGCTCAGTCGCACTGCCAAGACGCTCCGCAGCTGGGCGTCGCAGGGGAGCGGTCCGATCCAGCCGTTGCGTATCAACGGCCGTCTGGCTTGGCGGGTTGCCGATCTCGCAAAACTGCTGAACGGAGACCAGTAAAGAAAAAGTCCGATGGCCTGGCAGCACGATCGGACCTTCGCCAATTACTTCCATGATGACCAATCAGTTTAACGGAAATCCCGCCGTACAAGCAGCATGCGGGACGGGAGCCCCACCGCAGCCCGTGCCGAGCGGCGCCGAGCATTCCGGCATGCCGGAATGCAGCCCGCCGGCGCTGTTCGGTGCCGTCGTCGGTAGCGGCGCAGGCTTCGCCCGCGGCGCTGACGATGGTGATGACCTGCCCCGACCCGTCGCGCCGCTGTATTTGCCGGCCCGCTCTCCCTCCCAGCGCGGGTTCGTTGAGAACCCGAGGCAGATTTGCATGGCGAAGCCTGGCCCGCAGACGGGCGATCTCGCAGTGCACATCAGCCGGAGCTCGTGGATCACCGCAGCCTGTAGCCATTCGTGTAACGGCAGGGCCCACACCGGAGGTGGGTGGCGCTCGAAGCGGCCCGCTTCCGTGCCCGAATGGCTCATGCCGCTCCACGCGCAGCGCCTGGCTGGCAACGTCCCTGCCCGGCGGTGGGTGATTTTTAGCTTGGGCGTGGCGTTGGCCCGCCGCTACCCGTGGTTGGCGGTGCCGCACTCCTGGCGTCCCGGCAACCATGACAACATGAGCGCCGTTGCCGGCTTGGACATAGAGATCGCGATCGATGACGCTGTGCCGGGCGCTGTGGTACGCGGCCTGGCGCAGCAAGTTTTGGCTGCGAATCCGCGACGGTTGCTGATCCAGACATTCGGGCGCTATCCGGCGCTCATCATTTTGAAGGGAGACGCACAGCATGGCGCTTGAAGACGAATCGTTCATCCCGGCCCACGAACAAGAGCAGGCCGGTTTCAAGGCGACCAACCAGAAAGTTGTTGCGATGAGCACGCGCCGCACCAGCGAGGCGAGCGAAGAACGGCAAGATCTGGCGCCTCGTTATGACGTGATCGACGGTGGCTTGTACTACATCGGCACCAAGCGCGATCGGGATACCGGGAAGCTGTCGGACACCGCACCGCAGTGGTTGTGCAACGCGGTCGAGGTGTTGGGCAACGGTTGCGACCATGCCGGCCGGCAGTACCGGCTGCTGCAGTTCGTGCGGCAGGGCAACGGGGAGCAGATCCGCCTGGCGTTGCCCTGCGCAGAGATTGGCGAGCGCGATGGATGGGCCACGCTTCGCAACCTCGGCCTGGCGGTGAGCAATGAAGCCGCCGCCCGTAACCGGTTGGCGTATTACCTGCAAAAGGAGGGCAGCACCGACTGGTACGAAATCGTCAGCATGACCGGCTGGCAGCAGGGCGCCTTCATCCTGCCGTCGGGCGAGATCATTGGCACCCCGGCTCGCGCGATCCACTTCAATGGCAAGTCCCGGCATCCGAGCGCCTACCGGCCTGCCGGCACGTTGCAATCCTGGCGCAGCACGGTCGGGGCGAAGGCGCGGGGCAATCCGCTGGTGGTGGTCGGCATCGCCTGTGCCCTTGCCGGACCGTTGCTGTCGATCATCAACGCCAAGGATGGCATCGGCCTGCACCTGTACACCAACACGTCATCCGGCAAGACCACCACCGCCGAGGCCGCCGCCAGCGTGTGGGGGCATCCCGAGCGCACACGGCACACTTGGTCCGGCACGCCACTGGGACTTTCGCTTGCTGCAGAAGGCGCCAACGACATGATGCTGGTCCTGGATGAAATCGGCGCCGGCGACGCCCGCAAGATCGGGCCGGCCATCTACCAGATGCTCAACGGCATCTCGAAGCTGCAGGGCGCGCGCGACGGCGGCACGATCGCCTCGCGGACCTGGCTTTTGACGCTGATTTCGACCGGCGAAGTGCCGATGAGTCAGTACCTTGCCGAAGGGGGGCAGAGGCCGCGTGGGGGACAGGAGATTCGCCTTCTGGACATTCCTGCCGATCAGGGTGAGTTCCGCGCGTTCGACTGCATTCACGGTTGCGCCGATAGCGAGGTGTTCGCCAACGAGCTGACGGCCGCCGCCCTGGCGAACTACGGCACGCTGGGACCCGCCTTCGTTGCATGGCTGGCCTCGCGCCGGGAAGAGGCGAAGGCCAGGGTGGCCGATGCGCAGCGGCGGATGCTGGCGCTCCTGCCGGCCGAGGCGGCCCCTACCGTGCGCCGGGCGACGCGCAAATTCGCGGTGCTGTGCGCAGCGGCGGAAATGGCCTCAGACGCGGGCCTGACGGGCTGGACGAGGGCCGAAGCCGAAGAGTGGGTGCAGACCGCGTGGACCCGGTGGTTGACTGCGTTCGGCCTCCAGGATCGCGACGACGCCCGGCTGATCGAGCAGGTCGAGGGGTTGCTGCAGACCCACCAGCATTCACGGTTTCTGCCGCAGCAGCCGCACGCGCGGGAGCCCCAGATGGCCAACCTGATGGGATACAAGCGAGAAGAATCCGATGGCCGGATCCTGTTTTCGGTGTTGCCGATGGCTTTCAAGACGGAGCTCGTGGCTGGCTTTGACCCGCGCCGCGCCTGCGAAGTTCTGCACAAGGCCGGGATGCTCGAGCGGCCCAGCGGGCGCAATGCGTGGACGGTGAACGGTGGCAAAAACATTGGCCAGGTCTACCGCGTGCGCTTGCGTAATACGGAAGACAACGGTATCGCGCCCGCCGGCGAGCAATAAATCTGCAGGCCGCAGACACTCCCGGTCGCACGTTGGGCAAGCTGTCCGCCAACGCTGCCAACACCGCCAACTCGTTCCCAGTGGATTGATTTACCAGGTTTGAAGGGTTGGCGGTCAGTTGGCGGTGTTGGCGTTTCTAGTCGATGTTCCAAGATAGCGCGGATGTCGTTGGCGCCGGTTGGCGGTCTGGTGTGTGCCGCTACCAACCGGAAATTTCTTTCAACTCAGTCACTTGCCGTCGAGTTGGCGGCTTGGCGGTGTTGGCACACGGCGTTGTATTGGTAAGAATAACTTTGTTGTGGTAAGTTTTGATGTATCGCGTCGATCGGCGGACCTTGACGCTAAAGCTCATCGGTCCACAGTACCGTCACCACCGGGAGCCTCATGCTCAATAAGCAACCGATCCACTGGCAGGCCGTCGAAATGGAATACCGCGCCGGCATCAAGTCGCTGCGCCAGATTGCCGACGAGCAGGGCATTACCGAGGGCGCGATCCGCAAGCGCGCCAAGCGGGATGCCTGGTCGCGAGACCTGGCCGAACGTGTGCGGCAGAAGGCCGACGAACTGGTACGCAAGGATGCGGTACGCAGGGAGGACGGGGGTGCGGAACCGCGTACCACCGAGCGCGAAGTCGTGGAAGCCAACGCCGAAATGCAGGCGCGGGTTCGCCGGGAACACCGGGGCGACATCATGCGGCTGCGCCGGCTGATGAACACCCTCGCCGACGAACTGGAGCTTGCCATCGGGAGCCGGCAGGCATTCGAGGACGCGATCCTGGCGCTGATCTCGGGCGACGACGTGAAGGGTGCGCACGCGCTGCAGAAGGCGATGGCGCTGCCGACGTGCATCACGTCGCTGGAATCGCTGTCGCGCACGCTGGCCAACCTCATCAAGCTGGAGCGCGAGGCCTTCGGCATTGACAGCAAGGCCAAGGAAGAAAGCCCGCTGGAGAAGCTGCTGCGTGAAGTCGCCGCCGCGGAGGGGGACGCGTAAGTCGCCCGGTCGAGCCCCCAGGTGCTGCTGCTTGGGCGGAAACCGAGCCCTGGCTCAAGCAACAGCGCCTCAAGATCTGCGCGCCGTTGCCGGAAGCGCGGGTGTTGTCCGAGGCCGTCGCCGGCATCGCCGGGCTGATCGCGGAAATGGCTGCCGACGGCGAGGGCATCGACCTCGTTGGTCAGCGGCCCGGTGCCGTCAGTTCCGCCTGAATCCGGGCGTAGGCCAAGGACTTAAGGGTATCCCCTGCGCCGAATAGTTGGTGCGCATAGGCGCTGCCTTCCACCGTTTGCACGTGGTCCACCCAGGCGGTCACTGCATTGAGCGCGCCCCACCAGCTACCGTCGCCGGGTGGCACTGGCTGGTCGGTGAGCCGCTGTCGACAACCGTGTTTCCGGATTTCCCTGATCGCTGCGCGTGCGGCCTGGGCCGTTTGCAAGCGTGTCTCGTAAGCCTGCGCCAACGCCAAATTGCTCGCTAGGTTAGCGGGCGCCTTCGGATCCGGCACCAGCGTTGCCAGAAAGCGGCCAAAGGCCGCATCGTCACAACGTGTATTGGACATCTTGCGGATGATTTCCTGCTGCGCCGTCTGTTCCTCCAACATCTGCTTGAAGAATGCCTTTGCCTCATCCTTGAGCGCGCCGAGACTCAGGTTATGGCCGCGGCGAAAGAAGGTGCCAAGTTCTCGCGATCGGGTAGCGAGCGACAACGTGTTGTTGCACACCACGCGCACTGTGGTCAGACGAATGTCGATGGGACGCGAGCCATCGTGGCTGTTACTGAAGAGCAGGAAGGTCTTCAGCTTGTCGTTCTTGCGTACTTGGATGGGTTTGCGCAGCGCTGCCTGCAGCCAAATAACTTCGCCCTGCCTGAGGTAGCCGCCGGTCTCATATTTGCCGCCACCGAGCAACTCATCAAAGATCTCTAGCCCGGCCCGGTTTTGCAGCAGGCGGTAGCCAGGGTGTACGACGCCAAGGACCCGCCCAACCTCACCGGCGCCGCGATCATCGCGCACCACAGCGACACGTTGCGGCACGTACGAAGGAATCTCTTGCGCCAGCGCCAGCGCCAGCGGTTTGGTGCTGACGGTCCAGTTTAGGCCGCCAGCCCGCATCGCTTCATCCAGTCCGGGGCGGGTCGTGAGTCTTTTCCCGAGGTGGTGCCACGGGACCACGCCAACATAGAACATTTCGCCAATCAGGTGTGCCATCTCTCGTCTCCTGCCTAGCGTGGTGATCTGTGAAGACTTGCCATTGCCGCTGGAGGCGCCACTAGTTCTTGCATCAAAGACGCCCCCCATCAATCTTGATCGAGGGGTAAACGATCAGAAGCGTGCCATACAGCGTCGCGATCAATCGTGGCAGCAACAGTGCCAGCGGAATGTACGGTGCCCGACCATGTGCATTGAAATGTTTGATAGGGGCCACTGGCGAGCCCGCACGGCGCCGACCATGGCGATCAGCGCCCGGTCGTAGTCCAGCGCCAAGCGTCGCCGACTCGCACGTGCGCAAGCACAGGCATCATGAGATTCGGTTCAGTCCCGGCGCCGGAGAAAGTCTTGATGGGGCTGTCAACTGAAGCGCAGCGTGGCGGCGTTGATCTGCTACCTGGTGCAATGGAAATTCCAGCCGGAACGGCGCGGCAAAGGCTGGCAGCGCGTCATCCGCACGCAGCGCAAAGATGTGGCCTACATCCTGAGCGAAGCGCCCAGCCTGCGGGCATCGCGAGAGGGTATGAACAGGGGATGCCGGCGTGCCCGATCAACTCGTGCAGGATCGTGGCCTCGTAGTCGGCCGTACTATTATGGTTGGCACCAACCAGGTAAATCACGTTGCCATTATGGCGATCGGGGGCCAAAGACTGAGGCAGCCATGAAGATCCGAAGCCTGACCAAGAGGCAGTCCGCGCGCTCGATGCGCTGCGCAAGGTACTGGAAGTGGACGGTGCGCGTGCCGGCATTCATGTTGCCGGGGACCAAACCGCGGCAGTCGTACCACCTACAGGAGTGGGTGGAATCACGCGCGCGCTTGCTCGACTCTTTGGCGTCCGGGTCCAGTTCGTAGGTACGTCCGGGCTCGATCCACGCCTGGACTTCGATGGCATCGCGCTGGCCAGTCGGCCGGGCACCATCTACATCAGCGCCATTTCGAACAAGCCGTTCCATTTCGTGATCGGTCACGAGTTCCTGCACCACCTGCGCCGCGCGACGCCGGGCCGAACGCTTGAAGCCTGGCAGAGTAACTTTGCGAAAGCTCTCACTTCGCTGGTGCCATTCGCCGACGTCGGCAGCAACCGACCCCAAAGCCGACATAGCGACAGCGCCGAAGAAGACATTACCTTTGGGGCGAATACGTCACGGTCTTCGCCTAGGCTGACGGCACCTTGGTTACAGTGACCGAGAGTTGGTACTCGAAGAGTTCGATGTTGGGAATGCTTGAGCAGGCGAGCATTAGATCCTCGGACATGGTTCTGCAGACAATCATGCCGCGGACACTCTGCCCCGGAGCTGCCAGATTCTGACGAACCCAGTTGACGTAGTACAGGAGCTGGCCGACGACCCGGTCGTAGCCTTTGGATACCTTGAGCTCGAGAACCACGAAGGCGTTGTTGCGATCAAGTGCCAAGATGTCAATGCGACGCCCGCCAGCATCGTATTCGATGCCTCGTACGCCATCGCTATCTTCGTAGAGCCTGAGGCCAGATTCAATCCGGTCCAGGTGGCGAGCCAGAAAGTTCTGCAAGTCCTTCTCCAGCAGAAACTCAGTGGCGCCTGCGGCAGCCGTGGCATCCGCATTATCTCGAGCCTCCTCGGCTTGAGCTTCGACTTGGCGCTCTTGCTCCCGTTCGACGTCGCCGGGCACTAGTTCCCTGATGGGCGTAGGATCCTGACCAGCTTCGTAGAGTCGGTACTGGCCCGTGTCTACTTGGAAAAGCAAGTCATCTTCGGGCTTTAGGTTGCCGTAGTGAAGGCGGCTCTTGTCGTTCGTAGACGCCTTTCTCAGGTCGGCTCGGATGCCCGTCGAGCTCAGCTTGGGGTAGTGCTCTTTGAACCAGTCGACGGCCTTGGTGGCAGTGAACACTTGCCCGGGCTTGAGCTCGAACGCTGCGACCATGTCGTGCAGCAGATAGCGAACCGCCCTGTCGTAAATCGTTCTTGGCATCTAGTCCCTCAGGAAAGGTATTCACGAGCATTCGAACTTGGCCGTGAAATACGCACGGAACGGCGCACTTCATCACCACGTCTGAACCTACGAGTCTTCACAAAATCCTATCAATACTAGAACTTGGACAGCGAGTTTGACACATCTGATGCGCGAGGCGAATGTCAGCAGTTGGCCGAACTCGGTCGGATGCTTCCGACCAGGACGACCGTTCCCGGTATTCGGTGAACCCAAAAAAACCGGTGGCCGCGCGCAGCAGGCGATCGAATACTTCAAGGCTCTGTATCAGGTAGAGACACTCGTCAAGGCAGACCTTCCGTATTGCCTACGTTACCGGGTAACCGCTCGACTCAACAAGGTGTGCCGGATTTAGCGGTTACGATGACGTGGCGCGTTATGCGAGTGAGGCCGCCGACAAGGCCAAGGGGCAGCTGCCCAAGCTGGGAAACCATGAAGGGTCTGTTCACCGCGCCGGCCCGGGCCGCCGATGCCAAGGCCATCGCCAAGCCCATCTTTGATGGCACGCTGGACCGACAAGGTGTACACGCCGGAGGAATTGAAACGCGACTACCGCCTGACCGATCAACAGGCCGGCCTGTTCAGCAGTTCCGCGCGGCCGTCGAAAATTCGCTGGAGGATCTAGCGATCTCGGACGTAAGGCGCATCGCGAAGGCGCTGAAGCCGCCGGTCGCGCCCAAGGTCATCATTTCAGAAAGATGGTGTTCCCTGACCCTTTCCGTCTCGGAGTTAGAGCCGCTGGGCCGGGCGAGCATCTGGCGAACAGCGCTGACCGGCGCGCTGGCGTGCAAAAGGGTTAGGCTCTGCTCTGACGCAGGCGCAAAAAGTCGAAGCCACCCCCACCTTCCCAGCTTACCTGGGCAGAAATTCCGCCACTTTCGCCATCCACAACTTGCCGCAGACGCGCCGCGGCGATGGACGCGGCATGATCGCCGAACTCGATGCCTACAAAACGTCGGTTAGTCTTCAGTGCAACGGCCGCAGTCGTCCCGGAACCGAGATAGGGATCTAAGACGAGATCACCAGGGTTGCTTGCGATGTGAAGCACCCGGGAAATCAGCGCCTCCGGCTTCGGGGTATCGAAAAGCGGTTCGCCCGGAAACAACGAATGGATGTGCTTTTTGGCATGGTCGTTGGTTCCTACTTGGTCCGCGAACCACAGAGTTTCGGGCGTCATGCCACGTCCCGTGGCAAGAAACTTCTTTAACCTCGGTACGCCGTTCCCATCCTTGCCAAACCAAATATTGCCCTGCGCAATCTCCAATTCCATCCGGCGTTGGTTGTATACCCAGCAGCGGCCGTTAGGCGGCATGTGTTTGCGCCCATTTGGGGCGGTAATCACATAGAACTGTGAGGCCACAGCGTGTCCTGCCTGTACGTTCGCGGAAACTGACTGCCATGGCCCGCGCGGATCATTGTCATGATTGACATAACGACCCCGCACATCGTCGGTCATGGCTAGGCCGTTTCGAGCTTGTCCGAATTTACGCGGGTTTTTGGCGTAAACGAGCAGATACTCGTGGTTATTGGAGAACACGCGGCGATTTTCGCGCGTAGTCCGCTGTTGCCAAATGATGGTTGTAACGAAGTTTTGCCGACCGATCGCGCGATCCAAAGCTACCTTCAGATAGTGGACTTCTTGGTCATCAATTGAAATCCAAATGCTACCGTCGTCGGAAAGGAGATCCCACACCTTGCGTGCGCAAGTGGTTACATCCTTCAACCATTCCTCGTGACTGGCATCATCATCGTAGTGCGTGAACCGCTCGCCAGTCCTGTACGGAGGGTCTAGATAGGCGCATTTAAGATTGCCTTCAAGCCAGTGACCCATGCTGTCTAAGACCGCAAGGTTGTCGCCGTGCGCGACAAAATTGCCCGACGCTTCGATGCCGTATGAGTGGCGCTTGACTGCAGTCAGCCGTGGAAATAGAGGAACTGTCGTCCTCGGCTCAAGGGGGGCTTCCTCAAAGATTGTTTGTGTACTCGCTTCTTTCATGAGATAGCTTACCATATCGTGTTTTGCCCATTGATTCCGCGATTGTGTCCTCTGAAGCGACCTTCCAGCTGTCCCTTGACCTTGACGCGCCTGAGCGCGCAAGCACTGCCACTATGGCGGGCTCGACTCCAGTTTTCCGACCGATCCACTATTTGGGCAGCAAACTGCGCTTTGCGCACACCATTGCGGATGCGTTGGATGAGGTTGAGGCCAGTAGAGGGCCCGTTCTGGATCTGTTCGCCGGATCGGGTACGACTGCCCTCGCACTGTCCGCAAAGCGGACGGTGATTGCAACCGACATCCAAGAGTACTCTCGGGTCCTTTGTAGTGCACTTTTGTCGAAGCGGCGACTGAGTGAGGGTATTGTTACAACTTTTGCCCAAAAGCTCAAAAGAGGGACTGCACTGATGGCGAAGTTGCGCCATGCCGTTGCCCCGCTGATCGAATTTGAAGAAGCGGCATTAAAGGCCGCGGCGAGCGGGGATGGCGAGCCGATCTGCGCGCTATTGGAGAGCGGGTCCCTGTTGGCCGCTGAGCTCTCACAACCATTGGGCACCCAAAAAGAGCTTCATGACGCACTTCGCGAAGCCGTTCGCCGGTTATCAGAAAGCGGTCTATCCGGCTCCAGATTGGCCACAACGGTTCGGTATTTCGGCGGCGCATATTTTTCTTACGAGCAAGCGGTTGATTTGGATTGTTTGGCGGCGCTGGCTAACGAATATACCCCCGATCTGGCTGACCTCTTTACGGCTGTCTTGCTTAGCACGGCCAGCGATTCGGTTAATACCGTGGGAAAACAGTTCGCCCAGCCGATTCGCCCGCGAACGAAGCAGGGGGAAATTAAACGACACCTGCTCTCAAAAATTCAACGGGATCGCCGGGTAGATGTTCGGTCTACTTATATCGAATGGCTAAAGCGATATATTAAGCATAACCCGAGCGGAACATCGCATCGGGCGATCCGGTCCGATTATCGGGATGCGCTGAAGGATTTGAAAGGGCAGTACTCAGTTGTATATGCTGATCCCCCCTATACGCGCGATCATTACAGTCGCTTCTATCACGTACTGGAAACAATGGCGCGCCGTGATAATCCGGCCATTGCACGCAATCCTGGCGCGCACGAGGGTGGCCTAAGCCGTGGTTTGTATCGCGAAGACCGGCATCAGTCTCCCTTCTGTATCAAAAGCCAATGTGTCCCGGCGTTCCGGGATATGTTCCGCCTGGCAGCAGAGGGCTCTGCGAACTTGGTCTTGTCGTATTCCCCTTTCGATTCAGGGGCTCATCCTCGGCTAATGCAGATTGATGCATTGGTTGATCTAGCGCGCGAGTTCTATCAGAGTGTTGAGCTCGAAAGCGTGAGTGGCGTGGCGCACAGCAAACTCAACCACTCACGGCTTAACTTTGATCAGCCTGAAGAGGCGGAAGTGCTGCTTGTTTGCCGGCTCACACGGTGAGTCGTTGCCAGATCGGCGCAGCCGGCCAGGCCGCCCGTACCTCGGCTGCATCAAACTCGATACGACGCATCCGGCCTGAGGCGGCTTCCTTTGAGTCGAGCAACTGCGTGATTTCCTGATACCCGGTGACGCCCGGCATCAGCAACATGTAAACAAACGATCGGGCCGCAATGCGAGCGAAGATGCCCACTGGTCGTCCTGCTGCTGGGTATGGGACGTCCTTCGCGGCGCGCAGCTCAAAGCTATAGTTGTGGCTTTTCCGTGCAACGGCCGGCCGTACCTCCTGTTCGCCAAGCGTTCCGTCGTCGCGAACATGAAAAAAGTATGCCCGTCGCTGGACGGTCTCCGATGCGCCAAAGAATCCCAAAAACGTGACTTTGCTGAAGTTTGCCTGCTTCCATCGCGATCCGCCGCCTGGTATCTCTGCGATCAGCACGGCGGTCTGATCTTCAATCGCTGGCATTTCATCAGCAGCCGTTAGCGTCTCGTTAGCCGGTAAGGGCTCCTCCGCGTCACCCGCGGGGGCGGCTTGATCGAACTCTCCGTCACCTTCTTCAGTGAGTTCGAGACCCACTTTTTGTAGCGCCTTGCGTCGCTGCGCGTTTCGCTCAAGGAGGTCAACCACGCGAGGGTGATCGGGGGCAAATTGGCAGTCTGCTGTTCGTAGCTTGAATGCGTCCCACTGGGCCCGCAGCCCGCTCATTTGCGCGGCGTCGAGGTTGCTGACTGAAAAGGCTTCCATGTTCCAGCGCAATCCTCCCGCTGTCAGATTGCCGGAGCCTGTCAGAAGCACCCCACCATTCCCGTGATCAAACCAAGCGAACTTGGGGTGAAAGATCGAACGGGGGTGGTTTGGGATGAGTACGCTTGCGCCTAGTCGTGGGCTCTCGGCCTGAACTGCCGCAAGTTCGCGAACGGCGCCTGTGTCAGTGATCGCATCAACGCCGACTAACAAATCAAAGCTGCCTCGCGCGATAAAGTCTTTGAAAAGCTCAGCCTTGAAAAGGAGCCGGACACCGCCCGGCGAAAGGAAAGCGAAGGCGCCTCCTGCCGCCTCTGCTCCGTGGCAGGCATCCAAAAGCGCGTCAATAAGATAGGCGCTGTCGGCATCGGTAGGGTCCTGAATGCGTAGTGACAATTCACGTCCTCTTGGTGGATGAGAGGGACGCCGGATCGCCAGGCTGGATTCGGCGGAGTAAATCCCGCCGCATGGCTACATGATGGCTACATGGCGCCCAGAAACAACAAAGCCCAACCGGGCGGGCTGGGCTAAGTGCTTGATTTCATTGGTGCCGAAGAGAGGAATCGAACCCCCGACCTTCTCATTACGAATGAGCTGCTCTACCGACTGAGCTACTTCGGCAACAAGTTCCTGTGAACTGGAACAGCCCGCAATACTAGCAGTGTTTTTCCGGCTTGGGAAGCCCTTTTGTGTCGCCGGTGCCATCCGGCGGCACGGTCCAGGCGGCGCCTGCTGCGCTTGCGGGAGATGAAAAAAGGGGCGCCAGCTGGCGCCCCGTCCTGTTGCCGGAAGGCGAGGCTCAGGCCTTGCCTTCGGTTTCGTGGTGGTAGCGGGTGACGCGTTCCACTTCGTTCTTCGAGCCCAGGATCACCGACACGCGCTGGTGCAGCTTCTCCGGCTGCACGTCCATGATGCGGATGTGGCCGTTGGTGGCGGCGCCGCCGGCCTGCTCGACCAGCATCGCCATCGGGTTGGCTTCATACATCAGGCGCAGCTTGCCCGCCTTTTCCGGCTCGCGCTTGTCCCACGGATACATGAAGACGCCGCCGCGGGTCAGGATGCGGTGCACGTCGGCGACCATCGAAGCGACCCAGCGCATGTTGAAGTTCTTGCCGCGCGGGCCTTCGTTGCCGGCCAGGCATTCGTCGATGTACTTGCGCACCGGCGGGGCCCAGTGGCGCATGTTCGACATGTTGATGGCGAATTCCTTGGTGTCTTCCGGAATCATCAGGTTGGACTGGGTCAGCACGAAGCTGCCGGCCTCGCGGTCCAGCGTGAACACGTGCACGCCGTTGCCGACGGTCAGCACCAGCGTGGTCTGCGGGCCGTAGACGGCGTAGCCCGCGGCGACCTGGTGGGTGCCGGGCTGCAGGAAGTCGGCCTCGGTCACGGTCTGCCCGGGCTTGGGCATGTGCAGCACCGAGAAGATGGTGCCGATCGACACGTTGACGTCGATGTTGGACGAGCCGTCGAGCGGGTCAAACATCAGCAGGTATTCGCCCTTCGGGTAGCGGTTGGGAATCTCGTAGAACGATTCCATTTCCTCCGACGCCATCGCGGCGAGGTGGCCGCCCCATTCGTTGGCGTCGAGCAGCACTTCGTTGGCGATCACGTCCAGCTTCTGCTGGGTCTCGCCCTGGACGTTGCCGGTGCCGGCCGAGCCCAGCACGCCGGCGAGGGCGCCCTTGTTGACGGCGTTGGAAATGGCCTTGCAGGCGCGCGCGACCACTTCAATCAGCAGCCGCAGTTCGGGCTGGATCGTGTTGTGCTTGCGCTGCTCCTCGACCAGGTAGCGGGTGAGGCTGATGCGAGTCATGGTTGGTTCTCCTTGGATGGCCGCAATTCTACATGCCCGGCCGGCCCTGGCCGGGCAAAGGGGCGTTGCGGGGCCTCCCTGATGTGCTCATGGGTTCAGGCGGCCAGCGCCTTGCCGACGATCTCCCTGACGTCGCGCGACAGCGTGGTGCTGGCGGCGACGCGCTCCAGCTCGGCGCGCATGCGGCCGCGCAGCGTCAGCTCGTATTTCTGCCAGCGGTCCATCACCCGCGCCAGGCGCGCGGCCACTTGCGGGTTGATGGCGTCGAGCGCCAGCACCTGGTCCGCCCAGAAACGGTAGCCCGAGCCGTCTTCGGCATGGAACTGCGCCGGGTTACCGGAGCAGAAGCTGAAGATCAGCGAGCGTGCGCGGTTGGGGTTGCGCAGGTTGAACGCCGGGTGCTCCATCAGCCTGAGCACGGTGTCGATGGTGCGCTTGCCGGCGTGCGGCCCCCCCGGTCGTGGCCCCACGCTGCCGCGCTGCATGCCCTGCAGCGAGAACCATTTGTCGATCACCAGAGCGTCGTCCTCAAAGCGCTCGTAGAAATCGGTGAGTGCATGCTCGCGCCCGGGCGCGAAGCTGTTCACCAGCGCCGACAGCGCGGCGAAGCGGTCGGTCATGTTGTCGGCGGCCTGGTACTGCTTGTCGGCCAGGGCGTGCATGTCGGCGTCGCCACTGTCGGCCAGGTAGCCGAGCGCAAGGTTGCGCAGCGCGCGCCTGGCGGCGGAGGCGGCATCCGGGGAGTAGGCGCCGGGCGTGGCGTTGGCCTCGTAGGCGGCCAGCCAGTCGGCCTTGAGCGCGCGGGCCAGACCTTCGCGCATGAACTGGCGGGCGCGGTGGATGGCGGCGGGATCGGCCACGCCCATGCGCTCGGCCAGGTAGGCTTCGGCGGGCAGCACCAGCGCCTGCTCGCGGAAGGCGGGGTTGAGCGTGTCGTCAGTCAGCACGGCGCGCATGGCCTGGACCAGCGCCGGGTCGAGCTTGAGTTCGCGGCCGGCCTGCACGTCGGCGACCAGCTGCAGCAGCGCGCGCGTCGCCAGGCGCTGGCCGGCTTCCCAGCGGTTGAAGGCGTCGCTGTCGTGCGCCAGCAGGAAGGTCAGCTGCGCGTCGGTGTACTCGGCATCGACGATTACCGGCGCGGAGAAATTGCGCAGCAGCGACGGCAGCGGTGCCTCCGCGCCGCGCGGCAGGTTGATAAAGCGGAAGGCCTGCTCGGCCTGCGTGAAGTCGAGCACGCGCGTGGTCGCGCCGGGCGCGCTTTCGCCCTCGAGCTGCAGCGGCAGGTCCTTGCCGTCGGCGCCGAGCAGGCCGAGCGCGAACGGGATGTGGAAGGGTTGTTTCTCGGGCGTGCCGGCGCGGGTCTCGATGCCAACCTTGGGGCAACGCTGCGTCAGCGTCAGCATCAGGCTGCCGTCGTCGCCGTTCCAGACGGTGCGGGCGGTCACCACCGGCGTGCCGGCCTGGCTGTACCAGAGTCCGAACTGCGTCAGGTCGCGGCCATTGGCATCGGCCATTGCCGCGCGGAAGTCGTCGCAGGTGACGGCCTGGCCGTCATGGCGCTCGAAGTACAGGTCCATGCCCTTGCGGAAGCCATCGCGGCCCAGCAGGGTCTGGTACATGCGCACGACCTCGGCGCCTTTCTCGTACACCGTGACGGTGTAGAAGTTGTTGATCTCCTCATAGCTGTCGGGGCGCACCGGGTGCGCCATCGGACCGGCGTCCTCGGGGAACTGCACCTGGCGCAGCACGCGTACGTCTTCGATGCGCTTGACCGCGCGGCCGGATTCCGAGCCCATCATGTCGGCGGAGAATTCCTGGTCGCGGAACACCGTCAGGCCTTCCTTCAGCGACAGCTGGAACCAGTCGCGGCAGGTCACGCGGTTGCCGGTCCAGTTGTGGAAGTACTCGTGGCCGACCACAGCCTCGATATTGGCAAAGTCCGTGTCGGTGGCGGTTTCGGCATTGGCCAGCACGTACTTGGTGTTGAAGATGTTCAGGCCCTTGTTCTCCATCGCGCCCATGTTGAAGTCGCCGACGGCGACGATCATGAAGCGGTCGAGATCGAGTTCCAGGCCGAAGCGCTGTTCATCCCAGCGGATCGAATGGACCAGCGAATCCATCGCGTGGCGGGTCTTTTCCAGGTCGCGCGCCTCGACCCATACCTGCAGCAGCTTGTCCTTGCCGGAGGCGGACTGGATCTTTTCCTCGATGCATTCCAGCTTGCCGGCCACCAGCGCGAACAGGTACGACGGCTTGCGGAACGGGTCTTCCCATACAGCTTCATGGCGGCCGTCGGACAGGTCCTGCTTGCTGACCAGGTTGCCGTTGGACAGCAGCACCGGGTAGGCGTCGCGATTGGCACGCAGCGTGACGCGGAAGGTCGCCATCACGTCAGGGCGGTCGAGGAAGTAGGTGATGCGGCGGAAGCCCTCGGCTTCGCACTGGGTGAAGAAGTTGCCGTTGGACACGTACAGGCCCGACAGCGTGGTATTGGCCGCGGGCTGGCACGCGGTGATGATCTCGAGCGAGCCCTGCGCGGGCAGCCCGGGGAGGGTCAGCGTGCCGGCGTCCTGGGTGGCGTTGGCCACCGGCTTGCCATCCAGGCTGACGCCGACCAGTTCGAGTTCGTCGCCGCACAGCACCAGCGGCGCGTCGGCGGCGGCGCCGGGCTGGCGCGCGAAACGCAGCGTGCTGGTGACGATGGTGCGCTGGGGATCGAGATCGAGCACCAGCTCGGCATGGTCGATGGCGAACGGGGGCGCGGTATAGTCCTTGCGATAGACGGTAACGGGCGTGTCGGTGCGCAGCATGGAGAGATCCTGTCTTCGGAAGACCGTTGGGGAGGGTGCCATGCGCGCGGGCGAAGCATGGCGCCGAAGTCCTCATTGTAGCCAAGGGGGTGGCGGGGTATCGTCCGCCGCCGCACCCGGGCCGGCGGGAATTCCGCCGGTGCCGCGTGGTCTCAGCGACACGCGGGACGATTTCGAGCGTGTGGAAAGCGAGGTGGCACTATGTGGCAGCGCGCAGGCGGTGTCGGCAATGAAAAAGAACGAAGCGGTCGGTCCACGGGATTCCCGGGGCTTTGGGGCGCGCTGTCGCTGCTTGCGGCGCTGGTGCTGACTGGATGCGCCAGCACCGTGGTGACCGATGTCACCGCCTTCAGCCAGCCCGGCTGGCAGAACGATGCGCCGCACACCTACAGCTTCGAACGCACCCCGGAACAGGCGGCGCAGCTGGACCGTCAGACCTACGAGCAATGGCTGGCCGCGGCGCTGTCTGGCGTTGGCTATGAGCAGGTCCCCGAGAAGCAGGCGCACTACCGCATCAGCATGGATTTCGACGCCGCGCCCGGCATCGTGCGCGTGGCCGAGACGGTCTATCCCGATCCCTGGTACGGCCCATGGGGGCCATATTGGGGACCGTACTGGGGTCCGGGCTATTACCGCCCATGGGGGCCGTGGGGTCCGTGGGGTCCAGGCTACTGGCCGCCGCAGACGGTGGTGCGCGACGTGACGGTGCTGTTCTCGAGCCTGCGTGTCTATTTCAGGGATGCTGCCAGCGGCAAGCGCGTCTACCAGGTCACGGCGCAGAACCAGACCGAGAACGGCAGCCTGCCAGCGACGATGCCATACCTGATCCGCAGCGCCTTCGCGGGCTTCCCGGGGAACAGTGGACAGCCGCGGCGGGTCGAGCTGGAAGTCGAGAAGCCGCAGAAATAAGGCTGCGTGCAAATGCGTGCAGGAGCATGCCTCTGGCGTTCATTGCATACCCATTGGTAAAAGCTGTTTAACTGGAACATTCCGCCCAAAATACGGCTTTCGGACTGGCTTTGGTGGCACTTTGCACGATGCCGGGGCTAGAATAACTGCTCGATTTTTCCGGCCTTGTGGTCGGAATCGCCAGTTTCGCTGCCAGGGTTTTTCTTCGCTGCCGGTCCTTTGTCCCGATTGCGGCTGATACGAATCATGGCGGGAGAAGGGCGCTTCCGGCACGGGCCACTTTCCGGACGAGCCAATGAGCAGCCAGAACAGCGGTGATGCACCGCAACATGCCCCGAACAGTCCTGAAGCGCAACTGCGCCTCGCTGCACTGGAATACCACCGCAGTCCCACCAAGGGAAAGATCCAGGTCACCGCGACCAAGGCGCTGTCCAACCAGCGCGACCTGTCGCTGGCGTACTCGCCGGGCGTAGCGTACGCCTGCGAGGAGATCGCCAAGGATCCCGCCACCGCCGCCGAATACACCTCGCGCGCCAACCTGGTGGCGGTGGTGACCAACGGCACCGCCGTGCTGGGCCTGGGCGACATTGGCCCGCTGGCCGGGAAGCCGGTGATGGAGGGCAAGGGCTGCCTGTTCAAGAAGTTCGCCGGCATCGACGTGTTCGACATCGAGCTCGACGCGCGCGACCCGGACAAGATCGTCGAGATCGTCGCCGCGCTCGAGCCCACGCTGGGCGGCGTGAACCTGGAAGACATCAAGGCGCCGGAGTGCTTCTACATCGAGCAGAAGCTGCGCGAGCGCATGAACATTCCCGTCTTCCACGATGACCAGCACGGCACCGCCATCATCTCGGCGGCGGCGCTGCTGAACGGCCTGAAGGTGGTAGGCAAGGATATCGCCGAGGTCAAGCTGGCGGTGTCGGGCGCCGGCGCCGCGGCGATCGCCTGCCTGGACACGATGGTGAGCCTGGGCGTGAAGCGCGAGAACGTCTCGGTGGTGGACTCCAAGGGCGTGATCTACGTTGGCCGCGACGCCAACATGGAAGCCAACAAGGCCCGCTACGCGCAGGACACCTCGGCGCGCACGCTGGCCGACATCGTCAAGGGCGCGGATGTCTTCCTGGGCTGCTCGACCGCCGGCGTGCTCACCGGCGACATGGTCAAGACCATGGCCGACAAGCCCATCATCCTGGCGCTGGCCAACCCCGAGCCGGAAATCCGCCCGGAAGTGGCCAAGGCCGCGCGCCCGGACTGCATCATCGCGACCGGCCGTTCGGACTACCCGAACCAGGTCAACAATGTGCTGTGCTTCCCGTACATCTTCCGCGGCGCGCTCGATTGCGGCGCGACCAAGATCACGGAAGCGATGAAGCTGGCCTGCGTGAAGGCGATCGCCGAGCTGGCCGAAGCCGAGCTGAACGATGCCGTGGCCGCCGCCTACGGTGGCCGCGAGCTGAAGTTCGGCCCCGACTACATCATCCCGACGCCGTTCGACCAGCGCCTGATCGAGAAGATCGCGCCGGCGGTGGCCAAGGCCGCTGAAGAGTCCGGCGTGGCCACGCGCCCGATCCAGGACCTGGAGGCGTATCGCCAGCAGCTCTCGACCTACGTCTACCACACCGGCCTGATCATGAAGCCGGTGTTCTCGGCCGCCAAGGCAGCGCCCAAGCGCGTCGCCTACGCCGAGGGCGAGGAAGAGCGCGTGCTGCGCGCGGTGCAGAGCGTGGTCGACGAAGGCCTGGCACGCCCGACCCTGATCGGCCGTCCGCACGTGATCCAGATGCGCATCGAGAAGGCCGGCCTGCGTCTGAAGGCCGGCGTGGACTTCGACCTGGTCAACCCGGAAGAAGACCCGCGCTACCGCGCCTACCACGAGGCCTACCACGCGCTGCGCGGCCGCGACGGCGTCACGCCGGACATGGCCAAGGTGGCGCTGCGCCGTTCCAACACGCTGATCGGCACCATGCTGATGCACATGGGCGACGCCGACGCGCTGCTGTGCGGCACCGTGGGCCGCTTCGAGGCGCACCTGGAGCATGTGCGCGACGTGATCGGCCTGGCGCCGGGTGCCAAGGTGTTCGCGGCGATGAACGCGCTGATGCTGGAAAAGCACACGCTGTTCATCACCGACACCTTCGTCAATGATGATCCCACCGCGGAAGAACTGGCCGCGATCGCGCAGCTGGCCGCCGAGGAGATCAGGCGCTTCGGGCTGCATCCCAAGGCCGCGCTGATGTCGCACTCGATGTTCGGCTCCTCGACCCGCCCGTCGGCGCGCAAGATGCGCGAGGCTGCCGCGATCCTGGCCAATGCGGCACCGCACCTGGAAGTGGAGGGCGAGATGCAGGGCGACGCCGCACTGGACGAGGACGTGCGCCGCCACTTCCTGCCGTCGACCCAACTGGCCGGCAGCGCCAACCTGCTGGTGATGCCGACGCTGGACGCCGCCAATATCGCCTTCAACCTGCTCAAGATCACGGGCGGGCAGGGTGTGACCGTTGGCCCGATCCTGCTGGGTGCGGCTAAGCCGGTGCACATCCTGAACCCGCAGGCGACCGCGCGCCGCATCGTCAACATGACGGCGGTGGCGGTGGCGGAGTGCAATGCCATTCGCTGATGTGCGGAGAGGGTAGTTGCCTGGCGTAGCGCCAGGATGCAAAAAGCCGGGTCGATGACCCGGCTTTTTGCTTGTTGCTGCCTTGCCGCGCGGTACGCGCAGCAGGCATTCGGTGCGGTGGCTATTGCAGCACGTTGTACTGCTCGCGCATGACCACGATGATGGACTTGGCCGCGGCCAGCTGGGTGTCGAGGTTTTCGACGTACTCCTGTCGGAAATCGACCTCGGCGCTCCAGTTGCATCCGGTATGGTCAGGCTGGTGCATTCGCACCGCGTGCAGTTCGCATTCGCCGCACTCGGGGTTGTTGTCGAGGCACTGGTTCAGGATGGCCATCAATTCGGATCGCGTCTTCGCATATCGCCGCATGAGTCACCTCTCTGGGATGGAGTTTTGAGGCCTGGAACACCAATCTAGGTAGCGCCAGTGAGTGCTTCCAATTGAATCCCCCTATGGGGCGAAGGCTTCCGATCCGCCGCTGGCTTGGCATCTAATGGCGCAGCGCAGCATTCCGTGATGTTTTCCTGCTGCAAGTGACTGGTGCAGGTGCAATAAAAAGCCCGCCGGAAAGGCGGGCTTCAGGACACCAGGTGAGACGGTTACGCCATCAGAACTTGTGGCGCACGCCCACGCCGAAGGTATCGCCGTGCTCGATGCCGGTGATCTTGTCGTAGTAGTAGGCGGCGTACACGTCGGTACGCTTGGACAGGTTGTAGTCGTAGGCCACGGCGAAGGTGTTGCGCTTGAAGTCGCCCAGCGAGTTGTCGACCTTGCCGTAGGCGTAGGAGGCCAGCAGGCTGCCGGCGCCGATGGGCACGGAGGCGCCGAACTGGCCGTCGATGTGCTTGGTGTCGCCGGACGGCGCGGTGGTGGCGCGGGTCTTGATGTACTGGCCCTGCGCGAACAGCTTGACCACCTTGAAGTCATAGGACAGGCCGAGCTGGGCGGCGTCCTGGCGCGACAGGCCGGCGTCGGACATGTCGGTCGGCACGTTGTTGAAGCGCACCTGCTGGTAGGCAACGGTGGCCGCGAACGGGCCGCTGAAGTACATCAGGTTGCCGCCCCACTTGTTCTTGCCGTTGGCACCGGCTTGCTCGCCGAACGAGTAGATGAAGTTGGCGGTCAGCCCACCGAAGTTCGGCGTGGAGTACAGCACCGAATTGTTCCAGCCCGAGTCGCCGATGATGCCCGGATCCACCACCGCGCCGCTGGTCGCGCCGAAGTACGTGTGGAAGATCGTCGGCGAGAAGACGTACGAGTCGATCAGCGGGTTGAACAGGATGGTCGACACGAAGTACGGCGTGGTGTTGCGTCCCAGCTTGATCGTGCCGGCCTTGTCGTTCTGCAGGCCGACGTAGGCATTGCGGCTGAACATCGAGTCGCCGGTGAAGCGGCCGCTGTTGCCGCTGTCGGTGCGGAAGAAGCCGTTCAGGTCGAACAGGGCCTTGGTGCCGCCGCCCAGGTCTTCAGTGCCCTTGATACCCCAGTAAGACGTCTGCATCCCGCCCGAATTTGCGACCCATGCACGCTCGCCTACACCCGGGCTCTTGACCGCACCGACGAACATGTCGGCCTGGCCGTACAGCGTCACGCTGGACTGGGCCATGGCCGTGCCGGAAAGAAGGGTAGCCGCTACCGCCGCCAGCTTCATTGCCGGCTTGTACTGCTTCTGCATGTTTAGACCTCCGTGGTTTTGGATCCTGCTTGGAACGTTGTGTACTGGGTCCCTGTCGGGTTCTTTTAATGTCTTATATTCGTGCCGCCTGGCTCAGGCTCGGTGCGGTGTGGTGCTTCGGGTGCCGGCGGCATCGGGTACAGCGTTTTTTGTTATACAGGTGACGCTTTTTTTCTCAGGCGGATACTAAGTCGTCAAGTCGGAACTGCGCAATGCGATGGATCTGGTTGATGCAAGTTTGCAACTCTTCCTTCGGCGAGTTTTCTACGCGGCGCGCGAACTCCGCGATGATCCCGTGGCGGTCGTAGCCGCGCACGGCGAGGATGAACGGGAAGCCGAACTTCTGGTTGTACGTGGCGTTGAGCGCCTGCAGGCGATCGAATTCCTCAGGGGTGCACAGGTTCAGGCCGGCGCCGCTCTGCTCGCGCGTGGATTCGGCGGTAAGTTCGCCGCGCACCGCGGCCTTGCCGGCGAGCTCCGGGTGAGCGCGCACCAGCTTCAGTTGCGCGGCCTCGCCGGCTTCGTCCACGGCGCTGCGCAGCGCCTGCGCCAGCGCGGCCGCATCGGCAAAGGGCCGTTGCGTGGCAGCGGCCTCGGCGAACCACGGCGAATGTTCATAGATGCCGCCCAGCACCTGCACGAATTCCGCGACAGGCATGGTGTTGAGTTGGGCTAAGGTGTAGGTCTGGCTCATGCTGGATCCGGTTTACTTGCGAGCGTGTTACTTGGCGGGCGTGTAGGGGTGGGTCTCGGCCCAGTGCCGCGCGATGTCGACACGGCGGCAGATCCACACCTTGTCGTGGCCCTGCACGTAGTCGAGGAAGCGCTGCAGCGCGCGGAAGCGGCCGGGGCGGCC
>Ga0209025_1001815_pt1 | contig 25214 bp, 19 predicted proteins | sample AraplaMF_Col_mLB_FD_184256 | JGI IMG/M metagenome (GOLD analysis project Ga0209025, IMG submission 184256) | Arabidopsis root microbial communities from the University of North Carolina, USA - plate scrape MF_Col_mLB (SPAdes) (version 2) | ecosystem: Host-associated > Plants > Roots > Endosphere... | reverse complement strand
CTGTCGACCATCAGCTTGGCGATGCCCGGGTAGTTGAAGATGGTCTCGATGATGATGACGCCGCCCAGCAGGTAGGACAGGCTCAGCGCCACGGCATTGGCGATCGGGCCGATGGCGTTGGGCAGCGCGTGGAACAGCACCAGGCGGGTCGACGAGGCACCCTTGAGCCGCACCATCTCGATGTAGGGCGCCTGCAGCTGGTCGATCACCGCGGCGCGCGTCATGCGCAGCATCTGCGCCACGATCACGCAGCACAGTGTCAGCACCGGCATGGCCAGCGAACGCAGCACCTTGTCCCAGGATTCGTCATTGCCGACATAGGCCAGCGCCGGCAGCCAGCGCAGCTGGACCGCGAACAGCAACACCGCCAGCGTGGCGACCAGGAATTCGGGCACGGAGACCACTGCGACCGCGCCGAGGCTGACGCCGCGGTCGAACCAGGTGCCGCGATAGACCGCCGCGAGGATGCCGAGGCCCAGCGCCACCGGCACCGAGATCAGCGCGGTCAGGCCAGCCAGCAGCAACGAATTGGGCAGCCGGCTGCCGATGGCCTCCGACACCGGCATGTGGGTAGCCAGGGACTCGCCGGCATCGCCGGTCAGCAGGCCGCCCAGCCAGTGGGCGTAGCGCACCGGCGCCGGCACGTCCAGGCCCATCTGGCTGCGCAGCGCGGCCAGGGCTTCGGGGGTGGCGTCTTGCCCGAGCTGTTCCTGGGCGGCGTCGCCGGGCAGTACTGCCGTAATCGCGAAGACGATGGCCGAGACGGCCAGCAGAGAGATCAACGCCAGCCCGACACGCCGCGCCAGCAGACGCAAGATGAACAGGTTCATGAAGGTCTCCTCGTAGGTCGGCCGAGCCTGCCGGATCATCGCTGACAGCCGGCGTGCCTTGACGTAGGGTGCGTGTGCGCTGCCGGCGGCGGGCAAGCCCTCGCACGGCTTCTCAAGTCAACCCATCACCGTCTTCTGGGTATTGAAGCATGTGTCACTGACGAATTTGCGGGGTATTCCGGACGATGACAGTGAAAGCTGCGGTTTCGGGTGTATGGTTCGGCATTGAATGCCATGTGCACGATAAGGGTGCCTGTGCACCGCAACAATCTTGGGGAATACCCTATCCAACAGATCGTCCGGGCGCGCCCCGATTGCCCTCGCCGGATCGGACCGGGACAATGTGATGCAGTCATTCCAGGCTTGAAAGACCATGTCCGCGCCAATCAAACTTGATCGCCTCGACCTTCGGATTCTTGCCCACCTGCAAAAAAACGGCCGGATAACCAACGTCGACCTTGCCGATTCAGTGGGTCTGTCGGCAAGCCCTTGCCTGATTCGCGTCAAACGGCTCGAGCAGGCGGGTTATATCGGCGGATACAGCGCCGATATTCGGCTGGATAAGCTCGGCGACATTCTTACGGTGTTTACGGAGGTCACATTGGAGGACCACCATCGCGAGGATTTCGTGCGCTTCGAGAGGGCGGTGAGCGCTGTGGACGAGATTATCGAATGCCACCTGGTCAGTGGCGGCTACGATTACTTGCTGAAGTTCATCACCCGTGGTGTCAGCCACTACCAGGAACTGATGGAAAGTCTGTTGGAACGGAATATCGGGATCGAGAAGTACTTCAGCTTCATCGTGATCAAGTCGCCTTTCGTGAAGACTCACTATCCGATCGAAAAGCTGTTCCCTTCCACCTGAGCGGTATCAGGTTGCAGGAGGCGGATGCGCGCACATCACCCCTACTCCGAGCGGCTACACAGAAATTAGAAAACCGGTGCAAGCCGCGCGGAAGCGCAATCAGTTGGCCACTTCGATCGGTACCCGAGGTGCGACGGCGCACATCAGCTCGTAGCCGATGGTCCCCGCGGCCGCGGCGACACTGTCGATGGGAACGTGCCGGCCCCATAACTCGACGGGGGTGCCGATAGTCGCCTCGGGGCAGTCCGTGAGGTCGACGGCTAGCATATCCATGGAAATGCGGCCCACCGTGCGAGTCAAGCGCGTTCCAACGCGCACGGGGGAAAAGTGATCGCCATGCGAAGAACTCGTGCGCGGGTAACCATCCGCGTAGCCGCACGCCACAATGCCAATGCGTTGGCGACGCGACGCCACATAGTGCGATCCGTAGCCTACGGCCTGGCCCGGCTGAATCTCCTGTACGGCCAGTATCTTGCTCGCCAGCGTCTGCGCTGCCTGCAGGCCGGATTCCGTTATGTCATCGGGCCGGCCCGATGGCGACGCACCATATAGCAGGATCCCGGCGCGTACCCAGTCGGCGTGGCAATCCGCATGCCACAACGTTGCTGCGGAGTTCGCCACCGATATCTCGCCGGGCAACCCCAGCGTAGCGGCACGGAAAACCGCCAGCTGATCGGCGGTGCCCGTCGGCGCGTCCGCATCCGAGAAATGGGTCGCGTGGGTGACTGACTTCACCGCGGGAATGTTGCGCAGCCGTTGCCAGGCCGCCCGGTAGTCGCTCGGGCAAAAGCCAAGCCGGTTCATGCCCGAATTCAGCTTCAGGCAGACATCGAGCGACTGTGGAGGCAGTTGCGCGCTGCGCGAGGCAAGCTCCAGCATTCGCAACTGGTCTTCGCAATGTACCGCGGTGCTCAGCCGCAATGACGCGAGAAGCGGAATATCGCTTTCATCGAAGAATCCTTCCAGCAGCAAGATGGGCTTGCGCCAGCCAAGGTCCCGCAGCAATGCTGCCTCGTTCAGGTCCAGCAGCGCGCAACCGTCGGCATCGGCCAGCGCAGGGTAGACCCGGCCAATGCCATGGCCGTAGGCATTGGCTTTTACCACGGCCCACACCTTCGATGCGGGCGCGGCGCGCCGCGCCACGGCGAGGTTGTTGGCGAGCGCCGACAGGTGGATGGTCACGGAAATGGGGCGGGGCATGCTTGGGGCGAAATTTGTGCTGCGGTGTTGCCTGTGGCGGGCTCGGCACGCGTCATGACGGAGAAATAACTGCCGTGGGATCTTCCCTTGGGCATGCTCGCTATCGTATCGGCAGCTATCTAGTCGATGGTGCTGAATTGTTTGGCGAAATCAGCAAAAAATCCTAAACCGCGTGCACGGCTGGTGTCGCTGGACTTGCGCTGATTGGCCGTCCCGGGAGCGACAAATAAACAAAGCCGGTCCACCTGAAGCGGTGGACGGCCTTATTAGGGCTGCTGGCAAACCTTAATGCAGCCGCGTCCCCGCACCCAGCCAGCGCTCGAGCCCATGCGATATCGAGATCGCCAGGGCCCGGCGCCAGCCGTTAATCGAGACGATGTGGCGACGATAAATGGCATTGTGTAGCAGGCCAGCCAGACGTCCCTCCACATACCAGCCCGAAATACCCTTGACCGAGGCCAGCGAACCGACCGCCAGGCCACCCGCCAGCGAAATCAGCGATCCATAGTCCCGGAAGACAAAGGGCCGTACCGGCTTGCCCGCCAGATGCCGCGGCACCGCGTCCGCCAGATACAGGGCTTGCTGGAAGGCGACCTGTGCCCGCGTGGGGAGCTCCTTTGCCGCATTGGCGGGCCGGCAGCTGGCGCAATCGCCGATCGCGAAGACGTCTTCGTCATCCAGGCACTGAAGTGTAGGGCCCACGCGGGCCTGTCCCTTCTCATTGACAGCCAGGCCAAACGACGCGACCAGCGCCGGCGCAGCGACGCCAGCGGCCCAGACGACGACGTCCGCATCGACCGCCTCGGTGCCATTAAGCGTGAGTCCTTGCGGCGTGACCGCAGTCACGCGCTGCCCGGTGGCGATGCCGATGTTCTGCTTGGCGAGTTGCCGTGCCACCCGGGCCGCAAGCTCGCCATCCATCCCTGGCAGGAGACTCGGAGCCGCTTCGAGCACGGCAATATCCACGTCACGGCAAGGGTCGAGCTGATGGACGCCATAGCGGTTCAGCAGGTAGGAGGTGCGGCGCAATTGCGCGGCTAGCTGGACGCCGGTCGCTCCACCACCCACGATAGCCACCCGCACCTTGTTTGCCTCGCTGTTGGGCGACAACGCGGCGGCTGATTTGCGGCGCAGGGCGGCGTGCAGGCGCTCGCGCACGCGCTCAGCGCCGCTGACGCTGTCCAACGCCAGCGCATGTTCGCGTGCACCGGTCACGCCGAAGTACTGCGTAACACCGCCGATCGCGAGCACTAGTTTGTCATATGCCAGCTCCCGGAGGCGCGCGCCGGACGTATCTGCTTCGCCGCCGGGGGTCAGGGAGATCACGCGGTGCGACCGGTCCACGGAAACGAGGTCCCCCTGTATGAACTCGAAATGATTGCGTTCGGCCTGTAGCGCGAAGGAGGTGTAGTGAACGGTCGGCTCGACCGTTCCGGCGGCCACCTCATGCAACAGCGGCTTCCAGAGATGCGTCGGGCTGCGGTCTACCAGGATCACCCTGGCGCGCCGGCGTTTCCCTAACGTGCGCCCCAGTCCAATGGCGAGTTGCAAACCGGCGGCGCCACCGCCAACAACGACGATTGTATTCATATTGGTCTTCCGAAGTCAGCTAAGGAGCGGCGGAGGGAGCCGTGCGCGGTGCACCTCGAGAACGTGTATCGCGCGTCGGCCATGCCTCTCTACCGTTGTCGTTCCGCCTTGCGAATGCACCGTCATGCGCGTTGGGTCTTTCCACCTGCATGCCGAGGCGACGCGCGATTTCGTTACAGCGCTTCGATGCCGTCACCAGCGACGCATGTTGTGGCGGTACGCCCGTCGTGCGCAAGATCAGGCGATACAACTCGTCTTCCGACTGGTGCCCGGACAGGGCGTCTGCGGTGGCCACAACTGAAAACCGGTCGACCCAGTCTGGCCCCAGCGTTGATTCCATCAATGCGCAGACCATCCTGGACGAGAGCCTGGAGCCCAGTGCAAGGCGCACCCCGTCGAGCGCGGCGTCTTCCATCCGGGCAAGCGCCTGTGCTTCGATCCCAAACCAACCCTGAGCGCACGCGGCGATGAAGCGCTTCTCATACGCCAGTTGCGCGGCCTCCGCGTGCTCCCGCACCGTTTCGCTGTTTGCCGAACCTGTCGTCAGGCGAAGTTCGCTGAAAGCGTGTGCGACATCTTGCACTGACGTGGCAGCTTGCCGAGCGCATGAGGCTCGCCACGCTTCGCCGCGCTCTTCTTTGGGTTGGCCTTGGTGTGGATCGTCAAGCCGGGACATGACGTCGTCCAGTGCGAATACAAGCAGTTCAGGTGACATTGCCGTTCTCTCTTCTAAGAGCCTTCAATCTAGGGGGTGGCGTGGATTGCGTTTCCATGCTGCCCACTATAAGGTAGCGGGCCCATACGAAAAAATTGATAATCAAAACCGACCCATTGGTTTTTTGATATGAATCGATCCACCACGTTCCGGCAACTGAATGCCATCGATGCTGTTGCACGCCTGGGCGGTGTCTCGCGGGCGGCTGAAGAATTGCACCTGACGCAGCCGACGGTGTCATTGCAGTTGCGTCTTCTGGAGCAAGCGACCGGTACGCCGCTCGTGCAAAGGGTCGGCCGAGGGATGCAGCTGACGCCTGCCGGTGAGGTCATCGCCGGCTATGCCGGCCAGATGCTGCGCTTGTGGCGCGATGCGGTCGAAGAAGTCGCCGCGCTCAAAGGGGACCAGGCCGGTACGCTGCGGGTTGGGGCGATTACGACGGCAGAGTACCTGTTGCCGCCGATGCTGGTGGCATTCACCGGGCAACGCCCCGAGGTCAAGATCAAGCTCAGTGTAGGCAATCGCGAGGAGATCATCCGCATGCTGGCCATGCACGAAATCGACCTTGCCATCATTGGCCGGCCCCCCAGCGACGTGCGCACCCACGCGACGCCATTTGCCAAGCACCCCATGGCGTTCATCGCCGCGCCGGATCATCCGCTGATGTCACGCAGGAATCTTTCTCTGAAAGACTTGCTGAACGCCAACTTGCTGGTGCGGGAGAGGGGGTCTGGCACGCGCAATACGGTGGAGCGCCTTTTCAAGGAGGCGGGGCACCGCTTGCCCCTGGGTTCCGAGCTATCAAGCAATGCCGCCATCAAGCGCATGGTGGCGGCAGGGCTGGGTGTTGCCTTCCTCTCGCTGCATGCCTGCACGCTGGAATTCCAGGCAGGGCTGATCGGGCTGCTGCCACTCAAGGACAACCCGATTGAGCGCGACTGGTATGTCCTGAACCTTCCCGGCGTGCGAATTCCACGTGTTGCCATGGCGTTTCGAGCGTTTCTGATTGAACATGGCCAGGCGGAGATTACGCGCCAGCTCGAAACATTCGACGGGATACTCAGCCGTCTGCATACGAGATCTTCCCGTCGGCGCAAGGGCAAGGCGTCCACGCCTCGCGGCTAATCCCACGGTCGCCGGGAGAACGGCGAGTGCTCAGGGGCTCCAACAATCTGCTCGTAAGCCACGCCAAAACGCAGTAACTGCCGTATCTTGCACTGCGATCGGCACAATCATCGGTGCGAATGCTCTTAAGCTTTGACCGAGGGGCGTGCGCACCGCGGCGTGGGAAACCGGCATCCCGGGACCTGCGCCGGAGCGTGACCGTCGGCTGATGGGGAAGCGATCATGCAAGAACTAAGGACTTTCGAACTGGACGAGCCCCGGGCAAACCGTCAGCTGGCGAGCCGGCTACAGACAGACCATCTGTGCGGTGGCGGGCAAGCTTTGGGTGACAGTCGAGGGCGATCCCAACGATATCTGGCTAGAGCCGGGGACCGATCTGGCACTGCCTGAGGGGTATGGCGTGTGGCTGTCGGGCGACGGGCCGCGCGCTCGCTTTAACCTGTGGCAAACCTCGGCGCCGCGTTCGCTGCGTCGGCTTGGGGCGTGGCTGCGTGTGATGCGGCATCGTGTGGGAGAACACAGCACGGATGCGTTAGGGGAGTGTCCGCGTATGCGGGCGCTGTGCCGATGAGTCTCGCACGCTGCCGGTATTCTTTGTTCTCTCCCGCGCGCGGGAGAGGGCGGCGGTGAGCCAGGATGACAACCACCGCAGGTGGCGCCACCCCATATGGCGTGTGGCGGCGAGCGGAGGGCTGACCGGCGAGGTCTCGGGGGCTCTTGAATGCAGCTACCGGCGATCCGCGATGGAAGGGAAATGATCGGTGTCTCCCACATCGAACACGCCCCGGAACGGCGTGCTCTAACCGTCCGAGGCCGTGGCCAGTCGCACCGCGTCCCTTTGATGGGGGGCATTCGGCGGCTGGCTTGGAGGACTCGCTGGAAAGTACTCCATCACGGTCAAGCAGCTTTGGACGCACGGTGATCTCGGTCCGATGCGGACCCTGACACAAGGAAAATGGCTACTGTTTCCGCCAGTGCCGCTCGAGAGCTTGGAGCGTCTCTCACAGCTGACCCATGTGAGCGTGGCTCGCCTGAGAGCCATGCAGACCCCAATCGGCTGGATCTATGAAAGACGCTTCTTACGGTATTGCTATCGCTGTTTGATCCCGAATCGTGCCGATGTCTGTTCCCCGTTCTGGAAACGCGAGTGGCTGGATCCGAGCTTTTCAACGTGCGCGGAACATCCCGGCAAGCTCGAAACGACTTGGTGCTGGCAACTTTAATGAGCTGCTTCGCAGAGCGTGAAGAGTACTAAAGATGCTACGTTAGGGGCTGAGAACGAAGCTATATCAATAAGTAACTTATGAATTTTTGTGTGGACGTCCGTATCAACATTGCGACGATTTTTCGAGTAGTAATCCTGGCACTTTGGTGAGGCGCGGAGTAATTATGAAACGATCGCGGGTCCTTCACTTCGTGTCATCTTTACTACTTTTCGCTCTGACTATTGCGACTTCGCTCTGGTTGACTAAAAGGAGCGTTAGCGGGAAACATGCCTGAATAAGGCTACAATCACAGTCGAGAACCGAATACGAGGTGGCCTTGGCCGTAGAGTGAGAGTAGTCGAACGAACAGGGACACGATTTCTCCGAACCACGGAAGTAAAGATGATACTTTCTGCGTGATTAAGTGCGCAGATCAACATTACTACGCCGGGGTATCACGATTACGGGTCTCCCGCACTTTGTGTGACGGCCGAGTCGAGGGCTTGATTTCCGGCCGGTTTGGCCGTACGTTGATCGTTACCATGAGGCAAGTTCTCGGTGGGATCGAACGTATTCTCGCCCGTGTGGGGAAGCGCTTCGTCTCCAGCGAAGTGCGAGGGGAGACCATTACTGTCGAAGCTTGCAGTACGGTTCGCGCGGCACCTTGTCCTGCCTGCCATCGTTGGAGTCACCGACTCCACGGCCGCTATGTGCGTAGACTGGAAGAACGTCCGGTGCTCGAGCAGCGGGTCGTTCTCGCTATTGAGGTGCGTCGCTTCAAATGTACGAACGCCAATTGTCCCCGTCGTACGTTTGCCGAGAACATCCACGCCTTGGCCGGTCGGTATCAACGTCGTACGCGATCGCAAGCTCGAGCGCTACACGCGCTGGGCCACGCCCTCGGTGGTGAGGCGGCGGCCCGGCTTGCTGACTTATTGGGCTTGCGCACGAGTGCCGACACCGTGCTGCGGGAATTGCGCAGAGTATCTGAGCACAAGCGCGAACCATCACCGCGGGTCGTCGGCATCGATGACTGGGCGATCGCGCGCGGCCACCAGTACGGAACAATCATAGTCGACCTGGAGCGACGTGAGCCGATCGAAGTGTTCGCCGGTAGGGACGCCATTGCGGTGGCTGCGTGGATGCGTGTGCACCCATCGATCGAGATCGTCGCCAGGGACCGGGCCGGGGCCTACTCTGAGGCGGTCGACCTCGCGCTGCCGGCAGCCAAGCAAGTCTCGGATCGCTGGCATCTGCTGAGCAATTTGCGCGACAACGTCGAGAGGCTGCTTTACCGACTCGGGCCACAACTGCGCCAAGCCGCGCAGCAAATCGAGGTCGGTAGGGTTACCCTGGGCCGGCGGGGCGGCGGGCTAAGCCGCTTCAACTCACTCCGGTCATGGCAGCGGCTGAGCGATCAGAGACGCGCCACGAGACTGGCGCTGTACGAGCGGGTGATGGCGCTACGTGCCCAAGGTTGCACGATAAGAGGAATCGCGCGCGAATTCTCAATGAGCAGTGCAACCGTGCTGAAGTTCGTCCACGCGGGGGCATTCCCCGAGCGCGCGCCGAAGGCGCGGGGTCCGACGCCGTTGGATCGCTATCGCGACTATATCGAGGAACGAGTCGCTCAGGGCTGTCGCTTTCCTGAGCTAATCTGGCTAGAACTCAAGCAGCGAGGCTATAAGGGCAGTCGTGCTTCCGTGCAGAGTTGCGTGACCCGGCTTCTCTTTCCGCAGGGCAAGGCACCGCTTGTCCAAGTACCCGCGCGTACGATGCCGATTCCGTCGGCCCGGCGCGTGTTCGGATGGCTTGTCGGATGGAAGAACCTCGCCGTCGAGGAGCCAAAGAGCGCGGACCACGAGCGCTTCGTGCAGGCGCTGTGCAAGATCGAACCAGTGGTGGGCGAGGTCCGCAGCCTCGCGCGAGAGTTTCTTGGACTCATGCACCGGCGAAGTCTGCGGCAGTTCGATCGATGGTTGGGACGTCTGTCGTGCTGCGACGCTGCGGAAATGCGTCGATTCGCGCAGAGCCTGCGCGCCGACCTCCCGGCGGTGCGGGCGGCATTCAAGTTGCCATGGAGCAATGGCCAGACCGAGGGTCATGTCAACCGGCTCAAGCTTCTCAAGCGCCAAATGTATGGCCGCGCGAATATTGAGCTTCTGCGGCTGCGGGTGTTGAAGCCGAACTGAATGACAGGCCTGCTTGTATTGCTGGAATTGCGAGTCCGGCCGCCATCGCAGGCGCGTGAGTTCGTGCGGCAGGGACGAGCTGGCGGGCTCGCCCACGTTCTTCAATAAGAAGTATGGTGGTAGTGGGGCAGGAAAGACGAGGGCAAGGTCCTCCACGCGAATTCGCCATCGTCACACAAATTGCGGAAGACCCAGATTTAATACGGACTACGCGTGATCTTCCTGATCGCCGGAAAGCTGGACTTCTCTGCGATCAACCCACATGCCGCATAACACACTCATTTTTCAGAAGAGCCTAAAAAAGGTTCTTCGCCGATCTGCGTGACTGTTTAGAAACAAAAAGGGCCAACACGCCCACCGCTGGTATCTTGGAGTTGCGACACAACAAGAATCAGGAAGGTGGAGGTTGGCCCTGCGCGATTGTATGGCCCAGCTCGGCTGCTGGGAAGGCTATCGCCTGCGCGATAGCTGGGAAGAGACCCGTAATGGGCAGCGTATTTGCCTCATCCGGATGGAACCTAAGGGGCGACGACATGACGCGCTGGACGCCCACTTCTGGGAGTCCACAGGGGGCGGTTATCAGCCCTCTGTTGGCGAACCTCTACCTGCACGAGCTTGACGTAGAAATGCGCCAGGCAGAGTTGGTGAGCCGGTGCTGCAGAAGGCACGCTGAATGCAGCAGACCTCGGCATGACCTGGCAAGCCGCGCCCGCGGCGGCTGCCACCGTGGGCTATTCGTTCAGCAAGTTCGAAAAGACCAAATGGCACCAGCTCCATCTCGGCGGCATGTAGCCGGCTTCGGTCAGCCGAAGAGAGCATTCAAGATGACCGTCGCCTGGTACACGCTGATGGGAGATACAACGGCCCGTCAAAGGGGCAGTCCGGACGGCTGCGCGCAAGCTTCTTGCTCCCGGCCGGGACCCGGCGGGCGGCCAGTCGCGGATCGGCCAGGAAATGCTTGTAGGCTAGCAGATAATCGAAGGCCCCACTGACCTCCCTCAACCTTCCTTGGGCGTCACAAATAGAGTGAACCCACAGCCATCCAGGACGACGGAGTACAGCCCTGCGCTATGAAACATTTTGGTGCACCCATGCCAGCCAAAGCGCATTGCGGCGCCTGGAGCTCGCCGCCGTCTGGCCGTAGCCAACGAATTCGGTTGTTTGCTGGGTTCATGGCTGATTCCGCGTGGTTCTAAGCTATGCAAGGTACCGGGCAGTTACTGGCCGAGCATCGCGAGCGGTTCAAAGGAATCCGTTGGCCCGCACGCCCGGACCGTACCAACATCCGAGAAGCCAGAAATCAATAGCTGGACGCTGGATGCCCTCAAGTTGTTGGAGTGGAAGCGATTTGAGCTGCTGTGTGTTGGGTACTACGAGGCGATGGGTTTCGTGGTCAAGACCGTCCCTCACGGCCCCGATGGCGGCATCGATGCAACCTTGTACAAGGCGGGCCTGAATGTTCCTGTGGCTGTGGTTCAATGCAAAGCATGGAGCAAGCCGGTGAAGGTGGAGCAGGTTCGCGCACTTGCGGGTGTAATGCATGAACACAAGGTACGTCGGGGCGTCTTCTGGTCGTTGTCTGGCTTTGTCGGCCGACCGGTAACGGAGTCGGCAGAGCGGGCCGGCATTCAGTTGCTCGATGGTGCGGGTATTATCGATCGGATTCTCGCGCTCGATCCGCACAGGCAGAGGACGTTGCTGGCACAGGCCTTTCAGGGGGACTACCGAACGCCGACATGCGCAGCATGCGGAGTTAAGATGGTCGAGCGCAAAGGGCCAACCGGCGCATTCTGGGGTTGCCAAAATTATCCCGGTTGCAAGGTCAAGCTGGCCCGCAACGCTTAGGCATCCACTCTAGTGTAATTTCGCCATGGCGCCATACCTCCGCTCGCCGTCCGAACACTCGGCGTCGGCCGCCATCGTTGTGATCATCACCGTTATCTCGCGGCAAGTCTATTCCAGCGGCAAGCGCCGAGGCAGATAGGCTTGGTTTGTTTCCGTTTGACGACCTTGACTCACCTGTAATCGGCGCCTTGGAGTACAGGCAAAATAAAGCCCGCTGCAATGGCGGGCACGAATCCCTTGAGGAGAAAAGGGAGGAGACGGAGATAGTATAAGCGCTTACGAAGACTCTCGCAGGCCTCGCTTGTGGCGGGGTCTCAGGGCAATACCGGAGGACGGTAGGAAAGGGTCGTAGCGAAGGCCCATAACATGAACAGCACCAGCGGCGTATGCACCAGCAACTGGGTGAAGGTGAAGCCGACCACGTCCTTGGCCCGGATGCCGAGCACACCGAGCAACGGCAGCATCCAGAAAGGATTGATCAGGTTCGGCAGCGCTTCAGCGGCGTTGTAAACCTGCACCGCCCACCCAAGGTGAACCTTCAGCTCGTTGGCGGCCTGCATCACGTAAGGCGCCTCAATGATCCACTTGCCGCCGCCGGACGGCACGAAGAAGCCGAGCACAGCGGAATACACGCCCATGACCGCAGAGAACGACTCCGTGGTCGCCATCGAGACAAAGGCTGACGCCAGATGGTGCGACAGCGTGGCGCCGTCGCCGCCTGTTGCCTTGGTCAGGATATAGGCGATGCCTCCATACAGCGGGAACTGAATCAGGACGCCGGCCGTGGATGGCACTGACCTCGCGACGGCGCGCAGGAAGCGCTTCGGGCGCCAGTTCAGCAGCATGCCGAGCAGCAGGAACAGGAAGTTGTAGGTATTCAGGTTGGAGATGGCGAGGATCGGATCCTTTGCGGAAAACTCCTGGTATAGCCAGCTCGCGCCCATGGCGACCAGAATCAGCGTCAGGATCGGACTGTATTCCAGCCATTCGCCCGGCCGGGATGGCCGCGCCACAACTTCATCGGCATCGTTCAGGTCAACCCCCATATCGGCCGCGGTGCGGGCACGCGCCTCGGTCGGGGCCGAGAAGTACGCCACCGCAAGGGACACGATGATCAACACGGCGGTCATCGCCATGGATTGCCAGAGAAAGATCGTGTCGGAGAACGGGATGACCCCGGTGATATCCAACAGCGATTTGGGCAGGCTGGCGGGATTGGCCTGCAGTTGCGCGGCGGAGGAACTTAGCCCCAATGCCCAGGTAGCCCCCATGCCGAGGTAGGCTGCCGCGCTGGCTGCCCTGTAGTCGACACGGAAGCCGCGGCGCCTGGCAATGGCGCGCACCAGCAAGCCACTGAAGATCAGGCTGATCGCCCAGTTGAGCAGCGACGTCGACAGGCTCACCATTGCCACGAAAGCGACGGCCCCGCGCGCCGTGCGCGGCAGGGCCGCCAGGCGTTCGATCAGCAGGGCTGCCGGCGGCGACACCGCTACCACGTAGCCGGCAATCGCGACCACGGCCATCTGCATGGTGAACGGGATCAGGCTCCAGAAGCCGTCGCCAAAGGCTTTCGCCACGGCTGGCGCCGGTGCGCCCACCATCACGGCGCCCAACGCCACTACCACCACGGCGATGGCCGCAAAAATATACGAGTCGGGGAACCAGCGCTCGGACCAGTCGGTCACGCGTATCGCCAGGCGTTCCAGCCCGCCTTGCTGTCGATTTCCGGCATCCGCAAATGCCATGCTTGTCGTCTCTTTCATCCTGAACTCCTTGGCAGTTTCCTTCATCGTTCTAATGGTTCGCCACGGCCTCGAAACACATGGTGGCCGCGGCCAGGTCTTCCAGCGCGGTCCCCACCGCCTTGAACACCGTGATCTCCTGCGCCGAACACCGGCCCGCATGCCCGGCCCGGCACAGGCCGGCCAGATCGCTGCGGATGTCTTCGGGGGCGATCACGCCGTTGGCGATGGGCGACAGCAGGTCGCCGGCCTTGCCTACGGCTTCGTCCGTATCGACAAACACCGAGGTGCCGTCAAAGCACGCGTCATCGGCCTCCCGCATGGCGGGCGTGAAGCCCCCGATCAGGTCGACGTGGGTGCCGGGGCGGAGATATTCCCTGCGGATCAGCGGCTCGGTGGACAGTGTTGCCGCGCTGACGATATCCGCAGCACAGCTGTCGGCATTGAGCCGCTCGACCACGTGGGCTTCGAAGCCGTCGGCACATAGGTGTGCGACCAGCCGACGGGCCTGGTCCATATCGATATCCCATACGCCGACGCGCCGCACTTGGCGGACTGCGCGATAGGCATACGGAAGCAGGCTGGCCACCCGCCCGGCGCCTAGCACCAGCATCGAACTGGCGTCTTTGCGGCTCAGGAACGAGGCAGCGAGCGCCGACGCCGCGGCTGTCCGCCGGGAAGTAATCTCATTGCCATCGATCAACGCCAGCGGCTTGCCTGTCTCCGCACGGTACAAGATGTAGGTAGAGTAAAGCCCCGGCAGTTTGCGCCGGTGGTTACCGGGATAGACGCACACGGTCTTGACGCCCATGTACCCGCTCGCCGCATTCCACGCCGGCATCAGCAACAGCGTGCCCGGCTCGTCCGGCGCAGCGGTGACCGTATGGTTGTGCCGCAACGGTACCTCGCAGCCAGATGCGAAGGCATCCTTCAGGACTGTGACAAGGCGGTCGAACGGCAGGGACGCCCGCGTGGTGGGCGCATCGATGTTCAGCATGGCGATAGCTCTTCAAAGGAATGGGAATGGCGATTCATGCGTCAATGACAAGATCGCTTGTCGGCACCGCCTGGCACGCCAGGCAAACGCCCGGGTCATCGGGTGCCTCGCCATGCAAGTGGTGTACGGACCCGGATACGATCCGGACGGCACAGCTCTCGCACTGGCCGACGCGGCAGCCGCTGGGCAGCCGAATGCCCAGCGCCTCGGCGAAGCCAAGCAGGGGGCCATGTTCGGAGCGCCACGCAAACGTGGTGTCCGACTTGCGAAACCGGACCCGGAAGGCCTGCCCGGGCTCGATCCGCGGCGTCGCCGGCGAGCGGAAAATCTCCTTCTGGATATCGAAGCGCGGCAGACCCCTGGCGGCCAGCCCGGCGGCAAACGCCGTCATCATGGCGTCTGGCCCGCACATGTAGACCAGCGGACGCGAGGCCAGCAGCGCATCCGGCACGGCCGCCGCGGAGACGCGCCCTTGCACCTGGAAGTCGCTGCCGAAGATGTCGTCATCCGCGGGAGCGTCATAGAAATTGATGACCGTGAGCGCAGGGATCAATCCTTCCAGTTCGCGTAGCCGGTCCCTGAAGGCGTGCGTGGTGCCGTTCTGGTTCGCATACAGAAGCAGCATTCGGGGCGCTTCCTGTCGATCGACGAGCGATTCCAGCAGGTTGATGAATGGCGTGATGCCGATGCCGCCGGCAAGCAGGACCAGCGGTCTTGCCGTTCGCGTCGGCATCACGAATGTGCCTGACGGCGCGCGCAACTCGACGGTGTCGCCGACCGCCAGTTGCGTGTTGATGAAGGTCGAGGCGACACCGGACACTACCTCGCCGCTGGCGAGCCGGGTCCTCGCATGCCGCACGGCGATCGCATAGCTGCGGCGGTCCGTGACGGCCGCGGATCCAGTCAGCGAGTACGAGCGGACCACTTCCAGCCTGCCGGGGCCGACAAAGAACCTGAGGGTCACGTGCTGGCCTGGCAGGTAGTCCGGCAGCGTGCCGCCGTCAGCAGGCTCCATGTGCACCGCGGTCACGTCGGCGGCTTCCTTGCGCAGCGCGACGATGCGGAATGGGCGATATCCGTCCCAATGCCTGCGCCATATATCGAACGCAGCGTCGCGTTCCACGTTGCAGCGGCACGATCGCAGCGGCGAGGAGCCGCTGATCGGGTCCTGGCGGGTCGCATCGATCAGCGCGTTAAGGTTCGCGCTGTCCGTGCCGAGCGCGGCGGTCGGCTGCTGACCCATGGCATCGCACCCTTGCCACCAGCCATACTCGCCGACCAGCACGGCGGGATGCAGCCCCGGCTGGACGCGCGCGGTAAATCGGGCGCTGCCGGCCGGCGTGGACACCCTGACGGGATCTCCCGTGCGGATATCCTTGGCGGCGGCAAGCTCGCCGGAAATATCGAGCTGCGGCAGCATTGCCTTGCGACGCAAGGACGCCACGCTGCGCTGCTGGCTGTGGCAGTAGTACCCGATCTTTGCCGACGTCATCAGATAGGGAAACGATCCGCTCTCCTGTGCTGCGTCGTTCCATGCCGATTCCGGCAGGCCGGGCAGTGGTGGGTAGCCATGCCGGAGGAGGCGCTCGGAGTAGAGCTCGACCCGCCCGGTCGGCGTATTGAAGGGCAGGGCATCCGTGCCGGCGGCGTACTTCATCTCCACGTCCTCGACCGGCACGCGTATCCCTTCCGGGGCGTGGCGCAGCTCCGCCACGGTCAGCCCCATTGGCGCCAGCATGTGGTTCCAGCCGGCTTCCAGGCTGCCGCCGAAGAAGGCGTCGCCGAGCCCGATGCGCGCGGCCAGTGCGAACACGATGTCGTTGTCCGAGCGAGCTTCGCCGCGCGGCGCGACCATGCGCTGTCGCAACTGCACGAGCTGCTCGGCCGCGGCGGACACCTCGAATCCGATCCGCAGGGCCTCGCGTTCCCACGGCGTGTTCACCGGCAGCAGGATGTCCGCGTACCTGGCACTCGGGTTCTCGAACAGGTCGCAATGCACGTAGAACTCGAGTTCGCGCAGCGCCTGCTCTGCGTTGGCCACATCGGGCTGCGACAACAGCGGATTGGTCCCGAACGCAATCAGCGACGTGACCGCATAAGGCGCCTTGTCGGTAATCGCGCGGTAGAGGTCCCGTGCGGTGACCCAGCCTTGCGCCGGCGGACCGAGCGGGCGCGAATCCAGCCCCAGCGCCTTGCGCGCCTGCTCTGGGCTCAGCAGGTCGAACCGACTTACCGCGTTGAACGGCGGCTTGCGATAGACACGGTTGCCGCCGCTGCGGTCGAAGCTGCCCGTCAGCGCATACAGGCAGGCAATGGCGCGCTCCGTCTGCGTGGCGTTCTCATGCTGGCCCACGCCGGACCAGGCGTGATAGGCAATGCGCCCGGCCGCGCCGATCAGGCTTGCCGCATGGCGGATATCGCCCTCGGCGATCCACGTCAGCGCGGCCGCGCGCTCGGCCGGATAGCGTGCGCATTCCGCCGCATACAGATCGAAGGCCGGCTGGCACAGCAGGGTTTCCCCTTTGCCGCCGCCCATCAGCGGGGTGGCAAAGGTGCCGCGCAGCGCGATGTGCCTCGCGTCATCGACGGCCTTGCCGGCCGGCACCGCCATGCGCTGGCGCGCGTCCCAGACCAGCAGGCTGTCGGCATCCGCCAGGCCGATGTCGCCCCCGCGCAGGAAGGCACCATTGTCCTGGCGCACGAGCAACGGGCCATTGGTCCAGTGCCTGACAAAATCGATATCGAAGGCGTTGGCTTCGATCAGCAGGTTGGCAAGCGCCATGGCCAGCGCGGCATCGCTGCCGGGCTTGACGCGCAGCCACTGGTCGGCGTCATCCGCCAAGGCCGTCTGTCGCGGGTCCACCACGATGAGTCTGGCCCCAGCCGCTCGGCCGGCTCCGATCGCCTCTGCCTGCGCCAGCCACGTATTGGTCGGGTTGTGGCCCCACAGCAGAATCAGTCCGGCATTGCGGTAGTCCGCCGTCGGCATGCCGCAGCCGAAGGTGAAGGCATGCGCGAAGTCCTTGTGCCAGTTGCAGATCTCGGTGGCGTAGCAAATGTTCGGGCTGCCATAGAGGCGGATAAAGCGCTCGATCCAGTCGATGCTGTCCGACAGCGGGGTACCGCTGGGCGTCGTCACCGCGAACGCTACGGACTCGGCACCGCGCGTGGCGCGGGTGCGCAGCAGGCGCGCGGCGATTTCGTCGAGCGCCTCGTCCCAGGAAATGCGCACCCAGCCCGGATCGTCCGCGCCTTTCGGGGTGGTCCTGCGCATGGGGTACAGGACCCGATCGGCGCTATGCACCAGCTCCGGGGCGGCCTTGCCCTTCAGGCACATCGCCTTGCCGGTGGGGTGGTCGTTGTCGGGACGGACTGCGACCAACGTTTCGCCGTCGACAACGTTGATCGTGCCGCAGCGCGAACGACACAACGTGCAAAACCCCTTCTTTTCTACTTCGCTCATCGCCAGATCCCAGCAACTTGTCTTCGAGCTGGATGCTAGCTAGCATGAGGCGTTATAGCTAATTCATAGTTTTGACATTGCAATATCGGAAAAATCGATGCTGCCAACACTCAAGCAAATACAGCACTTCGTTGCGATTGCCGAGACCGGGCAGGTGTCGCGGGCTGCACAGCGCTGCAACGTTTCGCAGTCCTCGATGACGGCATCGCTCAAGACGCTGGAGGACGCAGTCGGCGCAACGCTGTTCTCCCGGCACGCCGCAGGGGTAAAGCTGACAGCCGCGGGCATCCGCTTCCTGCGTCATGCGCAGCAGATCGACGTGGCCGTGCGCGAGGCAGTCACCGCGGCAGCAGTTACGCCCGCGGCGCTGACCGGCGTCGTCCGCCTTGGGGTCACCGAGACGATTACGGCGTACGTCCTGCCTAAGCTGTTGCCTGCCCTGGAGCAAAAGTTTCCCGGGCTGGAACTGCAAATCCTGGAGCGACCGCGCGGCGATATCGAGGCGCATATCCAGGCCGGCAAGCTCGACCTGGCCTTGCTGCTGGTTTCCAACCTGCCCGAAATGGATCACGTCGGCTGCGAAACGCTGCTGCGCTCGGCGCGCCAGCTTTGGGGACATCCGGACCATCCGCTGATGCAGCTGGAAGAGATCAGACTGTCCGACGTGGCGCGGCACGACTACATCCTGCTCGACATGGACGAGCATATCGCCACCGTGATCAAGTACTGGGGGCAGTACGGGCTCGCGCCCAGCGTGCGGCTGCAAAGCTGTTCGATCGAGGCCGTGCGCAGCCTGGTGGCTTCGGGGCGCGGCGTGTCTATCCTGTCCGATCTCGTCTATCGGCCCTGGTCGCTGGAAGGGCAGCGCATCCTGCGGCGCAGCCTCACTGACAGGGTGCCGTCCATGGATGTCGGATTGATCTGGCGGCTCGACGCCGGAGCGGACCCGCAGATGCAAAGTTTGCGGGAGTTTCTGCGGGTTGCATTGCGGGAGACGCTACGTTAGCGCTTTTACTGCCCGCTATCCACGGTGGTGGTCAAAATCAATCGCGGGTACGAGCCCTGCCCATCAGCTCACGGGGTCATACCCAAACTCGCGGAGTTCCTGCGAGCCGCGGCAAGCTTTGGCGATCGCTGGCCTGCCCTTTGCCGTGTTCATCATCGGCCGGAGTTCGTCGCGGAGAAAGGCGCCTGACAGCGCCAGATGCGGCAATGGGACGGCTCCCTTCACGGTTCGCCGCGCCGGGCCCCTCGCAGCCCGGACGTACAGCGTGCGTGGGCGACTGGAATGGCTGGCGACGCAAGGCGCGGTTCAGGCGACGACGGCTTCCGGGCTGCCGATCAAGCTGCGCAACCGCAGCTCCTCCGGCGTAAACGCCGGGCTGCGTATTGCCCCGAATGCCTGAGCGGCTGCCAGCGACCGGGCCGGCGCATCGTTCAGGCGGTCTGGGCCTTGCAAGCGGAACGAGACCGGCGAGAGGGGGCCGAACAACAGCGCGCGTTCAAGCTCGGACCAGCGCGCCAGATCGGGCTCCACGCCGATCTGGCGCGCCAGCGAAACCGCAAGATCATGTAGCACTGGCTGCTGCCCGCGCTGCCGCATCGCCCGGCACGCCGCCAGCCCCTGCGCCATCTGTACCGGCGACGGCATGGGTGTCAGGCCGGCCAGCGTGTAGGCAATCCAACGGGCCTGCAGTTCGAGCACCGGCAGATAGGGGCCGACCAGGTTGTAGAGGCCGACAAAGGCTAGTCCCCGGAGGTCCGGATGAAAGGTATGGGCGTGCAGGTCTAGCCCCCTGCCGTCGTAGTTCAGCGTCCGTGCAATGTCTGGCGCCAACCACGGCACTGACAGGCCATAGCCGGTTCCGAAGAGAATCGCATCGGGCGTTGCGACAGTGCCGTCGGTAAAGCGCGCGGTGCCCCCGTCGATGCGGTCGATCCAGGGGCGCACGGTAACCCGGCCTTCGGCGACAGCCGGCAGGAAGCCCTGTGACTGGGAGATGCCCGCCGCGAACACATTGGCATCGGGCACCGGCGCCCCAAACTGGTCGGGCGCGCCGCCGGCCCGAAGCACGGCCGCCTTCAGGCCCTCCGCTAGCGCCTCGGCAGGAAGCGCCTCGCCCGCCAGCGCTGCCGCGCGGTGGAACAACACATGTTCGGCCGGCACGCCTGCAATCAGCTTAGGGACGATATAACGCTGGCGGCGGTAGGCTGCGGTGACATTTGCTCCGCCAAAAGCGAGATCAGAGGCGATTTCCAGGGCGCTAATCGAACAGCCGGCCACCAGCACAGAACAGCCTCGGTAAGGCTCAGCACCCTTGTAACGCGCGGTATGTGCGATACCGAGCGCGCCGGTAAAGTTCGCCATGCCAGGAATATCAGGCAGTAGCGGCACGGCTTGCGCGCCTGTCGCCACGATCACCTGTCTAAAGCTCTCTTCGTGCATTCTGCCCGCACTGCGCGAACGTAGCCGCCAGCAGTCACCCTCCGCCGCCTCGAGGCGCTCGACACGCGTACCGAAGCGGATGCAGCGCAGTAAATCGAAGCGGGCTGCATAGCGCTCCAGATAGGCAAGCATCTGGTCCTGGCGCGGATACGTCGCAACATCTGTGGCATGGTCCAGGTCGGAGAAGGCCGACATGACTCGGCTGGTGTTTGTGCGCATGCCGGGCCAGGTCGCGCTGGCCGCGCTGCACAAGTTCCATTGACCGCCGAGCCGGTCGCCGGCCTCGAACAGGATCGGCTCAAAGCCGTGCTGCAGCAGCCAGCGAGCCGAGACCAAGCCGCCCGGGCCGGCGCCGATGATGGCAACCTGCCTGCCTTTCGGATGTTGCATGGTGGGACTATCCTTTTGTCGATGGTCCCAACGTTATAATCTGCCACACAAAATAGCGTCGCTAAAAGGTCGCTAAGCGGCTGGCCGTACTTCCTAAGTTACTCCTAACGGTTTCCGAAGCGAAGACAATCTGGGGCAATATGCGGCTGTCAGACGAGATCCTCGACTTTATAGCGAGCCCGGTGATGATCATCATCGGCACGCGAAATCAGGCCAATCGCCCCTCGATAGCCCGCGCCGTCGGTGGTCGCGCTGTCAACAAGGAAACCGTCGAGGTTATCGTGTCTGCCTGGCAATGGCCGGATGCGATAGCCAACATGGCCGCCAACGGGCAGGCCGCCATTACCTTCGCTCGCCCTGCGGACTATGTCTCCTATCAATTGAAAGGCTCCACCCAGCTCCGCGCCGGTGACCCGGCAGACCTGGAACTCTCCCGGCGTTACCGGGCTGATATCTATGCCTTGTTCGGCGGCCTCGGTCTCCCGTTCGAGCTGGTCTCGCCGTGGCTGGCGGATAGGGAGCTGACGGTCGCACGACTGCACGTGCGCGAGGCCTACATCCAGACCCCCGGGCCAAAGGCAGGCAACGCCGCCGACTCGCCCACGGAAAGGGGTGGGGGATGATGCCACTGCGCGACCTCGACGACTGCTTCGAAGGCGTAATCCCCTCGATCATCGCCACAACTGCGGCCGACGGCACGCCCAATATCTCCTACCTGTCGCATGTGGTGATGGTGGACGACGCGCATATCGCCATCTCCAACCAGTTCTTCGCCAAGACAGCCGCCAATATCCGCGCCAATCCGCATGCCTCTCTGCTACTGGTCAGCGCTCGCCACGGCGGTCAGTACAAGCTGGATATCACCTGGGTTTCGTCCCGCGACGAAGGGCCGCTGTTCAAGCGCGTGGCAGACCAATTGCGGGCCAGTAGCGCCCAAGTCGGCATGGCTGGCATCATGCGCCTCAAGGCCATCGACGTGTTCCGCGTCGATAAGATCGAACCTGTGGTTTCCCCCGCGGGGACGGATCATGCAGGCGACGCATCGCCGGCGCCCGATCTTGCCGTCCTCGGCCAGGTGATGAAAACCATCAGCGCACAAGGCGATACGGAAGGCGTAATGAGTGCAATGCTCGATGGCTGCGCGCAATTAGGATTCCCGCATGCCATCGTGCTGCAGAGCGATCCTATCCGCCGCCTGCTTACCACCGTGGTCAGCCGCGGCTACGGCCGCTCCGGCGCCGGTTCCGAAGTGGCATTCGACGAGGGACTAATTGGCATCGCCGCCATCACCCGGCGCCCGGTGAAAGTCAATGACCTGAGCCGGGTTCGGCGGCTGGGCGACGCGATCGAAGCCACCAGCCCCGCCGACGAAGACCGCACCCGCATCATTGGGCTGCCCAGCCTGCCCGACGCCATGAGTCAGATAGCCGTCCCTATCATGGCTCAGGACACGCTGCGCGGCGTGTTGTTTGTGGAAAGCCCGGAGCGGATCGCCTTTCGCACGGCACATGAAACGACACTTGAAATGATCGCCAGCCAGTGCGCACTGGCTCTGGCGCTCTGCGAAGCGCTGGTCCCGGATGCCCGCCCGTCAGCGCTCCGGGCGGTGCCCGGACAGCCAGGTGATCGCGTCATCCACGTGACGCACCACGCTATTGACGATAGCGTCTTCATCGACAACGCCTACGTCATCAAGGGCGTCGCGGGACGCCTGCTGGCCTATATGCTGGGCGTCTACATCAACGAAGGCCGGAACGCCTTCAGCAACCGCGAGATCCGACTGGCGGAGGCGCTGCGGCTACCAGAGATCAAGGACAACCTCGAAACGCGGATGCTGCTGCTTCGGCGGCGGTTGGGGGAGAAGAATCTGCCCGTGCAGTTAATTCATGCGGGGCGTGGGCAGGTCCGGCTGGTTGTGGATGGGCTGCCTGTGCTTATGAGGGCTGGGTGAGCGGCGAAAGACAGATAGAGACCACGCCAAGACGGGGGCGACCTTCCTGACTTCCGTTGTGCGGTCAGTGAGCCACCTAGAATGCGCGGATGGCTTCCGATCCTCGGCCAGGGACCTCAGTCTTTCAACTCCGAATTACGCTGCGCGGCTTGAGCCCGCCGGTCTGGCGACGTGTGCTCATCCCTGAGAACATCACGCTACCCGGTGAGTAGCCCCGGGGAGTTGCACCCCGCGGCTCTCGCAGGTAGGGTCGAGAATTGGCGCGCGCACCTTAGGTTCCGGTGGGAATTCCCCCGCTTTCGCGATGGCCCGCAATCCGGCTACCGTAGTCACGTTTCCAGCTCCCGCCACGTTAAACGCAGCATGCGGTTTTCCCGCGACAAATGCGATCGATCACATTTGTCGCGGGAAAACCGCACACCGGGTTCGGAGGGAGGGGACGGCGCTCGCTGTTTCCTACCCCTATTCCTTGGCCGTTCTCGGCAATTCGCAGTGTGGCGCGGGGCCGAGCTCTGGGAGACCGCGCCAAAGCGGGGGCGGACGACCGGACCGCTGCCGAGCGGTCAATGAGGCACCTACAATGCGCGCATGGCTTCCGATCCTGGGCCAGCGATCTCGGTCCTTCAACTTCGCATTGCGCTGCGTGGCCTGAGCCCGCCAGTCTGGCGACGCGTCCTCGTTCCCGAGCACTTGACGCTCGGGCAATTGCACCATGTCATCCAGGTCGTCATGGGTTGGGCCGACGAACATCTGCACACGTTCAGCATCCGTGGCAGGCGTTACGGCGAAGCTAATGAGGGCGTCCTGCAGTTCTGCATCGTGGCAAACGAACTGCCGCTGACTGCGTTTCATCTCCGAGAACACGAAGGCTTCATCTACGTGTATGACTTCAACGCGTGGTGGCGCCACGAGATACGCATGGAGCGGCGGATGCTGCGGCAACGTCCTGGCCAGCTGCCTCGTTGCGTGGCGGGTTGAGGGCCATGCCCGCCCGGGGACATTGGCGGGATCGAGAGGTATCTGGAGGCCAGGGTCGAACACCGTGAATATGAGTTCCTCGATTGGATCGAGTCGCTGCGCGAGGGAACTATCGTGCTGGAAGACTTACGCGATGAGGTCGACCGGTGGCTGACTTGGCTGGATCGTCGCTTTGATCGTCAGATCGTCAATGATCGGTTGCGACACCTCGAGGGGTAGACTGGTCGCCGCAGCTTCCACGGGAGGAGGGCGGCCATGCGTATCACCTTGCAACTTGTAGTGCAGGACGAGGGAGGGGTACCAGCCACCGTCACCGAAATAGCCCAGTTCCAGAGAGACGGCCTTGATGTGGGCTCGCTGGGCCTGCATCTGGAGGAGACGAAATTATTGCTGGGTCGGCTGCAGCGGACGATGGTCGCAGCACAGGTTGCCGAGGCAGTTGCCCGGCCCAGCGTTTGTCCCACGTGCGGGGCGCAGTTGGCTTGCAAGGGCCACCATCACTTGGTCTTCCGGCAGTGCGTTCGGACGGCTGTCGATTGACAGTCCAAGGCTCTATCCCTGCCGGCAGTGCCAAGACGACGCACCGAGCTTCAGTCCAATCGCCAACTGTTTGCCTGAGCGCGTCAGTCCAGATCTTCAGTATCTCGAGGTCAAGTTTGCAGCGTTGATGTCGTATGGTTTGACCGTCAACGTCCTGCAAGAGGTATTGCCGCTCGATCATGTGCTGGCAGCCAGCTCGATTCGGCGCCAGGTCACCACGCTCGGTCGCCGACTGGAAGCGGAACAGGCCACCGACGCCCGGCAGCAGGCGGAGGGGGCGGAGGGAGTCCGCCCGCCTGAGATCCCCGAGCCCAGTCCAGTCCGCGCGGTCGGCATTGACGGCGGCTACCTTCGGCGCGCCGGCCACCGGCGCCGCCAGGACGGCTGGTTTGAGGTAATCGTGGGGAAGTCCCTGCGAGATCAGGATGCCGGCCATAGCTTTGCCTACGTGCACAAACTGGAGCGCCGACCGGCCGATCGTATGTGGAACTTCCTGCTACGAGAAGGTGTGCAACCCAGTCAGCCGGTCACCTCTTGTCGGACGGCGGGGATACCGTACGGTTTGCCCAGCTCGGCTTTGGTGACCGCGGTGACTACGTTCTCGATTGGTTCCACATCGCCATGCGGGTACAGAATCTCGAACAGATGATCAAGGGCCGGCCGGCACATAGCGATGGCCCCAGCAATACCGCATTGATCAAGACGCTGCATGGCGCCAAGTGGCACTTGTGGCACGGCTGCCCCTTTCCAGCGTTGCGTCGCCTGGAAAGCCTGAGCTGGGATCTGGGCCCTGAGGCCAGCCCCGAGGAAGGCAAACTTCTCGGCAAGCTCGAGGAGTTCATTGTCTACCTCCACAACAACCGGCACTTCATCGTGAACTACGGTGATCGCTATCGACATGGGGAGCCCCATTGCCTCGGGGTTCGTCGAGTCGGCCGTCAATCAGGTGGTCAGCAAGCGACTCGTCAAACGGCAGCAGATGGCCTGGCGACCTCGGCACGCGCACAACCTGCTTCAGATCCGCACCGCCGTGCTCAATAACCAACTGCGGTCTTACGTTGAAAGATGGTATCCGTCCATCGCCGGAGAAGAAGGCTACCGCCTTGCCGCTTAGTCAGCCCCCGGTTTGGCGCGGTCTCC